>Ga0163144_10007313_pt1 | contig 24224 bp, 24 predicted proteins | sample OliLak19BULKMAT1_FD_123175 | JGI IMG/M metagenome (GOLD analysis project Ga0163144, IMG submission 123175) | Freshwater microbial mat bacterial communities from Lake Vanda, McMurdo Dry Valleys, Antarctica - Oligotrophic Lake LV.19.BULKMAT1 | ecosystem: Environmental > Aquatic > Freshwater >...
CGGAGGCGGGACAATGGCCCCAAGGCTGCCCGCCGTTGCCACAAACGCGCGCACGCCACCGTCCGAGTCCGACAACGTGAAGCTCCCCAAGGAGGGTACAAACTCGAACTCCTGCCAAGAATGGTCCACATGCACACGCTCACCCACCCCGCCCAGGGACGGTACGGAGGGCATCACCGCAGCCACGGTGAACACGCCACCATCCTCATCACGGACCTTGATCCATGAGGCCTGCGCGGGATCCGCACTCCATCCGCGGATGCCAAAATTCCGGAAGCAGTCATTGCTGCTGGGCAGGCCCATGCCGGTCTCCTCCACCACGCCATCAACCGTCATCACAAACGGCTGCTCACTTCCCTGCACCAGGCCCGCGTCCGCGGGAGCATTGGGCATGGCGCACGCTGCCACGGTGATGGACTTCTCCCCGCCACACGAACCGGTGGGCTTGGGGACACAGGCAAGCAGACTGAATGGAATGACCATGGGAACCAGGCGCATGGGAAACCTCCAACTCACGCGCAATACACAACCCGTGCCACGGATGGTGCGCGCGCATTGTCCTGAGAGAATCAAGGTGGCCGCCGCGGGGATGCCTGCATTCCAAGACACTGGTGTCCTGATCCAGCGGGGCCGGCGCGCGCGTCACAAATGTATGTCATTTTATCGGAGGGCACAGAACCCAAACGCGGCATGCTCCGCGGGCCCAACCCGTCGGCGCATGCAAGCCTCACAGTTGAAGACAACTGGACGCCTACAGGCGCTTGGATGTGTCCGCGTACGGCGTCTGACGGGCATTCCTGCACTGCTGAATTGTCTGGGAGCCAAAGCGCTATTGCTTCAGCGTGGTCAAATGGCCAATCCCAAACGCGTTGAAGATGCCCTGCGTGATCTGCTCATGCTGGCCGTTGTACCCGCCCAGGGCGTCACCCATGCCCATCTTGTCCACAATGGTGCGGAACGGACGCTCACCGCGCGGCTTGCCAACCAATCCAACAATGGCGGCTGCCACGTCCCTGGGATTTTGCGCCGGATTGCCGGCCAGCGCCTGCTCAAACGCCTTGAAAAAGCCCGCCGGCATGTCCTTGATGGCGCCGTAGGTGTTGGCCCGGCCCGGGTCACCCGGTTGCACCAGGTTGCCCATGAACGAGGTTGGGTAGCCACCCGGCTCCACAATGCAGGTCTCAATGCCCAGCTGGGACAGCTCAATGCGGTAGTTCTCTGAAAGCGCTTCCACCGCCCACTTGGAAGCATTGTACGGCCCGTAAAACGGTACTACTATTCTCCCCAGAAGGCTTGAGATGTTGATGAACAGGCCCTGGCCGCGCTCCTTGAAATGCGGCAGGACTGCGCGGCTCACACGTTGAACGCCAAACACATTCACTTCAAAGATCTTGCGCCAGTCATCCGGTGTGAAGGACTCCTGGAATCCCAATACGCCAACCCCGGCGTTGTTGATGACAACGTCAAATCCACCCAGCTTGCCCAGCGCCGCCGTGATTCCCTTTTCAACGGAGCCATCATCCGTGACGTCCATTTCCACCACGTGCACACCCAGGGTCTTCAGCTCCTCTGCTGCCTTGCGGTTGCGCCCCTGCACGTCCCGCACGGTGCCCGCCACCTTGTGGCCTGCCTTGATCAATGCTTCCACGGTCAACTTCCCAAACCCGCCGGCTGCGCCGGTGATCAGCACGTTGCTCATGTGTTGCCTCCAGTGGCGCGCAACCTAACGCTTGCTTCCAGATTGGGAAGTAGGCACTAATTTGTGGCGTACGCACCAACCGGTAACCATCAACCATCCCGCAAACCCAAGGAGCATCCATGGCGGCCAAACCTGAGTGTGCCCACGTTGAGAGTCTGGTGCGTGAAACGTTGGGGCGGATTGCGGACAAGTGGACGCTGGTCATTGTGGATGAACTGGACACAGAGACGTTGCGGTTCTCCCTGCTTCAGCGGCGGGTGGGAGGTATCAGCCAGAAGATGCTGACGCAGACGCTGCGGGAGATGGAGAAGGATGGGCTGGTGGAGCGGATTGTCTACGCGGAGGTGCCGCCGCGCGTGGAGTACCTGCTCACGCCCATGGGCCGGGATCTGGGTGAAGCCGTCTGCAACATCTGGCGTTGGGCCAAGAAGCACCAGGCACGCGTTGAACAGGCGCGGCAGAACTTTGAAGCCCGCAACAAGCTCCGCCGCACCGCCGCATGACGACGGTACACTTCAGACATTGGCGGGCCTGACCACGCCGAGTAATGCCGCAACACATGGGCCCAACCACAGGTGAAAAAGAAATTGGCGTGAAAGGAATGGCCTTCCGCAGCGTCCTTGCGGCGCACCTGCACTTGCGCGGCCCAGCGGCGGATGAGGCGGTGCGCAAGGCACTTCCAGAAGCGCTGTCACACGCGCTGGTGACGGGCACTCTGATGCCCTCCGGCTTCCATCCGGTGGCCTGGTACCGGGAGCTCTACGCGGCCATCCGGCGCACCGCCGGCGGAAGCCTGGATGTTGTCCGCCAGGTGGGCGCACTGAGCGCAGAGCGTGACGTGAGCACCATGTACCGCATGGTGTTCAAGCTGCTCTCACCCAAGACGTTGATGCAGAGCACGCAACGTTCGCTGCAGACGTTCTTCACGGATGTGCGCCTGGTGGCGTCAGAGACCAGCCCCAGGCGCATCCAGTTTGAGTACCAGGGCTTTGTTGGATTTGATGAGAACCTGTGGGCGGACATGTACGGCTCATCTGAGAGGCTCATCCAGATGACCGGCGTGAAAGACGTGGTGCTCCTGAAGACGGGCGGCGGTGGCAACGGGGATTCCACCATGGCGCTCACCTGCTCATGGCGTGCGTGACGCAGCGCGGAGCTGCCACACACCGGACAGTGTGAGACCAAGTTGCGCGGCCCAATAGGTGCCCATGATCCACAGACCTGCCACGGGCACCGGCGTGACAAACTTGTTGATGGCCAGCGTGGCGTCGGAGAGGAGGAAAAGAACGGCGCCAGCGGCTCCGGCAAGTTCAGCCTTTCCGCGTGCATCCCAGTGTTCAACGCGCGCCAACGCGCGCCACGCCATCACCACAATGGCCAGCATGTACGCCGTCACCGCGGGCACCAGAGGACCCGTGAGCCGGGACAACACAACGCCACCAACACCCAGACCCAGCGCCGCGGGCCCCAGCAGGCGCACGGGACGCAGCGGCGCGCCGCGGCTGAATGCAAGGGTGTACGCAAGGTGCGCCAGCAGGAACGCAAGCAGACCGGGAATGAACAGGTCTGCGGGCACCATCAGCAGCACATCTCCGACGAGAGACAGGGCCAATCCCACGTGCACCGTGCGCGTGTAGGGCGTGGAGCGCCCCAGCACCGCCATCATGGCAAGGATGGGGACTGGCTTGGTCACCCACCGAAGCCACGGAATGTCCAGCACAGCGCCCGCGGCGTAGACGGCCATTGCCAACGCGGCGGTGATCATCCACCTGCGGTTCATCTGGACACTCCCTGCGTGCCGTCTTTGTACGCCAGCCGGGCAAGCGGTGCATTGTAGACTCACACCGTGCCCGTGCTCACCCCCACAACCTGCCGCATCTGTGAGTCCCAGTGTGGACTGCTGGCGTCCGTGGAGGGTGCGCGGGTGTTGTCCCTGCAACCAGACCCGGACCACCCGCTTTCTCAAGGCTACGCCTGCATCAAAGGCACCCGCTTTGCCCAGGTCCAACATGACCCGGCGCGCATCACGCAGCCACTGTTGCGCCAGGAGCGTGGTGCGCCGCTGCGCCCCGTGTCCTGGAATGTGGCACTTGGACACATTGGTTCCCGGCTGCAATCCCTGCGCGCACAGCACGGACCAGAATCTGTAGGACTTTTTCTTGGCAATGCCGCGGGTCATTCGCTGGGGGCAATTCTGGGAGCCACCGCGTTCCAGCGCGGCATTGGAACAACCAAGAGCTATTCGTCACTCACGTTGGACAACAGCGGAATGTTCGTTGTCACTGAGGCCGTGTTTGGCAATCCCATGTTCACGTTCCTGGCGGACTATGCCCACTCAGATCTGGTGGTGCTGTTTGGGACGGACCCACTTTCCAGCCAGCCCTCTCAAGCCCAGTCCAATCCCGGTGGCCACCGGGAACTGATGGATGTGGCCAGACGCGGACAGCTGGTGGTGCTGGACCCACGCGCCTCCACCACCGCACGCGCCGCCTCAACCCACCTTGCGCTTCGCCCCGGTTCAGACGCCGTCCTGCTTGCCTGGCTGCTGCGGGACGTGCTGCGCACGGGACGGTGGAGATCAGATCCATTGCTGGACCCCAGTGACATGGAAGCACTGACCGGCGCCCTTGCCGGCTTTGATCTTGAACACGCCACCGCGTCCGCTGGTCTTCCCGCATCTGAGCTGACCGCGCTGCGTGACCGGCTGCTGTCGTCGGAGAGGCCGCTGGTGTGGAGCGGGTTGGGCGTTTTGCTGGGGCCCCATGGAACCCTTGGCTACTGGCTCACTGCGGCGCTGCAGGCGGCGCTGGGCGGACTTGATCATCCGGGTGGTTGGATCCAGCAACGTGGCGCCGTGGATCTGCCGCGGCTCACACGCCGTCTGGGCATGCGTGGAAGTGATCCAACCCTGCGCTCCCGCGTGGGCGGGTTTGCCGCGGTGCTGGGAACCCTGGCCTCCGCAACGCTGGCGGATGACATCCTGCAGCCCGGCAAGGACCGGTTGCGTGCATTGGTTGTCGTCGGGGGGAACCCGGCGCTCAGCCTGCCGGACGCACGCAAGGCGCAGCGGGCATTGCGTGAACTTGAGCTCCTGGTGGTGTCAGACCTTTTTGTGAATGACACCGGTGTGCTGGCAGATGTGGTGCTACCCGCCACCACCTGGCTGGAGCGTCCGGAGCTGGCCATCCACCTGGCAAGTCAGCGGCGTATTCCCCACCTGCAGCTTGCCCCCGCCGTGGTCCCGCCCGTTGGAGACACGCGTGATGATTGGCGCATCCTCCTGGACCTGACCCGTGCCGCCGGAGCACTTCCGTTTGGAAGCCGCGTGGCATCCGCGTGTCTGCGCGCCGGCCTGGGTCCCATTGAGATTGCGCGCGCGCTGGTTTCCACGTTGTCACCCTTCCAGTGGAGCGCGCTGCGCCAGGCGCCACGCGGCAAAACCGTGGATACGGACCCCACCGGAACGCTTCGAAGGCGCGGAACCGATCACCCAGGAGGCCGCGTTCACCTCGCTGTTCCGGAGTTTCTCCGTGCGCTGGCAGATCTCCCTCGTCATCAAGCGGATGCGGCGGGCCGCTTCCAGTTGGTCACATCCGTGCGTCCGCTGGAAACCATGAACTCCTGGTACCACCACAAAGGCGCCGCAGCGCGCCGGACTCCCGTTGCCGTGCTCCATCCATTGGACCTTGCAGACCTTGGCGTGCGTGAAGGCGCCAGGCTGAACCTGCGGCCACACGGAACTTCTGAATGGCTGGTTTGTGTTGCCACCAAGGCGGACGCGCAACAGCGAAGAGGAACGGTGGTGCTTCCCTACGGCTGGGGTCATCTGGACGGCGCGGTTGGCGCAGGAGCCGCGCCGGGCGGCGTGAATGCCAATCTGCTGGTGACCGGAGACGGACTGGACCCTTTCACCGGGCAGCCGGTTTCCAACGGACAATGGATTGAAGCGGCAGCAGCTCAAACACCCGGGAGCTGACGGCCCAGCAGATAGGGGAGGAGCCGCGCAATGTTCCTGGCGTCGTCAATGCCGCGGTGGTGGGTGCCGTTCAATTCCAGTCCAACGCGCGCCAGCGCTGCATGCATGCCGTAGCGCTTGGACTCGCCAAGCTGTTGGGAGAAGCGGGCCTTGAGGTTGAGGTGCTGGCCTTGGAAGGGAAGGCTGACGCCGTGGAATGCGGCATCCTGCTCAAACTGGCCGCGGTCATAGCCGCCCCAGGATGAGAACAGGACGTCACGTGCGCCAATGAACACCTCCAGCGCACGTATGGCCACCGGGAATCCCGGCGCAGCGTCAACATCAGCCTGCGCAATGGTGGTCAACTGGCGGCAGAACGGCGTCAACACAGGATGCCGCTCCGGCCTGATGAAGGTCTGGAATTCCGCCACCGGATTCAGGGATTCTCCGTCCACAAGCACGGCGCCAATCTCAATGGTTTCCATCTCCGTGCGCGGAACGGTGCGCTGGTTCTCATCACACGTGGCCTCAAGATCAATGACCAGATAGAATTGTGGGGTGGCCATGGCAGAGACTACCGCCGCTCAGCAGACCGCATCACTTGATTTCCGCCAGCAGCTTCCGGAGCACAGCCTCATTCTCCGGGTCATCCTTCATGGCCGTGACCAGCGCCTGACGCGCAGCATCCGGCAGCTCCGCCTCCGCAAAACAGGTGGCGGCATTTGTGTATGACACTTGACGCATTCTGGCGAGTTGCCCGGAATGATGCGCCGGCTGGCGCGGCGCTCTGAGCAGGACAGCCACAGACATGAACCGGACGGCGGCCCGTTCCGGCGCGCCGTTGGCATGGTCCTGTTGCGCGGCGTCAAACATCTCCCGTGCCGCGTCATACCCGGCCGGCAACCCGCTGCGGCTGCGGACCGCCGGGATGGCCAGCAGCAACGGCGGACGGCGCTTCACCGGCATCTGGGCAGCGTCGTGCGGCTCCGCGTGGATTTCCAGCGTGAAGCTGAGGGCTGTTGTGAGAAGCAGGGCCACAACCATGCGGTGCTCCGCGGCTTGAACGGGCCCCTATCGTCGGTGGCGGCGGTGGGAAGTTGCGGAAGCGCCCCCAAACGGGCGTGCGTGTGTGCGTTGCCGCACGCTTTCCCAGCGCTTCCGTGACGACGGGCACTGTGCTGATCCGCGTGTGCTGCCGGTCACGCGGCGCGCTTCACCCGCCCACCAGTCCCATCAGCACGGCCACCGCCGTCACCACACCCGTGAACCACGGCAGGTCTGAGATGCTGGGCGTGGCCGCCGTCATTGGCTAGGCGCGCACATTCACCGGCGGCGGGCAACACCGTGGCGCAGGTGGGGCGCGTTCCGGTGGTGGTTGCAAGCAGTCCGCATCCGGAGACCAGCGCTGCAGCGGCTGCAAAGGCAGCAAGCTTCAATCGCACGGTTGCTCCAGGGAGGAGGGCCACGCAGCTTGGCCTGAACTGGGTGCAGCGCGCCACTGCCACGGGTGTGACAAGACGCCGCAACCACACTTGCATCCCTGTGCGCGCCGCTGCACAGGAACACACATGCGTCCTGTCCTGCTGCTGCTCCTCGTCACTGTGGCCTGTGAAGGTCCGTGTACCCCACCCACCACACCGCCGGAGGAACAGCCACGCACAGTGACGCTGGGCGGTATCCAGGTGGACACCGGCGCGGACGGCAGCCTCACGTTCACGCAGAGCGGCGTCACACTCTTCACCGCGCAGTCACTGCAGCAACGCCGCGGCAGCGCCACGTATGACATGGAATTTGGCATGTTCAACATTGTGGAGAGCGCGGAGCTCACGTGGACCGCGGGGGCCTCGGTCTCGTCGTGGAAACCGGACCTCAGCTACGTGCTGCGCGCGGGAAATGAACCGTTGGCGGATGTCTCCGTCTCCTCCCCGGAAGAAGGCCACGTGGTGGTCACCTTGACGGGGCGCAACGTTGAGATGACCCGCTCCCGCATCACCTTCCCGTGTGACGGAACAGAACATTTTGCCGGCCTGGGGGCGCAGTCCCATGACGTGGACCACAAAGGTTTCAAGGTCCCGCTCTGGGTGAGCGAGCAAGGCGTTGGCAAGACCAGTGACAACGTACTTCCCAGCCTCTGGCAGCTGGTGGGACGGCGCCACTCCACCCACATCCCCATGCCGCTGGTCATCACCAGCAAGTCCACCGCGTGGTTGCTGGAGACCTACGCGTATTCCCAGTTTGACCTCTGCTCAGAAGGCTCATCCGGTTCACTGGAAGTGTGGGAAGGAACACTGAAGTTCCATCTCTTTGCGGCTCCCTCGCCGCTGGAGGCACTTTCCCGGGTCAGCGCGTTTGTAGGCCGCCCGCGGCTTCCCGCGCCCTGGCTCTTTGCACCCTGGAATGACGCCATCTTTGGCACAGAGAATGTCCGCAACTTTGCCACCTTCCTGCGGGACAACAACGTGCCCAGCAGCGCCATCTGGACGGAGGACTGGAAGGGCGGCACCCCAGATGGCATGGCCTACCGCCTGGATGAAGACTGGCGCCTGGATGAACCGCTCTACCCCGGCTTCACGGATCTCACCGCGGAGCTGCGCAGCAAGGGTATTGCCATGCAAATGTATTTCAATACTTTCATCTATGAGGAGGCGGACATCTGGGAGGAGGCGGTGGCGGGCTCACACCTGATTGTTGACGTCAATGGTGAGCCCTGGGTCACCACCGGCGCCAAGTTCACGGACACCGGCTTTGCGGATCTCTCCCGGCCGGAAACCCGGACGTGGGTGAAGACGTTCCTCACGGACATGATTGAGCTGGGCGCGCTGGGCTGGATGGCGGACTTTGCAGAATGGGCCCCGGTCCAGGGCGCCCGTGTCCACAGCGGTGAGGATCCGGCCACCGCGCACAACCGGTATCCCGTGTGGTGGCAGGAAGTGAATGATGAGGCCATCCGGGAGAGCGGCAAGCAGGATGAGATGTTGGTGTATTACAGAAGTGGCCACCTGGGTTCCCAGCCGTTGGCGCAGGTGGTGTGGGCGGGTGACCAGCGCACCAGCTTCCAGGATGATGACGGGCTGCCAACTGTCATACCTATTGGTCTGGGCCTGGCCGCAACCGGCTTCTTCTTCTTTGCGCATGACATTGGCGGGTACCAGTCCGCCACCAATCCCCCGTCCACCAAGGAGCTGTTCTTCCGCTGGACCACGCTGGCCGCGCTCTCACCGGTGATGCGCACGCACCACGGAACCAACCCCGGACAGAACTGGCATCTCAACAGTGATGCAGAAACGCTGGCGCACTACCGGCGCTGGGCCAACTTCCACATCCAGCTCTATCCCTACTGGCGGAGGCTTGCGCATGACGCCGTGGATCACGGCACGCCACTGTGGATTCCGCTGGGCCTCAAGTTCCCGGCTGAGGACGCCGCGTGGGCGCTCAAAGACGAGCTGCACGTGGGACCCGCGCTGCTGATTGCCCCCGTGGTCACACAGGGCGCCACCGGGCGTGACGTGTATTTTCCAACCGGCCGCTACGTCCCCCTGGAAGGTGGAGACGCCATCACCGGCCCCGCCACCGTGCGCGTGAATTCCGCCGTCACCGAGCTCCCCATCTTCATCCGCGCTGGCGGCCTGGTGCCCATGACTCTGGAGCCGGCGCAGACCCTGTTCAACAACGTGGCGGGTGTGCCGGGCCTTGAAAGCACGGAAGGCCACCGCATCCTCTACGTAGGCCTGGGTGCCGCCGGCACATTCACCGAGGAGAGCGGCGCCACGTACACGCTCACCGGAACCGGAACGGACAGCTCAGCGCTTCCACGCGGCATGGATGGCAGTGTGGTGGTGCGCGGCAACACGTCCGTGGAGGGCAACGGGTTTACGCTGAGCCTGAGCGGACATCCGGATACGCGGGACACCCACGTCCACTTCCGTTGAGTGCGCTGGCTTCCGCGTACCGGTTGCGCAGATGATAAAATGTCGTACTTTAACAGGACGGTCCGGAGGTTCAGCCCTTGAAGCGCGCCGCCAGTGAAGCGGTGGTGGCGTTGAGAACGGCCTCCTGCGCAGCTTTGCGCTCAGCAATGAGCGCTCCGTCATCCGGCGCCTGCTGCATGTTCACCAGGCTGCGTGAATGCTGCACAATGACACCCTTGAGTCCGGTGGCCGCCAGATCATACGCCGCCTGTGCCTCTGCCACGCGGGTGGTCAGAGCCCCCACCAGCGCATCCCGCGCAGCAACGGAGTTCTCCGGGCTGTTGAGGAGCAGGTCCACGGTCTTGCGCGCGTTGTCATTTTGTGTATGACTTTTGGTCTGTCCCAGCTCCCTGGCCAGCTCCTTGAGCAGGGGTGTGGCCGCACCCGGTTGGAGCCGCTGGGCCGCCTGCAGACTGGCGCCCGCGGAATACAGTTGGACACCGGCGGCATCCAGCGTGTCTTTGGCCTTGTTCACCGCCTTGTAAGCAGCCTCATCACCGTGCTGGAAGAAGCGGTCACGCGCGTACTCCCACGCGGTGTTCACGGGGAGATCCAGCGCAAGCTGTGTTGCGGCGTTGACCGCGGTCTGGACCTCCTCTGACGTGTGCAGCTCCTTGGCCACCATCAAGCGGGTGGTGGCCGCCAGGGACGCCTGGTCTGCACTCACGGACGCGGCGCGGAGTGAGTGAAGGCGCAACGCCAACGGTGTCGCCGCGGGAGCAAGTCTGGCTGCGCGCTGGACCTCAAATTCCTCGGCCATCCCGTTTCTTCCACCGCGGAAGATGCTCCAGTTGCTGTCCGCCTGCTCAATGGCCGCCGCTGCCTTGTCCACTGCCTGCGTGGCCTGCAGCAATGAGAACGTTGCGGCGTTTCCCACCGCGCGCGCCACCAGCTCCCGGTCCGCAGCGGGAATGTCCGCAAGTGTGAGCTGCTCCTTTCCAATCTTCTGCAGGTTGTCAATAACCTTGGAAGCGGCGGCGCGGATGCTCTGGTGACGAACAGGTTGCACGGGATGCTCCGGAGAACGGTTGTGCGTTGCCGGAAGCATACGTGATGGCGTGCGCGGGGTGGCTTGTGGCGGCGTCTTGCGGGGCTGCAACAGCAGCGTGGGTGTTGCACTGTTGCAGCACTGAGCATCAGGTTGGAATTGCGGCGGCGCGTGTGGCTCACTGACTGTGGTCGTCAACAGAGGGTCTGATGCGTTCGCCATGGATCGTCGTCATGCTGCTGTGCGCGGCGCCGCTGACCACACTTGCCCAGTCCAACCTCCCTGAGCTTGATGGCGAGGACGCCGCTGCGGAGCCCTCGGAGCCGCCCACTGCCATCTCGCGGATTGGGAGCCGGGTGGTGGAGGTCATCCCGCGCATTCCTACCGCGCTGGCGGAGAGCGTGCCGTTCACATCAGCCACCGGGCTCAGCGCAGTTGTGGGCATGGTGGGCATGGGGCTTGTGCTGGCCGCCGTGGCTGCGGTGGTGTGGGTGGCCATGTTTGCGGCGTACAGCGTGCTCACCCCTGACCAGAATGCCGCGGTGGGCGCAACGTTCTACGCGCTGTTCCTGACGCCGTGGGTATTCACATGGTTGCTGCCACTCTTGTTACCGGCGCTGGCCGCCGTGGACGTAGCGGCGGTGCTTGTCTCCACCAGAGATGGCGGGTTGCACCATGTGCTGGTTGCGCTGGTCCCCATGGTGCTGGCCGTGGTGGCTGCGGCGGCAGTTGGGGCGCTGTCGGTGTGCGCGGCGGTGGGTTTCACTGCGGTGATCTATTCCAACTCCACGCCTGAGACAGTGCTGTACTCCGCCGCGCTGGGCGCGCTTTACGCGCTGCCCATTGGCGGGCTCTTGCTGGTGGGTGCGCTGGCCGCTGCGGCCCTCACCCGCACCGCGCTGCTTTTTGGGCTGCGCCTGATGAAGCCTCCTGACGACGAGGCGCGGACGCCTCCAGAGCCAACAGCAGCGCCAGCGGATGGGTAACACCAATACACCTGCGTGCGCGGCAGCTTCACTGTGCGCATCATCCCGCGCTTTCCCCCATCAGCCGCGTCTCAATGGACCGCCGGTTCCGCGCGCCCCTCATCCAGTTCACGCTGCAGTGCGGAGACAGCGTCCACAATGACCATGAAACGCGCACCAAACGGAGTAAGACAATATTCCACGCGCGGGGGAATCTCCGGCCAGCTCTGACGCGTGAGGATGCCCAGCTTCTGGAGTTTCACCAGCCGTTCATTGAGCACCTTGGTGGTCAGCCCCGGCATGGAGCGCACCAGAACACCCGGCCGGTTGATGCCCGCACGTATCTGCAGCAGCACGTGGACGGACCATTTGCAGCCAACAACGGATTCCACCATGGCCGCGGCGCTGCCACGGGATCCAGGGCGGAGATTTCTTTTCTGAGGCTTATCCACAATGGAGACCATCTGGTGCCTACCCCACGCAAAGGTGCCTGCTGTTCCCCGTGCACCGGAAAACCTATCCCTTTGGCTGCGCGGTGCAACGGGCACCGCCCTCAACAGGGAGCATCCCATGAAGACCAAGGCCATCTTCTACCATGCAGGTTGTCCGGTGTGTGTCAGCGCGGAATCCAACATTGCCAAGGCGCTGGATGCGGCGCGCTACACCGTGGAGGTGGTGCACCTGGGCGAGCAGAAGTCCCGCGTCCGGGAAGCGGAGAGCTCCGGCGTGAAGTCCGTCCCGGCGCTCTTGCTGGATGGCAGCGTCTTCCACATCAACCACGGCGCGGACCTGGCAGCGCTCAAATAGACAGCTGACGGCTGGTGGGACGCTGCAGGGTCCCACCAGCCAAAACAAGTGTCATACCCACCGCTCAGTCATCCGCAATGGCCTTGTTGTTGTCCACGGTGGCCTTGGAGTCCTCCGTGGGCGTGTTGCGGGTCATGCGGTTGAGCGCCTTGTACGCGCCGGACCAGGCCGCCGCGCTGCTGTTGTCCGCCTGGTAACCCATGTTGGTGTAGCTGCGTCCGTCCGGGTTGGGCGTGGCAACGGACATGGACGGCTTTCCGCCGGACTGGTCCAGCGTCACACGTCCCGCAAAGTTCTTGTCACCAGCCTTCTGCGCCACCTCGGACGGGGTGGAGCTGGAGACGCCGGCGGGTCCACCTGAGCTGGTGGCCAGCGAATTCATATGTGTCCCATTCACGTCCGCAGTCCAATGGTTGAACGTGTGGCCGCTGGGGTCCTTCAGCTTGGAATTGTTGAACGTGACCTTTTCCCCACCGGGGAACGCGCCCTCACCCTTGAGTCCCGCCACCAGTCCACCCATGCCGCCGCTGGTGAGCTGGTGCGGTGGCGAGGTGGCCAGGTCTGCGGTGGGATTTTGTGTAATACCCGTGGTAAACGCCAGGTTCTGCAACGTGCCCTTCTGCGCTTCCGTGAGCTTGCTGGGGTCTTTCTTGAACTGCGCCAGCGCGGAGGCCTCCTGCGGGGACGGCTTCACCCACGCCTTCTTCATGCCCAGCTCAAGACCTTCCGGGGTGACGTTGGGCTTGGGCTCATTGCCCGTCTCACCCTTCACCCCCGTGCGGTAGACCACCTGCTGCAGGTGCTGCACGTCCTTGGGAGAGAGCTTGCCGTCCTTGAAGTTCTGGATGGCCGTTTTCTCCTCGTCACTGGTCTGGACGCCGGCCTTGCTGGCCAGGGACTCAATGGCCTTGGCGTTGGCGCCTCCCTTGTCCGTCAGGATGAGTGAATTGGTCATGGCCGCCGCGCCGCAGATGGACTGGCTGTTGCCAGCCTTGACGGAGGTGTCATTGATCTGTGGCGTGGACGCAGCCAGCGCCTTGCGCGCCTCAAGCTGTTCCTGCGGGGACCCGCTGTTGATGTTCACCTGGGCATCCTCCGCCACACGCTGGGCCTCCGCCTTGGGTCCCTTCACTTCACGTTGCGCAACCCAGGCCGCCGCGCCGTCCTTGCCGTAGCCCACAGGCACCGCCTTGGGTCCGTTGGGACCCGCCGCCTGCTGCACAGTGCTGCCGGATGCACTCTGCGTCCGGGCAAGCTGCGCCGCCGCAACGGGATCACGGGCGGCAGCAGCGTGCGCGTCCTGGGCACTTTGCGCCGTTGCTGAAGGTGCGGCCGGTGATGACGTGGGCGCGGCGGGTGCGGGTGCGGCGGGCGCCTGCGTCTGTTGCGGTTTGGGCGCCTGCTGTGCGGGCGCGGGGCCCTGCGTTGTGGTGGGCTGGTAGGTAGGGGAACTGGCTGGCATGCGCACGCCGCTCATGGTTGGCTCCTTGGAAACGCGTGTCCACGCGGACCGCTGCGCGGAGCAGCCTACCCAACTCCGAGTCACCTGGACACCGGCGGCGCTGACGCACGCGCCGCTTGAATGTCAGGCTCCCTGCGCTTGCTCCTTCTCTGCGCACACGCGCAACGCTATGTAGCCGCTCTGTAACTGCGCACGAGGTCATTCCGTGAAACCCACCGTTGATGACAGCCAGTGGCCCATCATCCGCATGACCTTTGACGGGCCGTGCACGGATGAGGACACACGCTGGTTTCTTGATGAAACCGAGCGCTGCCAGAAGCGCCCGGGATCCTACGTGCTGCTCATTGATGCCCGCCGCGCCGTCCGCCCTCCAGCCACGCAGCGCCAGATGATGTCCGAGGCCACCCGCAACCAGACCGCAGCGGACCAGCGCCGTCTCATTGGCCGCGCCACCATCATTGACAATGCACTCATCCGCGGTGCGCTCACCGCACTGGACTGGGTGGTGCCCCCCAAACATCCCACGCGCGTCTTTGCCACGGAGGCGGAGGCGCTCCCGTGGCTGAACGGGTTGTTGGCTGCCCACCGCGCAACCGGCTCGGGCGCCGGTCCCTGACGTTGTCACTCACGCCCGGGACAACACGTCCTGCATGGCCTGGGACCGGCGCAGCCACTCTTCCGCGCGGCTCCAACCGCGTGCGGTGACAACGGAGGATTGCCGCTGACGTACCAGCGCCTGCAACGCGCGCTTGCGCACCACACCGTCCACCAGGCCCTCCAGCACCAGTTGCGCAAACGCCAACGCAACCACCACATCATCCCGCGTGATGAGGTCAAAGAGGCCCCAGCGGACCGCGCGCTCCACCTCGGCAGCGTCTTCAACGTCCCATCCGGCGTCCTCCACGTTCCAGCGCGTCAGCAGCTCACCCAGGCAAGCCAGTGCCAGGCCATCCGGATGGTGTTGACGCCACGTGCGGAACGCCGGGAACACTTCCTTGCCCACCGCATTTCCCAGCGGCGTCATCCCGTCATCCGCGGCCCAGAAGAACCGCTCACCCATCAACGCCTGCGCCGTGGGATGGGCACTGAGCTGGGTGAAGGCCGCGGCCTTCTTTGCCGGCCGCGCGCGGGCCGTCCGCCGGACACACGCGGCGCACGCGCCGTCAGCCGCGCCATCCATGGGCAGCATGAGCTGGCCACATTGCGGACAGGAGCGCGTGACGCCGGGTGGCATGGCGCAACTGTATGCTGAGTCACTTCCAGAATCCCAGGAGGCCGCCCATCAGCGTGAACGTGACGGCGTGGTAACCCGCGTTGATGAGGAAGAGCTTCAGCGGCTTGCGCTCAAACAGGTACGTGGTGCCCATGGCGGTGGATACCCAGCCAATCCCCGCCAACGCGCCCGCGGAGAAACCAAACGCCACGTCCTGCTTGGGCCCCAGGAAGAACGCCAGGTTCACTGCGGCAACAAGCGCCAGGGCAAATGAACCGCCAAAGATGGCGGCCTGTCTGCCTTTGAGCCCGTCTTCCGTCAGCCCATTGAGCTGCATCCACGGACGCGCAAAAAGAAGCGGTGAATACCACAATCCACCGACGAGAAACGTGAGGAGTGCTGCGCACAGCACCGCCAGCCAGTTGACAGTCATGTCCATGCGGCAGTGCTACCGCACGCGTTGCACCCGTGGGGCGGAGCGTGCGTGAACGTGGACGTTGAACGCGTGAAGCCGGACAATCCCGCGCTGGATCTGCTGTCCGCACCTTTTCAACGCCCGCACGCCGTGGGACCACATCCGCATGGATGAACCCCCACCCATCAAAGACGGCTGGCTCCGCCTGGTGGGCATTCCCGGCTTTGCCCTGGGTATTCCGGCGGTCACGGGCCTGTTGGGTCCTCTCACACCCGGAGATGCGCGCTTCTGGCTGGGCCTGGGGTGGTTCCTGCTGCTCTCCACCGCCATCTGGCACGGCAACCGCTGGCTGCTCTTCCAGCAACGCCGTCACGTGGGCTGGTTTGATGACCCCATCCGCAAGCTCATGGTGCTGGCCGGCGCGGTGGTGCTGGGAACCGTGCCGGTGACCATGGGGTTCCTGGTCCTCTGGTACCGGGTTGCAGACATCGGGCCGGTCCAGTGGGACGTCATCAAGCTCTGCACACTCATCAATGTCATCTGTGTCATCTTCATCACGCATGCGTATGAAACCGTCTTCCTCATCCAGGAGCGGCGCACGGACCTGGTGCGCGTGACGGAGCTGGAACACGCGCGCGTGACGGCGGAACTGGAGGCGCTGCGCGCGCAGGTGGACCCCCATTTCATGTTCAATTCAATCACCACGTTGTCCCATCTCATCCAGGAAGACCCTGCCGCCGCGCGCGCATTCTGTGACCATCTGGCGCGCGTCTACCGTTACATCCTGGGCAACCGGCACCGGGAACTGGTCCAGCTTGCAGATGAGCTGACCTTTGCAGACACCTACGTGGCGCTGCTGCGTCTGCGCTTTGGTGCGGCGCTCCTGCTCCACCGCCCTGACGTCCATGACGGGATGGACCGCTTTCTGCTGCCGCCCAATTCGCTGCAGGTGCTCATTGAGAACGCCGTGAAGCACAACACCTTCAGCCGCGAGGACCCGCTGCACATCCACGTGGACGTGGACGGACTCAGCGTCACCGTGCACAACGCCCGCCGCCCCAGGTTGGATGATGTTCCGTCCCCCGGTGTGGGCCTGCGCAACCTGGCAGAGCGCTACCGCCTGGTGCTGCACGCGTCTCCGCAGATCCTCAATGACGGCGTCACCTTCCAGGTCCGCCTGCCGCTGGCGCAGGTATGACCGCCATGCGCGTGATGCTCCTGGAAGATGAACCCCATGCCGCCGCACACCTGCAGGCGCTGCTGCGCACCTGTGACCCGGACATTGACATCACCGCCACGGCGGAAAGTGTAACGGAATCCATCCGCCTGTTGAAGTTGATGCGTCCGCCGGACCTGGTGCTGGCTGACATCCGGTTGAATGACGGTCTGTCTCTGCGGGTGTTTGAGTCCGTTGCTGTCAGCTGTCCGGTGGTCTTTGTGACCGCGTATGACCAATATCTGCTGCGCGCGTTTGAGCTCAGCGCCATCGACTATCTCCTCAAGCCCGTGGAGCAGGAACGCCTGGCGCAGGCGCTGGAAAAGTACCGCCGGTTGGGAAGCCACTTTGGGGCCCGGCTGTCAGACCTGGCGCGCACTCTTTCCACGCCGGGATTCCGGCAACGCGTGGTGGTGCGGCACGGTGCGGACCAGCAGGCTCTGCCGGTGGAGCGCATTGCGTGGATCACCACCGAGCACCGCCTCACCCTTGTCATTGACCGGGATGGCCGCCGGCTGCTGAGTGATGAGTCCCTGGCAGACCTGGAAACGCAGCTGGATCCACAGCGCTTCTTCCGGTTGAACCGGCAGCATCTGGTGCAGGTGGATTCGGTGAAGAGCTGGCGGGCCAGCGGCAAAGGGCGCATCAGCGTTGAGCTCCACCCACCGTCCGAACACGACGTCATCATCAGCCAGGAGAACGGCGCCGCGTTCAGGGACTGGATGGCGCGCTGACACTTTCTGACCGCTGCGCGTCCCGGTGCAGCAACACCACAATAGCCAGCGTGATCAACACAAATGGAATGACACTTACAAGACCATTCAGCCCCACCACGTGTCCCAGGTTGAATCCCAGTCCCAGCGTGGGCCGTTGATCCGGAGGCAGTGTGCTCTCGCCAAAGAGGTCACCGGCAAACGCCGGCACCTGGCCTTTGAGCAGCTTCAATCCCAGGAAACCCACCAGCCAGTAATACCCGGGCGTGTGGCTGGCATGCGGAATCATGCACACGCTGGGTCCCGTCAACATGCCAATGCCGCCGTACACCGCCGCCGCCATCACCCACCTGGGCCGCCGCTGCCACGCGTAGCCCAGGCCCATCAGCAGCCACGGAATCACCGGCAGCAGAAACCTTGGACCAAAGCTGCTGCCGCCCTGCCACGCCCAGTAGCCACTGATGAACAGGATAAGCAGCCACGTCCCCGCCAGCGCGGCGCGTGCAAAACCCTGGTTGGGAAATTTCAGCAGACCCCACAGCCCCAGCGCCGTGAGCGGCACAATCAGGAAGAGGCCTCTGTAATACCCTATTGTCAGCTCCAGGAACTCTGGAAGACGCGGCCAACCCGCACCCAGGAAACCCTTGGAATGCCCCTCCACCTGGTGCTGCGTAGACAGGTGCGAATAGCTGAACTCCAGCGGCCCGCCAAAATACGCAGCCTGGTATCCCAGCAGGATGGCGGCAGGAGGAACACATCCCAGGAGGAGGGCGGCGCGTTCAGTATGACTCTTTGCGCTCCACAGCGCCCACACTCCAACCGGCAGGAACGCCATGGCCGCGGAGAATTCAATCAGCGGGCCCCACGCCAGTAACAGGCCGGCAAGGAAGGAACGCAGCGGCGTCCGCTCCGCACTGGCCAGCAGGTACGCAACCCCCATGGCCAGCGCGGCGGTGGCAATGTGGGAGAAGAATGTCGTCGAGAATGGCCACAGGTACGTGCCCAGGTAGCCCAGCGCTGCCAGGCTGGCCGCGCGTTCCACATTGAGCTGCATTGCCAGGACTCTGGTGAGCAGCACCAGCAGGATAAAACCCGCCAGGCCCAGTGAAAGCACCTGGGTCACCAGCCCGCCCACCTCAATGGCCGTGCCTTTCCGTCCCGGCCACGCCTTCTCCGCCAGCATGCCGGCAAACGCCGCGGGTGCAATCAGGATGGGGAATCCCGGTGGCTTGTTGGAAAGTGTATGACCGCCGGCGCGTGCCACATCCACGTTCATGAAGGGGTACGGGTCCAGCGTGAAACTTCCGCGCTCCACCAGCGCCCGCGCAGTTCCGTAGTGCACCTGCTGGGAGCCACCACCACCCGTGTAGAAATACGCACTCCCCCAGAACGCCAATGCGGCCAGCAACGCCAGGACCCGGCGGGGAAGGATGGGGTGCACGCTCCAGGCCTGTACCACGTTGTGCCCTCCGCTCAAGAACAGCACCGGACTTGCGGATCACCTGACGGTTAGATATGCTTTTAACCGTCATGCCAAACCGCCCCTCCCTCGAACTTCAACGCACCGGGCTGCTGCCGTGACCGCCGCCGCTCAGGAAGTCACCGCGGACGATCTGCCGCTGCTGGGTGAACCTCTTGCGGTGGAGCTGGCCAATTCGCTCTACGTGGGCGGTGAGACAGTGGACTTCCTTGCCACCCCGGCCCGCGTGCTGCTCTGGCTTCGCACCGCAACGGTGAAGCGGAATGTGCACGTGCCCGCGCGGTTCTCGCTGGAGGACGTGGCGCGTCTGCAGGAGCTCCGTGGCGCCGTGCGGGTGCTGCTGGATGGTATTGCCGCTGCCACCGCGCCAGCGTCAGACGCAGTGCGCACGGTGAACCGCTTTGCATCCGCCGCGCCCAGCTACGCCCGTCTGGAGCCCATTGCGGGTGGTGGCTACGCCGCAGTGACAACGGAAAGTGCCGGCACGGTGGACGGTCTGCTGGGACGGCTGGCGCATGAAACCATTGTGCTTGTGGGCAGCAGCAACGGTGCGTTGGTGCGGCGTTGTGAAGCTGCTGGCTGCCCCATGTTCTTCATCAAACATCACCACCGCCGCCGGTGGTGCCATGAATCCTGCGGCCACCGCACGCGCCAGGCCGCCTATGAACGGAGGAAGTTCTCATGATGACAACGTCACACGCGTTCTACACAACGTTTACCCCGTGGTGGCCATTGGTCTCCCCCGTGGAGGAGTACCGGGAGGAGGCAGCGTTTGCGGCGTCCCTCCTCAAGCAGGCAGCCCCGCAGGCCCGTACTGTCCTGGAGCTGGGCAGCGGCGGTGGCCACAACGCGTTCCATCTCCGCCAGCATTTTGAGATGACACTTGTTGATCTCTCTGACGCCATGCTGGACGTGTCACGCGGCCTCAATCCCGGTGTGCCGCACCTCCAGGGTGACATGCGCACCGTCCGCCTTGGCCGCACGTTTGATGCGGTCTTCATCCATGACGCGGTGGACTACATGGCGTCACAAACGGACCTCCAGGCGGCGCTGAAGACGGCGTTTGAACACTGCCGGCCGGGTGGTGCGGCGGTGATCATTCCGGACACCACCCGTGAGAACTGGGAAGCCGGCACGGATTCTGGCGGGAGTGACGGAGAGGATGGGCGCGGTATCCGGTTCCTGGAATGGAGCTGGGATCCCAACCCTGCGGATGATTGGACACAAACCGAATACAATTTCCTGCTGCGCGCTCCGGATGGTTCATTCACGTCATTCCATGAGACGCACCGGACCGGCCTCTTCTCAGAGCAGACGTGGCTGGCGCTGCTTGCGGATGCGGGTTTCACGCCCACGCGCATCACGGAAGTGACCACGGAGGACCGCACACCGCGCACGTGTTTTATTGGCCGCAAGGCTTGAGCGTGACGTCAGGTGTGGATATCCGTCCTGAAAAGTTGAGCCCGGGATCCCGCACCGGTAGCCTCCCACGCGGCCCCAATGCTTGAACTCTACCACGTCTCCAAAGCCTATGAACGCGCCTCCGCGCCGGCCCTGGACGACGTCAATCTGCGCGTGGACAAGGGTGAGTTCGTCTTTCTCACCGGCCCCTCCGGCGCGGGCAAGACCACGCTGCTGCGTCTGCTCTTCCTTGCGGAGCACTGCACCCGCGGCCAGGTCTTCATCAACGGAAAGAACGTGGCCAATCTGACGCCGGCCCAGTCCGCCGTGTTGCGCCGGTCCATTGGCGTGGTCTTCCAGGACTTCAAGCTCATAGACAACCGCACCGCTGAGCAGAACGTGGCGCTGGCGTTGGAGGTCCAGGGTCTCAAACACGCGCTCATCCGTGACCGCGCGTTTGAAGCGCTCAAGCGTGTTGGCCTGGCCCACAAGCGCGCCAGTCCGCCGCAGCGGCTCTCCGGTGGTGAACAGCAGCGTGTGGCCATTGCACGCGCCATCGTCGGGGATCCGCTGCTGCTGCTGGCGGATGAGCCCACCGGCAACCTGGACCCGGAGCGCGCGGTGGACATCATGAACCTGCTCAATGACATCAACGCACGCGGCACCACCGTTGTGGTTGCCACGCATGATCCGGGCCTGCTGGGCCGCTACCGCCACCGGGTGATTGCGCTGGGTGATGGCCGCCTCACCAGTGCGGGTGTGTGAATGCTGGCCACCGCGCTCAACCAGCTCTGGAGTGTGCTCAAGGCTGCTGGCGTGGGGCTGCGGCAGGGCGCGGGGCTGCACTCGCTTTCCATTGGCATCATTGCACTGTCCCTGACGGCGTTGGGCGCGTTTGGAATCCTGGTCCTCAACATTTCCCGCGTGGCCAGCCAATGGGGCCGGGACCTCACGGTGACCGCCTTCCTCAAGCCGGACGCTGCCGCCGCTGACGTGGAGTACCTGCGGCTGCGCGCCAGCCGTCTCCCCGGTTCATTGGACGCGGTGCACGTGGACCGCAAGACTGCGCGCGCCCGCCTGATGCAGGCGCTTGGCGGACGCTCAGAAATGCTGGCCGGCATGGAGGACCGCGTCATTCCCGCCGCCATTGAGGTGGAGCTCATCCCCGGTTCCGCGCCGGAAGTGGGTGAGCAGATTGCCCTGGCGCTGCGCGCTGAACCCACCGTTGAGGACGTTGCCTGGGGCGCCGAAGAGCTTGGCCGCCTGGGTGCCGTGGTCAACATCCTCAACATTGCCGCGGCACTGCTGGGCAGTCTGATTGCACTGGTCACCATCCTGGTCATAAGTAACACTCTTAAGCTCACCATCCTGGCGCGCCGGGAAGAAATCCAGATCATGAAGCTGGTGGGTGCCAGTGACTTCTTTGTGCGCGCCCCGTTTCTGCTGGAAGGCGCTGCGCAGGGTCTGGCTGGCGCTGCCATTGCCGGTGGTGTCCTGGTGGGCCTGCACTCCACGGTGGCGTTGGAGGTGGAGCGGGTGCTGTCCAACGCATTTGGTCCCATCTCACTGGGCGGCACGCCGTGGGATGTCATGCTGGGCCTCCTCATCCTGGGCATGCTGCTGGGCGTGCTGGGCGGCCTGGTGGGCGTGGGCCGCTTCCTGAGGGTGTGATGCTGACGCGCGCCTCCACCGTCACATTGCTGCTCTGCACCGCGCTTGCCGTGGCGCAGCCGCCTGACGCGGATGACGCGCCCCGAGACCTCCAGAAGCTCATTGGCCAGTTGCAGGAGAAGGAAGCCGCGCTGCGGGAGCTGACCCGTCAGGAGCGCAGTGTCACGCGTGCGCTGGGTGAGCTGGATGAGAGCATTGCCCGCATGGATGATGAGGCTGCGCGCCTGGACAACGGCGTCCGCAAGGCGGATGCGCGCGTCAAGACCGCAGAGGTTGAAGCAGCCCGCCTGACCCGTGAGCTGGAGCAGAGTGAAGACCGCCTGCGGCGCCGGCTGCAATCTGTGCTGCGCCTGGGCCCGGCGGCGGACATCCAGGTCCTGTTAGGCGCCCATTCGCTTCGGGATCTGATATGGCGCCGGTATGTGGTGCGCAAGGTAGCCTCAGAAGATGCCACGCTGGTGACGGACGTGAACTGCAAGCGCACGTTGCTTCTGGGAGAACGTGAGCAGCTGCTGGCGCGCCGCCTGGAAGCGCAGCAGACCCGGGAACGCCTGGAGCTGGCACGCAAGGCCGCCGCGCAGACACGCTCCACGCGCGCGCAGGCGTTGAACGATATTGCAATGCAGAAAGGTGCCGCGCAGCGCCAGGTGGATGAGATGCAGCAGGCGCGCCGGCGTCTGAAGGACCTGATGGATGAGCTGCCATCAGCGTCCGCGGCGTCAGGTTTTGGGGCCTTGCGTGGAAGACTACCCTGGCCTGCGGAAGGTGACGTGGACATCCCATTTGGCCCGCGCCTGACCGAGCCTGACGGCGTGGAAACCATGCACAGCGGCATCTCCATTGTGGCGCCGCTGGGGACACCCGTGCACACCGTCTCCAAGGGACGTGTGGTGCATGCGGGCTGGCTGCGCGGGTTTGGCCAGCTGCTGATTGTGGACCACGGGGACGGCTACCACACGCTGCTGGCCCATCTCTCGCGGCTCAACGTTGCCACGGGGGACCAGATCACGGACGGGGATGTGGTTGCCTACGTGGGGGACAGTGAAAGCCTGAGCGGCCCGCGCCTCTACTTTGAGCTGCGCGCCAAGGGGCGGCCCGTGGATCCCATCCGCTGGTTGCAACGCCGCTGACCCGCGCCGCACACCAGCTTCACCAGCAACGGCGGCAAGCACTGTCAGCCAGGCGCCCGCAGTCCCGCCGTTGACCCGCCCCGCCCGGGTTTGTCATTGACCACCCATGGTTCACGCCATGCGTCCCCCAACCTGGATGTCCTGCGCCGTTGCTCTGTGCATGGCGTTGGGCATCTCCGGCCAGCAAGCCGTTGCAGCAGAAGCCGCGGCGGAGTCTGACGCAATTAAGAGTCACACTCCAGAGCCGGACAAACCCAAGACCGGACCGGGCCTCAGCTTCATTCCCTTTGGCGGCTACAGCACGGACTTTGGTCTTGAGGGCGGCGCCCTGGCGTCGTTCTACTGGTTTGCGCGCAACTACAAACCCTACGCGCTGCGCGTGGACACCCTGGTCTTCACCAGCACCCGTTTACAGTCATACTTTTTTGTGTCATTTGATGCACCCACGGTGGCCGGCCTTCCGCTGCGCCTGGGTGGGCGGTTGGGCCTGGCCAACGCGCTGAGTGAAAACTACTGCGGCATGGCCATGCGCGCGGACTGCGGCACGCAGCGCGCTGAGGAAGCCGCAGACCACTATCTTGCAGACAGGAACCTCACGGGTCACTCGGCCAACACGGCGGCTGCCAAGGAGGAGCTGGCCCGGAAGTATTACTGGTACCGCCTGACGGCGCCCACGCTGGGTCTGTACGGGCGTTACAACCTGACCAGCAGCGTGCAGCTCTTTGCGCGCTATGACCTGACCTACTTCATCCCCAATGCGTATCCCGTGTCCCGTCTTCAGGAGGACATGCCGTACGGGTCACGGCGCGGCGGAACCAGCAGTGTGCCGCAGATTGGCCTCATCCTGGACACCCGGGACTTTGAGCCCGCGCCCACCAGTGGCACCTTCAGCGAGGCCACCGTCCGCGTCAGCAGCAACGTGCTGGGCAGCGGCTACAACTGGATTGGCCTCAACACCACGGTGCGGCTCTACGTGCCCATGACGCCGGACCGGCGCATGGTGTTTGCCATGCGCTTTATTGCGGACCTGATGTTTGGTGACGTCCCGTTTTATGAGCAGGGATATTTTGGCGGCACGGACAGCCTCAACGGCATTGGTGGTGAACGGGGCGGCCGCGGCATGCGTTTCCAGCGCTACCGC
>Ga0163144_10007315_pt1 | contig 24221 bp, 18 predicted proteins | sample OliLak19BULKMAT1_FD_123175 | JGI IMG/M metagenome (GOLD analysis project Ga0163144, IMG submission 123175) | Freshwater microbial mat bacterial communities from Lake Vanda, McMurdo Dry Valleys, Antarctica - Oligotrophic Lake LV.19.BULKMAT1 | ecosystem: Environmental > Aquatic > Freshwater >...
CACACTTCTCCCTTTCCGTTCCAAAAAAAGTCCCCGGGGTCCATTTCACCAAAAACAAAAAACCCAGTCCCACGGCCTACCCCGTTTTCGCTGCCTATAAGGGAGAAGCGCTTCTCCCGATGGGGTTGGTTCCACTGTTTTGCCCCCTTCCGGGAAGGAGGGGGGGGTCGGGGCGTAGCGCCCCCCCAGCCCCCGATGGGGTTGGGTTGGTTCCACTGTTTTGCCCCCTTCCGGGAAGGAGGGGGGGGGGTCGGGGCGTAGCCAAGTGGTAAGGCAGCGGATTTTGGTTCCGCCACCGGGGGTCCGAATCCCTCCGCCCCGAAAAACTTAGTAAGTCAAAGTCAGCGCAAGGCCCATCGGCGGGTAAAACTTACCCTAGACAACACACTAGCCTAAAGACCATAAACAACGAATTCAATTCCCTAGGCCCATAGTTCAGAGGTTAGAACGTACCGCTCATAACGGTCAAAACGTGGGTTCGAATCCCGCTGGGCCTAGACCCCAAATCTTCGAGTTCCTAAAATTTCCTGACCCGTTGGCCCAAGAAATCCTCCCTAGCGGACCCAAGCTACACAGCGGCACTCTAAGTATACCGTACGATATTCCATGAAACTTTCAAACTTCAAGCTACTAACTCGTAATTTAATACCGGAGAATAAAAAGGCGAAGCGAGGAAAGTTTGAAACATTACTAGGCGAGTTCCAGGCAAGGAAGGAGCCGGGCTCTGATGGCCTAATTCGTAATACTCTCCAGGCAGCGACTGGTCTCAAGAAGGATGTGCACCTAAACCTAGGGGACGAAGATAAGAATAGCGATCGCATGGCTCTATTTTACCAGGAAAAACTGGAGGCCAAAGAGAAACGGGAACGCGACGTTCTCTCTCGCAATTATCTAGCCTTTTCCCGGGAGAATCAAATCGTGCACATGCTGGGCTACGAAGATCGCGATGACCTTTTTTACCACTTTTTCCAGCATAGCCCAGCCAAGCAATTGGAATTCAATCGCATGGTCTTCAAAGCCGGCCACTACTTTACTTCGGATCCGATTCTGGAAACTACACAGAAAGAAAGCAATATTGGTCATTTTGACGTTATGATACAAACACTCCGTACGATGCTGAACCGCCGCGCGCTCGCCCCGTTCACCTACCTTGGCCGAGAAAGACGGCTGTTTGCTTCACCGATTAGACCAAACACCTTTCAGTTTCATAAGTCCCTTCCAGTGCAATTCGATCCGGAACAAGTCTACACCGTTTCGACATGGCCGCGGCTGGCCATGCGCCGCTTTGTTGTTCGCCGCCGCCGCCGAATGCGCCGCCGCAGTAAATATTTCCCAACCCTTCGTCGCAGGCCGGGCTATCTCCCCTACGCCTTCCGGGAGGAAAGCGGTAAAATTCTGCGTTTTGCCAATCGCTATCTCTGGGTGCGGCGTTTCCTAGGAAACGCCGCACCCCGGCCTGTTTCACTACTCCGTTTTTCACCCAGCTTACTGCGACCCGATCTCTTTTTTCCCCAGCAACCAAGGCGTGATTCCCGTCGCATGCGAGATTACAACGCCCTGGTCAAAGCCCCGCCGCATTTTCGTTATCACCTACGTGTCGTATGTGCCAAATTGTTTAGCCGCGGTCTCCAGGTTGCAATGCCGCTATTGGATATGGCCTTTCGCATTGCCCAGGCAACGGTTGGAGTTTTTCGCTACGACGCGGTTAAGTTCGGTGCCATGAAAGCGCTGGGTCTAGCCCAGAGAAAGCATAGCCAGCTGCGCATGCTCACCTACGGGATCAATCGCCTGGCCCCGGGTCTGGAAGACCAGTTCACTACCCCGCTTACCTCCTGGATTTCCGAGGATAGCCCATTCTACGAACTTTGGCACCATTTCGGACTCCATGAACCCCGGGAAGTGGCTGCCTTCGAAGACGGGGAGCCGGAAACACTGGAAGGGGAACCATCATTAATTCTTTTTAATCTTTTGGTGCAGCGAACAGGTTCGCTGCTGCACAGAAACGGCGGTTCCCGCATTCTTAGTTCCACGCGCTCCGCGCCCCTCATGTCCGTTGTTTCTCCGGCGGGCAAATCAGTCAATAGGCTGCTCGGTGGACCAAATTTTAGACGCATTTCCCGTCTCAAATTGCAATCGGCCACCCGATGGAAACGAGTTTCGCGCCGTCTGGTTCCACAGTCTACTCTGGCCAGGACAAAGCTTCTACTTGGCGAACAACTGAAGGTCGTGGACAAGGACTACCGATGTCCGTGGCCTAGAACCAAAATGCTGCGAAAAAAACCCAAACCGCGGGGTCGCAGGAGATGGGCAGCAATTCTTCGACGGCGTTTAACTTCGAGGCGGCGAAGAATTGGTCTTCGCCGCTACTCTAGAAAACAAAGGCTTCGACGGCGACGTTTCTCACACCGCATTCTTCGCGCCGATCGACTAGATTTTTTTAATTAATTTTGCTATTTCTAGAAAAATATGCCGCAGTTGGACCGTTACTTGGTTTTTTCAGAAATATTTTGGTTTGCCCTGCTATTTACCATCTCCTACCTCGCGGTCTATTACCTGCTGGTAATGCTTTCCAAGGGCCTTCGTCTTCGCTCTGCTCTGGAAAGCCATCATTTGGTACAGACATTGCAACTAAAATCTGAAAAAAATGCTCTGGCCTCGCTGGCAAATTTGATCCTAGAGCAGCAAATTCTCGAATTAGGCCGACTGACTCGTTGGTTTTCTCTTTCCAAGCGCCTAGTTCACGGGGTCTCTTTCTTTGCTCACCCCGCAGTTACTAACCTAAATGCCGAGTTGCCAACCTCGGCAAGCTTGACTGCTGCCCGGCTAATCCTTTTGGTTGGAGAGTCGCAGGATTCCGGTGTTCTAGATGATATCCAGGAACTTTCTAGCACGCGAACAGCGGAAGAGAAGCATGAAAATTGATAATTTTACGGCGCAGTCTATTTTTTATTTTTTTTTTGTTCTCGCTCTTCTCTTTCTTTCCCCCTTTGGCACCGCTGTACTAACCGTTAACGAGGAGCTCTTTGTTTTTCTTAGTTTTTTAATTTTCTTTGATTTTCTTGGCGGAACCTTGATGGGTGGCGCAGCTTCGACGGCCGACACTAAAATCATTGGCTTAACTCTACGCCAGACTGCGCTACTGAAAACTAAACTGGTTTCGGCCGTGCGCCTTCGGGGCCTAATTCAAACTGCACTCCGCCCCGCGCAGTTTCGTTATCGCCTACGTCAAAATTTTGTCGAGGATCTTGCTACTCTAGTTGCCACTCGCGAACTGGAACTGTCTACCGCAATTGCCCAGGCTGCGCTTTTTGCCCATAAAGTTATCATTAGACAAGAATTGGGCTTGGTTAGGTCTATTTTTGCGGGCGGATTAATTAAAGCCGTTCTTGATCTTCGTACCAAGTTATTAAAGCCGGTGACAGAAGCCAAAGTTGCGCAGATTCGTAAACCAAGCCTGTTTTTTACTCGCTCGGGCTCTTTACTTGTTTTTTCCGGTTTTCTAAGTAAGCCCTTGTTATTTAGACATAAAAATGCAGCTGCTCAGCTATGCTAAACTTTAGCCATGAGTACATACCAGTTTTGTTATTTGTTACCTTGGCTGTTTTGATAGCCATTGCACTTTTTTCTGTTACGTATTACCTTAACCCGAAAAATGAAGATCTGGAGAAATTATCGGCCTACGAGTGCGGTTTTGACCCCTTTGGGAGTGCTCGAACCCGCTTTGATGTGCGATTTTACCTCGTTTCCATCCTCTTTATAATTTTTGATCTTGAAGTCATGTTTCTTTTTCCCTGGAGCCTTCTTCTATCGGAACTTAACTTTTTTGGTTTTGGCGTGGTCTGCTATTTCCTTACTATACTCACTGTTGGCTTCTTCTACGAGTGGGCTAGCGGTGCCCTAGACTGGGACTAGGCGGCCTAGACAAAAAGACTCAACTAATTTTTTAGAGAGGGATACAAAAAAAGTAAAAAATGGATGCGTGTCTACCTGAATCTGTTAATCAAAATACCACAGGATGTTGTTAGAAGAAGAGGCTTTATCAGACCGGAATAGTAAAATCCCAAGCAGCGCATTGGCTAATGCGCTGATTCTACGTCACCAGAGACTTTTAGCCTATTTTTCAACGGCCTACGGACCGGCTTTCCTAAATCGTGGCAATTGTGTTACCCACCTGAACAATAGAATTTTGTGGAGTTCCAATGAAAATAAACCGTTACTCGCTGTGCTGGCCCAGGCGCTGAGCAATGATTCCATGCTGCGGTTTGCTCAATTGCTAGACGTTGTGGCTGTTGACAGGCCCCTGGCTCTTTATCGTTTTGAAATTATTCATCACTTTCTTAGTCCGGAGCTTGAAGTTCGCCTTCTGCTGCGAAATAAACTAAGAAAGGATGAGAGCATAGGTTCGCTCACTTCGATTTACCACTCGGCGTCCTGGTTGGAACGAGAATGTTGGGATCTTTTCGGTATACCGTTTACGGATCATCCAGATTTACGGCGTATTCTTACTAACTATGGATTCGACGGGCACCCTCTTAGAAAAGATTTTCCTTTAACAGGTTACAGACAAGTACGCTACGACGAAGATCAAAAATCAGTTATCGAGGAGCCAGTCTCCCTGACACAGGAATTTCGCTACTTCGATTTTCTCAGCCCCTGGGCCCCTTCAGATCCGTTTAAAGCTAGATAGCCAGCCCTAAACCAAACAAACCGCAAGGTCTGGATAAAAAAATCAATCCAACACAAAGTAAATAACAGAAATTCAAAGAAACCTATGAAAACTGCCAATTTGGTACATCGCAAAAGTAGAATAGATCCGTTGGAGAATTTTGATAAAGGAGAAGTATTGCGCCTAGACCCCGCCCTTTCCAAGGTAAAAAACTTTACCATGAATTTTGGACCCCAGCACCCCGCTGCCCATGGTGTTCTGCGTTTGGTGTTGGAACTAAGCGGTGAAACGGTCGAGCGAGCGGACCCCCACATTGGGCTTTTACACAGGGGAACGGAAAAATTGATAGAGTATAAGACCTATAACCAGGCGCTCCCCTACTTTGACAGGTTAGACTACGTTTCCACCATGGCCCAGGAGTACGCCTACTCGTTGGCTGTTGAAACTCTCCTCAACTGCGAAATTCCGCTGCGAGCCCAGTATATTAGGGTTATGTTTGCCGAATTAACCCGGCTTCTGAATCATTTAATGGCAGTCACAAGTCATGCCCTCGACGTTGGGGCGCTTACCCCTTTTCTTTGGGCTTTCGAGGAGCGCGAAAAATTGATGGAATTCTACGAGCGAGTTTGCGGTGCACGATTGCACGCTGCCTACATAAGACCCGGCGGTGTGGCCCAGGATCTACCACAGGGCTTGTCCGCCGATATTCATGAATTTGTGCTCAATTTTGGTTTTAGACTCAATGAGATGGAGGAGCTCCTCACGGATAATCGTATTTGGAAGCAACGCCTTGTGGGCGTCGGCGGCGTTAACGCCGCCGACGCCCTAACGCTGGGTTTCAGCGGGGCTATGCTACGCGGTTCGGGCTTTGCCTGGGATTTGCGTGCAGTTCAGCCCTACGACGCCTACAGACTTGTTGAGTTTGCAGTCCCCGTGGGTATTAATGGAGATTGCTACGATCGCTACCTCATCCGCATGGAGGAGATGCGACAAAGTCTACGAATTATTTCCCAGTGCTTAAATGCTCTGCCCGCTGGTTTTGTTAAGGTTGACAACAAAAAAATTTCTCCACCCTCACGGGCTCTCATGAAATTTTCAATGGAAGCGTTGATTCATCATTTTAAACTCTATAGCGAGGGCTACGCTGTCCCCAAAGGGGAAGTTTACCTTTCCTTCGAAGCCCCCAAGGGTGAATTTGGTGTTTATCTCCAGTCCGACGGAACCAATAGACCGTACCGTTGCCACGTGAAGGCGCCGGGTTTTCTGCACCTTCAGAGTCTTGATTACATGGCGCGCGGCCATCTAATTGCGGACGTGGTTACCATTATCGGTACTCAGGATATAGTTTTTGGGGAGGTTGATCGTTAAAAAATCAAATAGAAATCTTTTTCCTATTTTTAAAACAAAACTAAAAAAATAAAGCAAAATGGTACTTATAAAAACTTTTTACGTAAGCGAACAATCGCATGACTGGCTTTTTTCCCACGGAGTTATCGTTCTAGCTGGCTGTACGTCAGTTTCCGATGAGAGCTCCACCCTATGGGGTACCCTTCTCCTTGTTTTCAAATTAGTTCGCGATGGGGATCTCTTCGCGACTTGGATTATTATTAAATTCAATCTTTGGCGTTTTCTCTATCTACCGCTTATTCCGGCTTTTATTTTCGGGGCGTCCTACTATCTCCTGTTTTACATCTGCCTGGACCCACAATTTTTTGAAAAGGTAGCTATCAGTCTCGGGCAGGTGGACCATTTACCCTACGAGGATAGGCCGCGTATTCATAATAAAAACCCAGAAATGACCTATTGGCTTGATCCAGACATGCGCAGGGCTATGCGGGAGTATAGTCGCGAAAATACCAAAGGTTTTGCACCCCACGGCTGGAAAACCGTCGATATTCCAGGACCCGATGGTCAGCCCACAACTTTTGTCCCCACTACTTCAGAGGATGCTCCAATTCAGTTGACTCCCGAAGGAAAGCGCCAGGAGCGAATATACTATGCCTGCGTCACGGTTGCCGTAGTAGTTTTCTTTGCTCTGGGCTATCACTACTACCTCGATGGTGGTCCTAACGGTGAGGTTAATCCTAACGCTGCCTACTGGTACCACAGAATGTTTCCCCGCCCGGTTGTTGAGCAAGCTCCGGCCGTGGTTGAAGCTGTTGTCAATCCCGTTGTTAACCAAGTCGTCGATCCGGCCCAGGACATAGTTCAAGCTCCCGCACGCCGTGCTCTTGGCCGTGCTATTAGGCGCCAGAGACGGCTGCGAGAATTCTTGCGCCAGGCCATGATGCCGCCGCAGTAGTAATCGCCTAGCAGGTAAAGTTAGTTTTTAGCTAAAATTTGCGATTGATGATGAAGAGCCCCTTAGAACAATTTGAAGTTTATCCTGTGATCCAGCTCGAAAGTTTGGATGGGCGTTTTGATTTTTCCATCACCAATTTTGCGCTGTTCCTCCTACTCGATTTTTCTTTTCTTCTGATAATCCTTATTCTAGCTGTCTACAAAAGGGGCCTTCTTCCTACGCGTTTGCGAGCTCTAATCGAGGAAGTTTATCTTTTTGTGCTTGATACCGTTAAGCAACAGACTGGCAATGTCGGGTTGAAATACACCGTTTTCTACTTTCTAGTCTTTTTTTTTATTCTTGTCTCTAACCTACTGGGGCTTATTCCTTTCTGTTTTACTACCACCAGTCATTTGATTATGGTTTCTTTTATTGCCCTGACAGCTAATTTAGCCTTTGTGTTCATTGGTTTTGCGCGTCACGGTCTGTCATTCTTGAAACTTTTTTTCCCTTCTTCTGCACCTAAGCCGCTTGTGCCACTAATTACCGTTATCGAGGTTGTTTCATACCTAATACGCTCCTTTAGTCTGTCTCTACGTCTTTTTGCCAATATGATGGCCGGCCACATTCTTCTCTATATACTGGCCTCTTTCGTACTGCGCCTCATGGGGGCGGGATTAGTCCTAGCTGCGTTTTTACCCATTGCGCTGATGATTGGTGTTTTTGCTCTTGAGCTTGGTATCTGCTGTATACAGGCTTATGTTTTTCTTGTTTTACTTTCCATATATTTATCGGATTCAATTGCCTCCCCCGGTCATTAAATTTCAGGACTATCCCTTGAGGTATTATATATATATCACCTGGGAAAGTCTTCGGAATTTTTTGATTTAAAACTTAATTTTATTTAATTTTTTCCTATGGGGCAGTCGTTTATTTTGTTCAACGCGGCACGGCTTTTTCCACAGCTAATACCGATTGACAAGTTAGCGGCTAAGCCTTTTACTAGACGGCGAAATTTTAAGCGTAGTCGACGTCGCTATGCTTCACTTAGCAATCGTAGGCTTAAGCGACGGCTAATGCGCCTACTTTCCCTTCGGGTTGCTCCAGTTTTAAAGGCTAGGCGCCTGGGCAAGTTACTTGGTAGCAATGTTCGGCATCTTAAGCGTTTGGTCAGAAAAAGGATGACTTTGCAAAGATTGCTGAAGCGAAAAATCAGGCGCCGGCCGCGTGTTCGGCCGTTTGGTTACATCTCATTTTACCGTGCTGCCAGTAATGTTTTTTTTACGCTGTCCAGAGCCGATAACTCAATGTTTTACAGTACTTCACTCGGCTCGTTTGGTTTGAAAGGTAAGAAAAAAACTGATCCGACGGAACTGCAAAAAATTGGAGAGCAGCTCGCTAAGAGGTTGCATCCCGTTGGTCTCCACAAGATCGATGTTAGATGCTATACAGGTCTACGCCCAGTGCGCAGTATACTTTGGGGGCTTGGCCGTAATGGTGTTAAGGTGCGCAAGGTTTTTGACTTTAATCGTCTGCCGCATGGCCATGTTCGATTGAAGTCACGGCGACGAATTAAACGGCGCAAGCGATAATTCGTCCCATCTTTCCAGAAGCGGGCAGCATAGCTTAGTTGGTAGAGTGTCAGATTGTGGCTCTGAATAGATGGGTTCGATTCCCATTGCTGCCCGTGGTCCATCTCCGGTCTCCGTTTGGTTTTTTAGTTGGAATATGTTTGCTTTCCGTGGTATCGGGGCGTAGTTTATCGGTAGAATGTCTGTCTTGGGAGCAGAAGAGGTGGGTCCGATTCCCACCGCCCCGATATATAGTCACGGAGAGAACATTTTTTGACTACGTACGAGTGGCCCTTTCGTCTAGCTGGTTAGGACGTTACCCTTTCACGGTAAAAACGCGGGTTCAACTCCCGCAAGGGTCATTAATTTGCTGGCACAGGTATGGTGGTAATCCCCTGGTTTCGTAGAGAATTATTTGGTTACACTTTCTTCACATAGTAGGCTACGCAGAGTTGGCCGTTTCACGTTTTTCTTTTTTGCTCAGTAAAATCTGTCAGAAATTTTATTTTTTAAAATTAAAAAACTTATAAAAAAATGGGAGCTCTAACATCGAAACCCTATGCTTTTACAGCTCGTTCCTGGGAATTAAAAGCGGTTCAATCTATAGATATAACCGATTGCGAAGGCGCTAATATACGTCTGCAGCTACGTGGTAACACAGTTTTGCGCGTTTTACCTTTCATTAATCCGGTTGTGAATGGTGAGTGGATAAGTGATAGAGCACGATTTTCCTATGATGCGTTGACCAAGCAAAGACTTTCCTATCCAGTGCTTGAACCATTGGGTCTAGGATTGCTAGAAGCCAACGTTAAACTTAAATTTTTTGCCACTAACCAGAATCTGATGACACGTGGTTTAACTCGTTCAGGCTGGGAGCTGGTTTTTCGCTGGTTTAAAAAGGCTTTCATACCGGGCAGGGATTCTCTATTCGGTGCGATTTCGCCTTCTACCCCCGCTCGGGCGTCCTATGAGTTCAAGCATATTTTTTCTAGATTGGGTTGTGGCCATCTACTTAGCTATGATATCGATGGAACTGGTTCGCCGTTTACCTCGGAACCATGGAATGTTGCGCCCCATTTGGATTTTCAGTCCGCGGATTCAGATTTAGTAATTTGTCTCGGTGTTAATCTGAGGTTTGAGGCACCGACACTTTTTGCGAGCCTAAGAAAAGCACTTCAGCGTACCCCAAGCAAAAGAATTCTCTTTTTGGCCGCCGAGGATAAAGGTTTTGCCGCTGATCAATTTTTTAATCTTGGATTCGCTATCCAACCTACGCTTCGTGCTCTATTGCTTGGTAGACATCCACTTTCTAAGCGACTTACCAGAGCTGCTAGACCTTTGGTTATAGTGGGTCGCTCCGGATTGATGGCCATTAAATTGAGCTCATACCCATTTCTAGCTTTTTTCAAGCTTATCTCCTCGAAAATTTGGCCTCTTCGCGCTGAGTTGACTTCGTCGCAGCTTGTCCTACTCTTGCGTCCAGGGTCTAACGCCTACTTCCAAGCCGCGCTTGCGACTGTGGATCCCGTTTTCACTTCGCGCGCGCAAGCAAAAAACGAAAATTTCCAGGTTCGCGGAAGAAATTTCTTTCTGGCGTTGGGCGAGTCCAGTGTTGCCTTTGTTGACCGATCCAAATTCGCGGCGGTGCTATACGCATCCTCTCATCAGTCATGGAATAGCCGCTTTGCTGATGCGAGTTTGCCCACTCTTTCATTCGTGGAGGAGACGGAGGAGCATTATAACTTTGCAGGGCGTAAGCAGGGTACAAAACTGGCCATTAGCCCCGTTTATGAAGCGGCGCGGAGTAGCGCTCAGCTTGGTCAAGCTTTACTTCAGCTGTTTCCGCGTTTAGCTGACCCGGCCTGCGTTGAGTATCACCATTTGCAGGAATTGGAACCTTTGAAATTCGGCGTTCCTTCGACGAAATTTTCGGTGCTTTCTACGCTGTTGCAGGATGGTAATAGTAATTTATTTGGGAATACATCGGCGGTGAGCTGCCCCGAGTCTGACTTTTACCCAACACTCACCAATCAGCTGTATTACCAGGCCGGTAATTATCTTTCAAGCTCTTCTACCATGGCCTTACGGGCCAAGCTTCAAAGTGATGGATTCTCTAATTTTGCTGACTCCACGAAGTTTTCGCAGCGTTAAGAAAATATTTTAAAAAATAAACTCACAAAGTAAAAGAACTATGGTTGAAATTCTAATAGTCCTAGTGCCAATGTTATTAACCGTTGCTTTTTTAACAGTCTTCGAACGCAAGATTCTGGCCGCTATGCAGAAGCGGAGGGGGCCAAATGTTGTGGGTATTTTCGGGCTTTTGCAGGCCTTCGCCGATGCTCTCAAGCTTCTGGTGAAAGAACCTGTTATACCAAGCTCATCCAATAAATTTCTATTTGTACTAGCCCCCATTTACATTCTATTTTTAAGCTTGTTGGGCTGGGCTGTTATACCCTTTTCTGAGGGTGTTGTCTTAGCTGATCTTAACGTGGGTTTGCTCTACAGTTTGGCTGTTTCTTCGCTTGGCGTTTATGGGATAATTATTGCCGGTTGGGCGAGTAATTCACGTTATGCTTTCCTAGGCGCCCTCCGGTCTGCAGCCCAGATGATTTCCTACGAGGTCTCCTTTGGTCTAATCATTATTAATATTCTACTTTGCGTCGGAAGTTTGAATCTAACCGAAATAGTGCTGTTTCAGGATTCTGTCTGGTTAATTGTACCTCTCCTTTTTCCATTCGTTATGTTTTTTATTTCCGTTTTGGCGGAGACTAACAGAGCCCCCTTTGATTTGCCCGAGGCCGAGGCCGAGTTAGTTTCAGGTTACAATGTTGAGTACTCATCCACTGGTTTCGCTTTTTTTTTCATTGCGGAGTATAACAGTATGCTCCTGATGTCTTTTTTAACCTCGCTGTTGTTTCTAGGCGGCTGGCTGCCCTTGCCTTTTTTTAATAGCGGGTTTGAGGGTAACGTGGTTTGGTTGGCTCTTAAGGTTTTGGTCGTGCTGTTTCTATTTGTCTGGATTCGGGCTACCAACCCGCGTTACAGGTATGATCAACTCATGTACCTAGGCTGGAAAGTATTGTTGCCCCAGGCTTTAGTTTGGATCCTTTTGACGGCCGCCATTCTTCTTTTTCTAGATTTTTTACTATAGTGTAGAGGCGGGAACTCGGTATGGATTTTGACGTAGTAAAAGACTCAGAAAATTATTTTTTGAATTTCGGTCACTTGGCCGTCATTATTAGTCATTTTACTTACTATTTTTTTCTGTTTTTTGTTTTTTGCCGTGTTCTAGCTCTTTTTTACTACGTTTATCCTTGGGTTTATTGCTACTCTGCTCTCTTTTTTATAACTCGGTTTGCTGTAACACCTTCAACTGATCTTAGGTTTAAATTTTTTTTTTTAGAAGAGGAGTACGATAACGTACGGCAAGTTTTTGGTAGGCACCATTTTATCACTTGTAAGCACGAAGCTCTCCCCGGCAACATACTTTTTTCGCCTTTAACCAGCACTGCCCCCCACGGTAATTTGAGATTTTTTGAGGGAACAAACTTGAAAACTGTTATTATTGGCCCTTGTTGGGATCTTTCCAAAGCTAGTGCTAAGTCTCAATATATGGTAACCCCCCTCCGTTCGATTCCAGAGAACTGGCTAGTGTTTAAGCCTGCTGATCCGCTGGCTATTATGATGTATGGGGCTTCGAATTCGCCCTACTATGCAAGAGTGCAGGCGACGCTGGATGAGCGCATTGTCAGAGATGACGTTTTTAATGTGCAAAATTATCTTGAGTTGGTTGAGGCGGCGGCAAAAACTTTGGATTGAAAAGCAGCGGACTTTACTCAAATAATAGATAGGGGGTTACTTATAATAGTTGTTATAATACTCATTCGCATAGAAATTAAAATAGAATGACGAAAAATTTTACTAGTCGAGGATTATGGTTTGGGCCGTCTAACAATGACAATACTGTAAGAGAAAGTTGGGAAAACATACTTCATGGCTACTACAGTGCGAGATTTTTTAAGGGTGTGCATTTTTACGCTTTTAAGTTGGAAATGAAAATTCTCTTTCTCAAACAGGAGGAAAAAGAACTTTACACTGCGTGGGATGAGGCGGATAAAGCTAAGCATCTATTCTGGTTTCTTTCTCGTTTAAAGCGTTTGGAATTACTGGAAACAGTTTACGTTGTAGAGATCGATGATACTAAAGTTAATAGGAACTTTAAATTCGAAGACGCCTACGTTAGATCGCTTGAATTGCAGGTAGTAGTCGGAGTTCGGTCCTTGGTTGGTAGAAATGAGGTTCTTGGCCATAATGTTTTCACTTGCTTTTCGGAGTCAGAGCTGTTTGGGCTAACTGAGTTCAAAGAACTCTTTGCCGTTGAGGATATCCTTAGAGTTTTGGGCCCGTACCTCGTTCTTCGTCATTGGCAAAAACATGAGTTGGTAAGCTTCGGCAATGCCCTTAATTTCGAAACTTTTGCAAATTACAATGTTTCAATTTTTGGAGAGCACCTCCAACCCCCCGGTTGTTTCCGCTACCTCTCAAGCTGTAGAACTCTCCTAAAGCGTGACCCCTTTCACCAATTTGTGAGTTATCCTGTTGTTACTGGAATTAAGACGGACGGCCCGAATGAGGTCGTTCTACTTTATTTATTTAAGATATTTTTTCATCTAAGCGAGTGGCGCTTCGACCGGGAGTCGAATTCTGTTTTTGTGGTCTGTAACGAAACCGGAGCAAAACAGTTTCTCGGTTCCTTAAGTGAAATTATATCCATTAAATTAAATAGTTTTATTATCCCGGAGTTGATAAGACTGTTCCCAATGCATCTTGATCTTTATAACTTCGATCATCTTTTGGGTCTTTATTTCACCAGGGCCATGGGTCAATTAATGCTATACCCAGAGGTTTTTTTGGATTTTACGCCTATTAACGTGTACGACAACAAGACGGGCGTACTATTCAGTTCGCTTATCCTAGGAACTGAAACTATCCGTGACCCTTTTGGGTTTAGATAAGTTTTAGTCTGAATTCTCGCTCTTTTGCTTATTTACTTTTACGGTCTTTTCACAAAAAAAATTTGTGATGGTGATTATCCTCTCGTATTACTTTGTTTTATAGTAAACGGCGTGTTTCACCTCTTGAAATACGATCTCCTAAGAGTCACAGTAATACAAAAACATTATATAGATAAATTATGGCAGAGCGTAGACACTTATTTCACATTGTTGATCCAAGCCCCTGGCCTTTTCTTCTGTCCTTGGGCGCTGGTATTCCGATCCCAGTTGGTGCTGTTATGTATATGCATAGAGAGGACTTTGGGGGATTCCTTCTCCTAGCAGGTGCTTTGTCATGGTTGGTTTTAGCGGGCTTGTGGTGGATGGACATTGTTGTTGAGGGAACATACCAAGGTATGCACACATCCGCCGTTCAGGCAGGTCTAAGACTAGGCGTTATCCTTTTTATACTTTCTGAAGTTATGTTTTTTGTTTCTTTTTTTTGGGCCTTTTTTCACTCTAGCTTGGCGCCAGCTGTTCAGATTGGTTCCATTTGGCCACCCTACGGTATTTTGACTTTTAGTCCCTGGGGTGTTCCTTTGCTAAATACATTCATCCTTTTAACCTCGGGTATTACTGTTACCGCTGCCCATCACTACCTAATGAACGGCCAGTTGCGCCAGACAGCCAATGCTCTCTTTATGACCATCTTTTTGGCCGTTACCTTTACGCTTTTTCAGTTACTAGAGTACGTGGAGGCTCCGTTTACCATCTCCGACGGTATCTATGGTTCGGTTTTTTTCATGGCAACTGGATTCCATGGTTTTCATGTCATAGTGGGTACGCTTTTTTTGACCGTTGTTACCCTTCGTGTTTTGCGTGGTCACTTTAGCAAAACTCACCATATCGGCTTCGAGGCAGCTGCCTGGTATTGGCACTTTGTCGATGTTGTCTGGTTATTTCTTTTTGTTGTTGTTTACTGGTGGGGGGGTAAGTAACACCTGCCCACGATTGAATTTTCCCTAATAATAAAGAGGAAAAATTTGTTTAAATTCCAGGGTAGCATAACAGACACTATGGAATTCTGCCTGGAATTTTTATTTTGGCTAGTTCGTGTTTACTTTAATTCATCTTTTTTCTCGGGTCAGCTTGTTACTTGGCTTCCTATAGACCCTTGGGAAAAATTCACACGAATTTTTTTAATTTTTTGTTTTTTGTCTGGTGTATTTTTCTATTATTACGCAATTTCTCAATATTCTTTTTTGGATCGGGGCTGGTATTTGCAGTCGATTGAAGCTCAAAGGGATAGGCGTTTTCACCAAAGGAGCAGAGCTTGGGCTAAATTTTGGCAGTTTTCCCCCAGTTCGCATCCGGGTTTAGCTTGCTACAGAAGATTTACTTTTGGGGTGGCTCGTCTACGTTCCAAGACAGAAGGTATTGAACTTTCCTCCCAGGCTGCTCGAGCGCTGAATCGTCTGCGAATTTCCTCATTATGGGGGCCGGTAAGTCTACTTCGTAATCCAAGCCCTGGCCTGCATAAATTTCTGTTTTTAGCGCCTACTAATCCAGTTTTTGTTTGTTCAACGGAAAAGGCTTTGGCGGAGGCTCGACTTAGACGCCCGATCCCGAACTCACGCCCGGTCCGTTTTATTAATTGGACAATCATTCTATCCGTTTTGTTTCACTGCTTAGTTTGGTATTTTATGTAGGTAAGGAAGGGTATTTTGTTTTCTCTTAGGGGCCGCCATTTAAAATTTTATCTCTATTTTCGCTGAATTCGCCTTTCCGGAGCTGGTGGCCTCCCATGCTGTTTTTTAAAAAGACTGTTGGTGGAATTTAACATTTCTTGAATTTTTAAAATCGGATTTCTTTAATATATAAATTTTCATACGAGCATGATTGATGTTAGAATACAAGTTGCAAAATATATTGGTGCTGCTATCGCTACTGTTGCCCTGGTTGGTTCTGGTGCTGGGGTTGGAGTTGTTTTTGGTTCTTTCCTTGTTGCCCTCGCCCGCAATCCTTTTATCCGCGAGGAACTTTTCAAGTATGCTATCTTGGGTTTCGCCCTAACTGAGGCCGTTGGTCTGTTGGGCCTCATGATGGCATTCTTGATCCTTTTCATCTAGCCGGAAGGACTAGATGAAAAGGAGTAGCCCCGGGGGTTTTTGGGGAGATGGCTGAATGGCTAAAGCGGCGGACTGTAAATCCGCTCCTCCGGGTTGTAGGTTCGAGTCCTGCTCTCCCCAGCCCTTAAATCCCCAAGATCCCCGGGGCTGTAAGTCGAGGATGCGGAAATGAGTTGCCGGCGGGAGAACGAGTTTTTGGTAGTAGTAGCACCAGGTATGTATTCCACTATAAAAGTCATGTTCTCGCTTTGTCATAATGTTGTCTGCATAATATATATATTATAGATATAAATTAAAGAGTTATAAAAAATGCTAAGAGGTAGTATAGAAACATTGCTAGAGATAATAAAATTTCCTTTGGAGACTAGCGTAAAGGCGAAGGGTATAGTAAGCATCGCTTCCTTGGTTTGGTACGGTTTTAATAATCTACTATTCCATATTGTGCCATTTTTCATGTACGCCCATGTGTTGCGGGGCGGGCTGGCTACTCAGCCCCACTTAGTCGTTGACTTTGGTTTGTTCCTGCCACTTTGGTATGAGATTAGCACATCGTCTAATCCATTTTACATCTATAGTATACTTTCACTCGAGCCTTTTAGGCAGGTCCTGATTCCACGTTTTGTAGCCGGGGCGGATTTGTCCGGTTTTCTGTTTATGAATTATGTCTTCGGTTTTACCAGCCTTTTTTTTAGCGTAGTTTTTATCCTTTTTGTTTGGTTTTGGTATAGCATCTTTTCGCTATTTTCGGCCGTGTATTTTATGTTTTTGCTTGGTCTGAGCTCAGCGCTGGTGGCTGTAAAATTTGCATTTCAGCTCTTTTGTAGTCCTATATTTGACCTCGTTCTTGTGTGTACCTCACTGCTTACCGGTTACGTTATAGCCCCCCTTTACCATTTATTATTGGGTATTTGGGTTGATTCTATGTTTTATCTACGTCTCACGGGCCTTGCTCAGGCTAGCTCTTACTCTTTTATTCCATTTGATAGACTGGCGGATGGCAGCATAATTTTTTTTCAGTCGGTCGCCTTTTCTATCTTTTTTTTCTTTAAGGCTAAGATCTTATTTTTGGTGAAGCTAGGATACTATTTGTCTGCAATAATTACCGACGCCGTTTACCTTTTATTTTATTTCCCCTATCGAGGTTTTTCGGCCCTGGTCTCTTTTTTGCCGCGCACCCCCCATGTCCCTTTTCTGCATTTAAGCTATTATCCGCGTTTGGAGCGCATCTGGGAATATCATATTTACAATGACTTTTGGTATTATTACTACGTTTACGTTAGACAATACGGCCGTATTGCGTTAAGTATTGGCCTTCAGATTTACCATGCAGTTGTTGATTTCTGGTATGGTAAACTCTACAGTCACGGTGTGTTGGACCATCTTAACGAATTCCTCAAAAGTAAGCCAATTTCCAAACGCTTCGGTTCGCATACTGTTACAAATATTTTCTGGTTTCTTAATTACTGCCTTAGCTCCCTAAAGTTTTTTTTGCTGCTTCTAGGTTACTATTTTGGATTTTTTGTTCGACTCCTTTTTGAAATTTTCCTACCCAATTTGATTAGGTTACTTTTTATTTTTTTTGATCCTAGCTGGTTTGAGTTTGCCACTCGGCTTCTGGCGGACGTGGAAAATTTCTTCCTTTCCCTTTTTAAATGGATCTATGAAATGGTCAGGTTAGAGTATCGTACTGGATTTTGGAAAAAATTAATTTGGAAAAAAACCCTTTTTGCTTTGCACATTATTTCCCACGGCGGGGCTCACGACACGGCGGAATTATTTTATTACTATTACCCGCGTTCGCTATTTGCTTATCTGGTTCCCAAAACTTTTTTAGGTTATAGCTCCGTGGTGTATGCTTTTTCAGATATTGCGTACTACCTCGCTCGGGTTCAATTGATTTTTAGGCTCATTAGTGCGGATGTTAATTTCCAGCTGCAAATTCTTACGGACACTGAATTTTTTCGGTCCGCGGCTTTCTTTGTGTTTTCTGTAAAGCAATTTTTTTTACAAATTGTTTACCCGTATCTTCTTGTGCCCCTTGTTACTTCCCCAGTCTCCTTTGTTCTCAATCTACTTTTTATTATTGGTCAGCAGGCGTTTCTCGTCGCTCTGTCTATATTTTTAGCACTTTTAAAATGTTTATTAGTTCTACTCAGCTTTCCGATTTCTTTTATCAAATTTCTATGTACTACGTACTGGTGGACAATTGCCGATGCTCTCTCAATTCGTGAAAATTTTTTCTATTCGTTTATGGTTTTGCTTCAGACTCCGATTTGGCTTTTTCTTTTTACACCTCTATATTTTCTTCAAGCCTTTGTGTCCATGTTTCCCCGTATTGTGTGTTTTTACTTGGCAATTTTCACTATTGTGTTTATGGTCGTCTACTTTGTGAACAATGTGTATTTGGCCATTAGAACCTACAGATATTTCAGGCTAGGGATGCTCTTAATTCACACACGTCGGCAATTTGCTGAGTTGCCGTTTTTGATGGAAATTGACAAAAAATTGCGCCACGTCGAAATAGCCGAGGAGATAAATCGGCTCGGCTTGGACAAAAGTAAAGAACTATCACTATGGCGTCAGCACCCCGCCAAGGCCAGAATTTTTTATCGTCAGTGGTACGACGGCGGTCATAACCATTTTCGGTCCAGAGTTTGGCGAACTTGGCCCGTACTAATTAATAGGGAGGAGGGAACCTGGGATGATTTTCAGACTTGTTTAATACCTCGCTACAGCTATGGTTTTGGTGATCCAAGCATCATGGCCTATTTCCGCCGTTCCGATGAATTTTATCATTTTGTCGATTATCTTAAACACTTGCGCTACGCTTTCATGCGCCCACTATTTTTAGCCCATCAACTATATTTTGCTGCTCGGCTAGCGCCTAGCGTTAGTCACCAAATTTCTACCAAGCACTACGACCTCTCAACTAAACTATATCCGTGGTATGCTCGCTGGTACTACCGGTTCGTTTACACTGGTTCGCATAGCGTCAAGGAGTTTGGTTTAACGAAAAATTATAGTTATGGGAGAGTGCTTGCAATGTTAGTAACGATCTTTACTTTTCTACGACGAACGTTTCCAATAGTAGGCGTACGTTTCGCTGAGTGGAGCTTTGGGCGTCGCTATTTTAATATAAACTGGATTTACTACCCAGTTTTTTGGATTTATTACCTTTTCGTGTTTACACCGGGAATAGGTCTGGCTTACGCCTCTGCTTTGGTTGGGAAAATGGCTCGAAGGATTTATTCGGAATTTGTACGTCGTGGCTGGTAAATTTTACGCGGTTTCTAGCTTACTGTGTATGCGTGCACACCTAAATTAGTTTATACAGATGTAGAGAAGTATTGTTGTTTAAATTTACCGTCAAAAATACATGATTAAAAGAAAAATAAAAAACGTTTCTAATCAATTAAAGGTGAAGGGGGCATCTTTTTTAGGATCGCTACGAAGCAGCATGAGGCTGTTTAAAGGGGAAGAACTTAGGTGGGCTGCGTTAGTAAAAGGATTTATTAAAGGAATTCGTTTACCTTTCGATTCTAGAAAAATATATTCCCGTTTTTTTTCTTTCGGGGATCTTACAGACCGGTTTACGCCTAAAAAATTTTGGGATATAAACACCTTTTACCTAAAGTGGGTACGTAATCGCAGTAAACTTTATTTTGCTTCACCGCTGCGTTCTTTGTTTTCGATGTTATTTTTGAACATCCCTGGTTCCGGTTACTCGGCTTTACGTATGTGGGCAGGTTGGGTTTATCGTTGGCTGTCTAGAGCGTATTCTCGATCAAAATTATTTTTTGAACCGAGCGGTTGGTCGGAATTTAACCCGACTTTGCCAAAATTTGAATTACCGCGATTTTCCACTTATCTTCATAGTTTTGGGTACTACTACCAGAGTCTTGCTGATTTTTTTCTTGAACGTAGATACAGTGGACTCCGTGTTCTTTACAAGCGTTATTACACTCTCCGCTATAGAATTAAGTTACTAATCTTGGTTTCGAGTAAGGGCCACTATGATAGACTTCAGGAAATTTGGCAGCGGTTGCAGTTTAGTGGATTCTATAAAGGACCTACCTACGGCGGGACTTTTCTGGCCAGGGCGGATCAGTTTAAAATGCCAGTGCCCATGTCGGATCCAGCCTATGAAACTGCCAGAGCCACCTCCTACTTTTCGAATGTTCCCTTTTTTATGTATTTCACTACTCTCAAACGAGCTGGTAATTTCAAAAGAAGATTTACTAGATTGTCTGATCGTAGGTCTTGGTGGCAAACTAGAATTTTGTTAAAGCGGCAGATTCCATCTTCCACAAAAAATTCGTTCTTTAAAAAATTAAATTTTTACAAGCGTAGAGTTTTTGAGGCCCACTATTTTTACTACAATAAACAACTTAAATCCCTGACTTCAGCTGCGCATTTTGCGGACTTTCAGGACAGTCTACGATTTTTTGCGGCTTTGGATAAGCGAGAGTTAGCAACTTCATACACGGGGTCCAAGGTAATTACTTCTTTTGGCAATTTTAACTTGCTGGAGACGGATTTTAGTTTGCTTTCTACACTCTCGGCTATTTTTGTGGTATCGTTTCGACCAAAGTCCACGCTTTTTGTACTTAACTCTTCTGTAAAAACTAAACCCATTTTGTTTTTTAGCCCCTTGAACTTTTTGCAAATTTTTTGGTTGTATCAAAAAGCAACTAAGATACAAACCATTAGTCATAAACAACTTTTACTGAATTTGGCCGAAAGTACACTAGGTCAAAAAAGCAGCCCTTACACTTTTATCAATAATGCTTACTGGTTTAGAAATACAGAGAGCACGAGCTATGGCCATGATGACCTAGAATTTTTGACTGAGAGCGGAAGGCAGAGACGCTCTGACTGGGCTCACGATCACTTTATTTCGCGCTACGCCTCGTTCTACACTACCATGCACATGGGTCAGTATCATTTTCCTTTTTTAAGCTACGCTGATAGAATCTTTAACGCAGGCCTAGCTGATCCGTTGCGTGTTACTCTAAATATTTCGCCTATAAAGATTGCTTTTTCCGATGTGGAGCATGCTGATCGAAGGGCTTTTGTAAGTTTTGTTCCTAATAGGGTTTTAGCATTTTCCTTTGCAGGTTTTGAGGGCACCTTTCTCCTTTGGAAAAAGCCACTTATGTTCGCTGACTACACTAAAAATGGTTCTCTAGTTTTTCGTAACGTTTTAGGCGAACTTGTTTCGTTGCCAAGCCGTTTAGACTGGCTAGATGAGTATTTTTATAAAAGACTTCAAAATTCGCACAACAGAACTCCCGTTTGGGATGAGCTAATCTACGGCCAACTGTATGATACCTCACCTCAGGAATTAAATTCTATGCGCAGTTACGCACTCTACAGAAACGAATTTTTAAAAATTGACACGCAGCTTAGCCGATTAGATTCGCCATCTATGGCACTGCATGCCGGCGTAGGGAATTCAAATGACTGGGCCCAAAATTCTCCAACCTACGAAGCCTTTATACACCAATACGTTTTTAATTCGGCGATTGGTCAGGATATCTTCGATGATTGGGAACAAAAATTGTTAGATTACGATGTTCCACTCGCCTACACGCCGGATCCTCTTCACTGGGAGCCTCAGGAGGAGGAGGAGGACAACGAGGATGAAAGTATGGACGAGGATTTGATATTGCCAAAATATCCAGCCTGGATGGCGAATTCTCTTGACGCGCTCTATAACTTTTTTAACCTTTACAAGCTTTACGACTCCAGCAAGCCGATCTTGGTTAATGAAAATGAGGCACTAGGTCGGGAATTCATTGAGGCCGAAGACTACTCTCAACGTTCCTACCTTGGCTATGACGAAGACAGATTTGACTGGGATCCACTGTTAAATTCTGGTTCGTACGTACTTGAAGCGAATCTTGCTTGGGCCGGTGACTTTCTTAAAAGAACTTACAGTTACGTTTTCTATCTGCCACATCTTCTTGTTAGTTATCTGCCCTATCTGATTTCCGCAACCCACCTTGTCCCATGGTTTTTCACTATTGCCCACGCTTGGACAAACCGATCCCTGCTTAGCCGGCCCAAGACCGTGTGTGTCTTCATTGCTTCGGTGCTGCTCTCTATACTAGCATTCTTCCATTCAAATGTGCTTTTGGATTTTCTTCGATTTGCTAACTTTGCCTATGCTGCCTATTTTCTTCTATTTTTTCTTTGTGCCTGGGTTGCTTCATTCGCAATTTATCGCTTCATTGCGGACCGCTACGTTGCTCTTTGGGTACTGATCCTGGAGCTTTACATTGTAGTCTTGGCTCTTATCTTTACTTCCGCGGTGCAATGGCCATTTGTATTCGATTCAAGTCACGCTTTCTTTTTCCCACTCCACAACCGCGGTAATTTTAGTATTTTTTTTGGTGTAAGCTCTGGCTACTCCAAGTGGTATCGTTGGTTTTGGACCGATGTTGATATGATGGATACTACATGGCATGGTCATCATGCAACTAATATTCTCTTTTATTCCAGCCATTCTAAGCGCTATAGATTTCCATTCTATTATGCGGCTGGTCTTAATTCCAGTTCCGTGGGATTTCAAATTACTCAGGCTAGCCATAAGCCTTTGCTTGCTGCCTGCGGTTATACGGATGGTTCGACGCGTACTAGTCCAGTCTACCAGTACTTCTTCATTAAGACCAGATACCGTATACTGACCGACGAAGATTTCATTATTAATTTTTATGCTCCATCCACTGCTTTGCAAAATGTTTCACTTTTGCTACCTCATAAATCCTACAGTCTTCAGGTTGGTGCTGACCTAGAACGTCGAATTCCTTTCTTTCGAATTTATAGTTATTTTTACCGCAAGGGGAGAAGAATGGCTCATAGATTTTACCTCGATGAAATTTACAAGTTCATTGTGGCTGCACACGACTACCGCTACGATCCTGCCTATAGGCTTTTTATACGCCACCGCTATAAAAAATTTACTCTGGCTGGCCCGCGTTTTAGCCAAAAGTATAATTTTGATCGACTTATGCATATGCAGCCGTTGAACGATATGTTGGTGCACAGCAAGGAGGGTCTGGAGTTCACTCCTTTTTTACTTAAACACCTGGGGTTGGGTGGTTACATTGAAAAAGGCGATGGCGTTAGAGCTGGCTTTGCCAGGGGCTGGACTTCCATTAATCGTATGCACATACTCCGCCGCCGTAAAGCAAAAAGGGACGCTGCCCGGGTTGACTCCCGTTTGCTCTCTTTTAAAGACCAGGTATTCTCCAATTGGGCAGCGACCTATCACGGCAGGAATCTTATTGAGCCAGAGACCCGTAACATGGAGAGGCTTGCTGTGCGCATTTTTGGTGTAAACTTGGCCAAATCCGAGCGTAGCGCACTAACTGGAACTTTTATTACGGATTTTTTGTGGGACGAGTGCTTTGTTTACAACAAACCAGTGTTTGGTCAGGGTATAGCAAAAAGAGATTTAGCAGCCCCGCATTACTACGATGCTACTTCGCCATTCTGGCAAGATCAAATTGGATTTTTTGGTAATAGTAGGGCGGCGATTCGTTTGTTAACTTTTTGGACTGAATTAAAGCGCATTCTCGGGTTTTCCAACTACAGGGCTCCGGCTGCTTTTCGTTTTCCACTTAGAAAATTTATCCAGCCTTCGGTTAATTTTGGTCCTTCGAGAAATGATTCTCCGTTCTTCAATGGTTGGGCTAATGAGATTGCACTCCGATCCTTGAATAATGCCTTCGGCAACGAGTGGTTTTCCCAGGTGCGCTTGCTCGTTACCCGTCGGCGTTCCCAGCGTTATTTTAATTATTCTATGGTTCATCTTTCTGGTCGCTACTGCTTCTCTATGAAAAGGTCTAATACTTTGGCTTCCATGCTTTACTACGGTGTCAAGGACGGCTCCTACTGGAAAATTCATCGTAAGTATAAACCGATTTTCTTTATTTGGACTTCGTATCACTATAAGAAACCTCTTCGATTTCGATTTAGCATCGCCCCCCCGAATCTCACGGAGTTTTATATTTACCGGCTTCACAGACATAATATAAATTTTACCGTTGCTGAAAAAAAACCTGGCTGGGTTAAGGGCTACCCATATTTTTATGATTATACCAAGTATCATTTTGATGAGCGTAAGTTGGTGAGTCCCTGGGGTGCGTTCCAGGCTCCATTTTTGGACTTTACCCACCGCCCCCCAGTTCGTGTTGGTTTGGAGAATAGGCTTCTGCGCATGCGTAACGCGGATCCATTTATTGCTAGCCAGCTTCCCCTGGGCTCAATGGCCGGGTACGAGGAGGGGCTACTGGTGCTTATACAGCGGTTTCAGCTTAATCTTGGACCACTTCTTCCTTTTGTTGCCGCTACTGTGCAATTCTTGTTGGACACTGTGCCGGATCCAGTAGCTGTTGCCTTGGATCCCGATTGGTCGTTGGCCTCTCTGATTTTTAATCTCTTCTGATCCCGGCCATGATTCCGCTTTTTTCTTATCTGTCAGATCTCTTCTACCCCGTTGCGGTGCTAATTCCGCTTTTTGTTAAGTATGTTCTTATCTTTATTGTACTCCCCGGTTCTGTTTTTTGGGCCCAC
>Ga0163144_10007316_pt1 | contig 24217 bp, 18 predicted proteins | sample OliLak19BULKMAT1_FD_123175 | JGI IMG/M metagenome (GOLD analysis project Ga0163144, IMG submission 123175) | Freshwater microbial mat bacterial communities from Lake Vanda, McMurdo Dry Valleys, Antarctica - Oligotrophic Lake LV.19.BULKMAT1 | ecosystem: Environmental > Aquatic > Freshwater >...
CGAGCGCGGGCGCGGCCGAGGCATGGTAGCGGCTGAGGACGGAAATTTTCAGGTAGTCCCTCCCGGTGTCGGCGGTCAATTCGCCGTTCCGCTCCGTCATGGGATGGGATGCGCGACCGGTAATAAGTTGGCCGTCCTCCACGGCGATGATCTCGACCTGCGCGGAGGGTTTCGGGCAGGGGATGCGCAAGGCGGCGGGCGTGATGGGAGCAGCGGCAAAGCGGTTGAGCAGCGGCGGTTTCTCGAAAGGCCGGAGCGACTTGCCATCGCGGGCGATGAGGTTTCCACCCACCCATGTTTCCCGCACGCGAAAATCCCGTAGATCACTGACGACGAGAAAATCCGCCGGGTCACCTTCGCAAAGCAGGCCGACGGGAAGCCGGTAATGCGCGACAGGGTTGGCACAGGCAATGCGCAGGGCGGTGATCGGGTCCACCCCGGCCGCGACGGCGCGGCGGACGAGGAGGTTGATGTGCCCGACGGCGAGCGCGTCGGGGTGAAGGTCGTCGCTGCAAAACATGCAGGACTCCGGGTGGGAAAAAAGGAGAGGTTCGAGGGCATCGTAATTCCGCGCGGCGGAGCCTTCGCGGATGAGGATTTTCATGCCGGCAGCAATCTTGTCGAGGGCCTCGGGCAGGCTGGTGCATTCGTGGTCGGTGGAAATGCCCGCCTTGGCGTAGGCGGCGGCTTGGAGATGCCGCAATTGCGGGGCATGACCATCCACGGGTTTACCCAGTTTTTTGGCGGCGGCGATTTTGGCCAGCAGATCAGGGTCGCCCTGCAAAACGCCGGGGAAGTTCATCACCTCGCTGAGAAAATAAATTTCGGGCCGGGCCAGGAGTCCGGCCACGGCGGCGGCATCGAGAATGGCTCCGGCACTTTCGAAAGAAGTGGCGGGCACGCAGGACGGTGCGCCGAGGAAGATCTTGATTCCGGCGCGGCGGCTTTCCGTGATCATATAGTCCACTCCATCAACCCCGAGGACATTGGCGATCTCATGCGGATCGGAAACGGTGGCGACCGTGCCATGAACCGAGGCGGCACGGGAGAATTCGGCGGGAGCAAGCAGGGAACTTTCAATGTGGATGTGGGCATCCACAAAACCGGGAATCAAGAAACGGTCGAATGGCCCCGCCAGCCGCTCGATGCGGACGATGTGGCCGTCTTTAACATGAATCGCTCCGGGGAAAATTTCCCCATGGTGGAGATCCACGATATTTCCCTGCACGCCGGACATGGCGGGATGATAGGGGAGGTTGAGGGCTGGTTCCGATGTTTTTTTACAATGTGTACCTTTTTTCCAAAGCCTCGCAGGTTCGAACGGTTGCGCCGCGATGGTTCTGCAAAGATTTCAGGCCGTTGGCGGAGAGGGCGGCACGTTTTTGGGGATGGCCGAGGAGATCGCGAAGGGCGGATTCCAAACCGGCGGCATCGGCGACTTGGAGAATTCCGTCTTCGCGGACAAGTTGGGCGACGAGGGTGGAAAAGTTTTCCATGTTGGGCCCGACCACGACGGCCTTGTTGGCGGCGATGGCCTCGGCGGGATTCTGGCCGCCATGAGCGGTGAGGCTTTTGCCCACGAAGACGACGGTGGCACGATCATACCAATCCCGGAGTTCGCCGGTGGTGTTAACCAGCAGGGTGTCGGGCCGGACGGGAGGGAGGGATTCGCCGCCTTTGCGGAGAGCGACGGTGAGTCCCAGCGCGGTAAGCTCGTCCTTCACTTCGCGCCAGCGCTCGGCGTGCCGGGGAACGGCGATGTAGAAAAGATCGGGAATGTCGCGTTTCAGCCGCAGGACGATCTCGCCCAGCAGGACCTCCTCGCCGGCATGGGTGCTGCCGGCCAGCACGATGGGAGCGTTTTCGCTGACGCCAAGCTTTTGCAAATCCGGGAGAAAATCCCGCATGGCAGCACGGTCTCCATTCTCGTCATCGAACTTGATGCTGCCGGTACACAGAATTTTTTGGGGTTCCACGCCAAGGGCTTTCCAGCGTGCGGCATCGGCGGGTTCCTGCACGCAGAGGAGATCGAGCTGGTTGAAGACACCGGAGATGATCGGACGGATGAGGTGAAAGCGGGCCTCCGAACGTTTCGAGAGCCGGGCATTGACGAGGGCCAGAGTGGCTCCTCCTTTTTTGGCTTCGGCGGTGAGGTTCGGCCAGATCTCGGCCTCAACCAGGACGAGCCGGCTGGGGCGGATGAGGCGCAGGGCCTGGCGCACGGTCCAGAGAAAATCAATCGGGTTGTAGATGGGCTCGAGCCATTCGGATTTTTGCCGGGCGGCCAGGACGAATCCGGTGGAGGTGGTGGTGGACAGGACCACGCGCAGTAAGGGGTCTCGCCGTTTCATTTCCCGGATGAGTTTCTGCGCGATGAGGACCTCGCCGACACTCACGGCATGAATCCAGGTCCATCCGCCGCAGGCAAGCTTGGCGCGGACGCGGGGCGAATAGAGGCCGAAGCGCTGGCCGAATTTGTGGCGGTATTTTCCCCGCTTGAGCATGCGGAAAAGAAAACCCGGCAACAGGACGGCAAGAACGAAGGGAAAAAGCAGGTTGTAGAAAAAACGAACCACGGTCAGTCAGACGGGGGTGTAATAGGCGATCTCACTTTCCCCGTACCGGCGGGCGCGGACAAGCGAAAGCACACTCTCCGCCGGCTCTGGGCCGCCGGAGAGGCGTTCCAGAATCAGGGTGCCGCCGGGAGCCAACGCGGCCGCCAGGGCGGGTAGGCGAAGCAACTCCGCCGCAAAGTCCCGGTCGTCGGGCAGCTTTGCGTAAGGGGGATCGGCGAAGATGAGGTCGAATTGCGCGGAGGCATAAAGTTCGAGAAACTTCATCGCGTCCATGGTCTGGACCGAGCCATCCAGCTTGGTGCGGCGGAGGTTGGTTTTGACACACGCCGCGCAGCGCGGGTTGGCATCCACAAAAACGGCGGAGAGCGCCCCGCGACTGAGGGACTCGATGCCCATGGCGCCGGAGCCGGCAAAAAGATCGAGCACGCGCGCGCCGGGCACGGCATCGCCCAGACTGGAAAAAATGGCGGCCCGCACGCGATCCATGGTGGGGCGGACATCCGCAGGCGGACGGGAGAGCTCCAGACCACCGGCTTGGCCGGCTATGATGCGCATGGGTTCAATTCGCCGGAGCGTCCTTCTTATCGTCCCCCGGCTTTTGTTGCGGGACGGAGCGGAAGAGATTTTGCAGCAAGCCACCCATGTCCTGACCGAGGTTGAAGCCGGTCAGTTTGTCGAGAAGATCGGTTTTCGGCTTATCCACCTTGCCTGTCACAGTGAAGGGAAGCTGACGGTAGGCGGGGTCCTCGGATTCGACGAAATTGTTGCCCAGAATTCCCTTAAGCTGCTGTTGAAGTTTGCTGTTGATGAGCAATTTGGCATCGAGTTTGATTTTGCCGTTGAAACGAATCGGGCCTTGTCCGCTCAGAATGAGGTTCTCCGATTTCAGGAAAAGATTATCCACCTGCACGCGATCTCCGCCGATGGTGAGATCCACGCGGGCGTCGCTGAGCTGGAGGAGTTGCAGTTCGTTAATTTGCAACAACTCGCCCAACTTGCTGATGAGTTCGATCGGCTTGAGCGTGGCCGCCACCAATTCGAAATGCCCCTTGCCGGCGAGAGATTCCGTATTGCGGGGATCGCCGCTCAGATCGAGTGAGCCGTTCAACTGGCCGTCAGTTTTTCCCGGCTCGATGCCAGCTTCCGCAACGAGCTTTTTCAGGAGGATGCCGTTCAGCTTGGCCGCCAGAATGAAGGAGGGGGCGTCGCCGCTTTGCACGCGATAGGTGCCGGTGAGCTGCCCGCCGGCGAGCGTTCCCTGAATGTCAGGCAGATCAAGAGTCTTGCCGTCCCAAGTGAAGGGGCCGCCGACTTTGCTCGGCTTGACGATTTTGGAAACATTCATCCGGCCGATCCTAACGGTTCCCTTGGCCGTGAGGTCGGGAGCAATCTCGGCATTGATGTCGGATTTATCGAGCAGAAGAACGGTCTGGTTTTTGGCGTTGATGAAGCTGATCTGCCCGGAGCCGAGACGGAAGCGTTGGAGTTCGGCCTTGAAGGACGGTCCCTTGGCCACGGGCGTGGAAGGCACTTCCGGCTGACTGGGTTCTTCCTTCACCCGCTCGGGAAGCGGGATGAGCCAGTTGCCGTTTTCGAGCTGACGGATGATCAGTTTGGGTTCAAACAACGCGCACTCGGTGACAACAAAGCGCTGCTGCAAAAGCGGCGGAAGAGCGAAGCGGATGCGCAGGGCGGCGGCCTCGATGGCATTGACTTCGGGAGCAGTGGAATCGGGAACGGAGATTCCGCGCAGAACGAGCCCTCCCCACGGGGTGTACGTCGTGCTGCTAATCTTGATCTCGGTCCCGAGGGCGCGGGCCGCCGTGTCGCGGATGCGCTGTTGAACCCCCCCGGATTGCAGGTAAAGGTTGATAAAAAGCAGGATGAGTGCGAAGGCGGCTATGCAGATGGCCGCTCCGATCAGAAATCTCTTGGCAATTTTGGGCACGCGGGGAAGCTACGTGACTTTCCATGAATGTGAAGCGTGAACAAAAGCCATAAAATTCCAGTCATCCTGAATCCGGCCGCGCGCAGTGAACGCGCCAGCACCCTGCAGGACAAGATTGCCGCTCTTTCCCCCTGGTTGAGTGTGCAACTGACCTCCGCTCCAGGCGACGCCAGGGAAATGTCTCAAGCCGCTGTTGAACAGGGACATAAGATCATCATCGCCGCCGGTGGCGACGGCACCATAAACGAAGTGGTCAATGGAATTGCCGGCGAGGACGTGACTTTGGGAATCCTGCCGGTGGGAACAATGAACGTCTTTGCGGCGGAGTTGGGTATTCCCCAAAACAACCTGGAAAAAGCCTGGCAAGTCGTCGAGGAGGGCTTTGTCCGTCCCGTGGATCTCCCGAGGGCGAATGAAGAATATTTCGTGCAACTGGCCGGCGTGGGACTGGATGCGGAAGTGGTGCGGCGCACCACGCCGGACTCCAAAAAGGCGCTGGGTCCCATCAGCTATTTGCTGACCCTGGCGCAGGTGGCGGCGCGAAAACCACCCAAAGTGCACCTCGAGCCGGTGGATGGCCCGGCCCGCGAAGGGAGCTTCGTTCTGGTCGGGAACGGCCGGTTTTACGGCGGGCCGTTCGTGTTATTCAAGGACGCCCGGCTCGACGACGGCATGCTGGACGTGCTGGTTTTTCAGAATCAGAGCCATTGGGATTTGATCCGCTATTTTCAGGCCATTGCCTTTGGCCAGCATCCCGAACTGCCCGATGTGGAGTATTTTCAAACGCGCGGCCTGCGGCTGATGAGCCTGGACTATGTGCCGGTGGAAATTGATGGGGAACTGACCGGCGCCCTGCCCTACGAGTTCGGATTTTCCGGCCGGGGGCTCAACGTGCTGGTGCCCGCGACGACATTGGACACCGCGGGGAAAGGCGGTTAATTTGCGGCGATGAAGCGGTCGTGGCTCAGGGCGGTGCCCATTCTGATCGCGGTCAACACGATCATCTTTCTCTACGAGCAAGCGGTTGGTGCGCAGGGAAGATCGCGGCTTTTCCAACTTTACGCCCTCACTGAATCAGGCCTCGCCGAGGGGCGCTGGTGGCAGCTTCTCACCCATGCGTTCCTGCATGGAAGCATCCTGCATCTGCTGGTCAACATGGCGGGCCTGTGGTTCGCGGGCCGGATCGTTGAACGCGTGATGGGAACCGGCCGGTTTTTGGTTCTCTACGGCGTGTCGGCCCTGGCTGGCGGGCTCGCCCAAATTCTGCTCACCGGCGCGCAAGTTCCCTTGATCGGCGCGTCAGGTGCGGTCTCCGGCGTGGTGATCGCCTTCACCACGATGTTTGCCGAGACCCAGATTATGGCCCTGCTCTTTTTCGTCATCCCCATCCGGCTCCGCGCAAAATACCTGGGCTGGGGCATCGCCGGCTCCTCCCTGGTGTTCCTGGTGACCGGCTTCGAGCCCTGGATCGGCCATGCCGCGCATTTCGGCGGGTGCGTGGCGGGATATTTCTTTGCCCGGCTGGCCGGATATGGCACGCCAACTTTTCTGGAGCGGAAATTTTTCCGCAAAGGCAATTACGGCACCACGCCCTGAGTCGCGGCGGGATTTGCCGGAGGCAGGTGGTAAAACTTGATGGCGGGTTGGAGGTATTGCAAAGCCCCGGCCGGACATTCCCAGATCAGGGTGCCCTCGGCGAAGAGCTGTTTGTAAAACTTGTGCCGGCGCTCGTAATCGTTGCGTTCGCTTTCGCGTGGCTTGTGCGTTTTAAGAAAAAAGCGCCCGTAATCCCCTTCGGATACCGCCACGTATTCGATGCCGCGGGCACGCAATTCCTCGATAGTTCCCACATCCGCGGCAAACAATTTTCCCACCACATTTTGTTCCAGAAAATACGGACTGTCGGCATGGCGGGGATCGTTACGGTTCGGCAGATTAACCCTTTTGTCCTGCGCGATGGTGGCGGTGGCGGGGATGTTTTTGCCGACGAAATCCACCAGAACCCGGCGGGCGTCGTTTTGAAACGCCGCGTCCGTCCGCACCATCTGCCGCCCGGAAAGAAAAACCGCCGCGACAAAAGCCAGCACCCGTCCGGCTTGCACGAATGACACCCGGCGATCCGCCGGGAACTTAAGCGGAAAAACCGCCAGCGCCGCCAGGGTGCAAAAAAGCAGCGTATCGGGCAGGAAGTAGCGGTAATGCGTTTTAGGGGAAAACGACAGCAAGAGCACAAAGGCGATGGGGAAAAGCGCCAGCGTCCACTCGACGGGGTGAACCTTGCGGCGCCGAACAATCAACCCGCCATAAAAAACAATCAGAAGAATCCAGATCGCGGGATTCGTGGCTTCCCGGAAGACCTTGCCGTACACGCCGTGAGGCACCGGCCGGGTCAGGCCCTTGTGGCCATGAACGGCAAAATCCAACTCGCGCCCCAGGTTGCCGGTGAAATCACCCAACGAGAACAGTATCGAATGATTGATTGCCAGCAAAGCACCAAGAAAAGTCAGACCAAGAATCGCAAGGCTCCGCCCCTTGGGTCCGTGTTGAAAAAAGACCGGCAGGAGAGCGAGGGGAAGGACCACTGCGCCGATGTATTTGCCGGACATCGCCAACGCGCAACCTGCGCCCAGCCAGGCGAACCGGGCGGCAGAGGGCTCCAGCCAACATCGCACCAAAGCCACAAAAAACACCGACAGGCCGAAGGCAAGGGCCGGATCTTCCTTCATGTAATGGGCCAGTTCGAAAAACTGCGGATTGGCCAGTAACAACAATCCCGTCGCACCCGCCGCCATGCTGCCGCGCAGGTGCGCCGCGAGGAGAACAAAACACGCCACCGCTCCCGCAGCGAAAAGCGCGGAGGCCGTGCGACCGTCCTCCGTGACCGGCTGCCGGGTCCGGGGGGATTGGCGCACCCACGAGATCAACCGTGTGGTTTGAAGCAGCAGCAGCGGATGATTGAAATTGTATTTATCTTCAATGATCTGGGCGGCCTTGCTGGGCTCATCCGGATGATAAAAACACGGAAAATTGTTATGCCGGGTGTAGAGCCACAGTCCGGTCAGAAAAAAAAGGCCCGCCAGCAGCCAGTCGCGCCAGGCCAGTTTCCCGCGCAGCACCGGGGGATCGAAAAAGGAGGCAAGTTGCATCAGCGCAAAACGCGACCGGATTTTCACACCCCGCGCAAACCGGCCAGCAGAAGCTCGGCATTCGACCGGGTGTGCATTAGATTGGATGCGAGCAATTCCATGGCCTCGGCGGCCGGAAGTTCGGAAAGCTGCCGGCGGAGAAGAACGATGCGCTCGTATTCGTCGGGATGATAAAGCAACTCCTCGCGCCGGGTTCCGGATTTCACAATGTGAATGGCGGGATAAATGCGTTGCTCCGCGATGGAACGATCCAGGTGCACCTCCATGTTTCCCGTGCCTTTGAATTCTTCAAAAATAATGTCGTCCATGCGGCTTTTGGTCTCCACCAGCGCGGTGGCCAGGATGGTGAGGCTGCCGCCCTCCTCAACATTGCGGGCCGAACCGAAGAATTTCCGCGGCCGGGCCAGGGCTTTGGTATCCACCCCGCCGCTCATGGTGCGGCCCTTGGTGGGCTGGAGGTTGTTGTAGCCGCGGGCCATGCGGGTGATGGAATCGAGCAGAATGACAACGTCCTTGCCCAGTTCCACCATACGTTTGGCCCGCTCCGAGACGGCCTCGCAGACCTGTACGTGCCGGGTCACCGGTTCGTCGAAAGTCGAACTGTAAATCTCGCAATCCAAGTCCCGGCGCAGGTCGGTGACTTCCTCGGGGCGTTCATCCACGAGAAGCAGAATGAGCACGACGTCGGGATGATTGGCCCGGATGCCGTGCGCAATCGCCTTGAGCATGAGCGTTTTTCCCGCGCGGGGCGGAGCCACGATCAACCCGCGCTGGCCCATGCCCAGCGGGGCGACCAAATCCACCGCCCGCGCACTGATCGAGTCTTCCCGCGCGGTTTCCAAAAGGATGCGGCGATTTGGAAAAAGGGGCGTGAGTTTATCAAAATCCGCCGGAGGCTGCCATTGACTGGTGGGGATGCCATCAATCTCAAGAATCGCCTCGGCCACCAAACCGCGCTCGCGATCACGCGGAAGGCGCAGGGCGCAACGAAGCATCAACCCGGAGCGAAGTTGAAGCGGACGCAACCGGGCGGCAGGAACCAGCACGTCCTCCGGCCCGGGCTTGAGACTGAACATGGGCCAGCGCAGAACGCCATGATCCCCGGTAACCTCGAGAAGACCCGTGGCCTGCAGCACTCCCCCTTTGGTGAGATGATACTTCGCCTGATCAAGCACGAGATGATGCCGGGAGGAGTCCGGGCGCAGCCTGATGCCCAGGCTGCCCGCACGGGCGATCAGTTTATCCAAACTGAGGGCCTGGAGGTCGTTCAAAACCAGCGGCTCCAAGGCTGCGGGAGCGGGAGGTTGAGGAGAGGAAATTTCAGCCGTATCGGACATGCAGGTAGCGGGAAAAGATATCGGTTTGGGCCGTCAGGGTTTCGAGTGAGCCATCATTCCAAACCACATGATGCGAACGGGCGATTTTGGTGTCGAGGGGCATTTGGGTGGCAATGATTTTTTTGGAAATATCGGGAGAAAGACCGCGGCGGGTGAAGAGGCGGGCAAGCTGCACTTCCAGGGAACAGGCGACCGTCACAATGAGATCGAAAAGCGATTCGGCCTTGGTTTCAAAAAGGAGGGGGATATCCACCACAAAGAGCCGGCTGGCGGCCGATGCCTCCAAGGCTTGTTCGGACCAACGCTGGCGGATGACCGGGTGCAGGATGGCTTCAAGGGTGCGTTTTTTTGCAGCATCTTGGTAAATTAATTCCCTGAGGAAAGAGCGGTTTGCTTTTCCATCCCGGTCGTAGGCTTCAGGATGAATTTTTTTGAGAACCTGGTTTTTCACAGCATCATCGTCATCAAGAAGCTCACGGGCGCAGGCATCGGCATCAAAAGAATCCGCCTCCACCCGCTCCAGCAGGAGCTGGCGAAAGGCGGACTTGCCCGAGGCGATGCCTCCCGTGATTCCAAGAATTGCCATGACGAGAGCGGAGAAAACTCAATTCAATCCCCGGCGGACTACCGCAATTGTCCGCCAACTTCGTGATTATTTGCCAGGGCCACGAACGGTTTCGAAGACGGGAATCGTCACTTCCTGCGGCAATCCCAGCGGCTCCACGGGTTCCTCATTCTCTTCATCCTGACGAACCGGACGGCCTTCCGCATCCATCAATCGTGCCGTGACAAAAATGATGAGGTTGCGCTTGATTTTTTGATCCACCTCGGAACGGAACAGACGGCCAGCAAAGGGAATATCGCCAAGAATGGGCACTTTATCCTGAACTTTTTGCACGTCTTCACGGATCAAGCCTCCCAGCGCCACGGTCTGGCCATCCCAGATGCTCACACTGGTGGTTACCTTTCGCACAGAGAAAATAGGCTGGTTGATGACGTTTGCCGTGACTTGAAATGTGTCAATATCACCGGTCATTGGATTGAACGTCGGACCAATAATTGGTGACCCATAATTGATAAAGCCGTCAAACTCGACAACTTCCGGGGAAAGATTGAGGTCTATCGTGTAACCGTCAGGCCCGATAATGGGCTCAACCTCCAGAGTGACCCCCACATTACGTGTTTCAAAGGCGGTGGGGGTTGTTGGGGTGACCACACCGGAGGCAGCAACTACACCGCCAACTATTCCACCGCTGGAAGTGCCGCCAGTGGCAGGAGGAGGGACTTCCGGCGGATTGAATTCCGTGGGATAGGGAAATTCCCGAACGACGCGAACCAAGGCTTTTCGCCCGCTTTTCGTCGTCACTTTTGGCGCGGACATCAAATCAACGCCTTTCTTTTGATTAAGAGCCCGAATCACGACTTGAAATTGGGGGTCGGTAAAGATGCCGGAAAGACCAAAAATACCGGGAGCCGTGCCTAAGGTGACTGCTCGAAGAAGGGAATCAACCCCGTTGGCTGTGACTGCTGCATTTGGCCCCAAGCCCGATCCGGTGCGCAATCCAGAGGTGACGGGATTTTGTCCGACCGGGGAACCTCCGGCAATAAAGGGAAAATTCGCCGAGTTCGGTGCGGTCGGTCTATCTACTGTTCCAAATCCTTGGGTGCCGCCCGCGCCATACGTGCCCCCACCAATGGCAAACGGACCAAGCAGCCAGTCAAAGCCCAGTTCCTTGAGATTGTTTTGGGTGATTTCAACAAATTTGGACTCGATCTCAACCTGCGTCGGTTGCACGCCGACAGCGGCATCCACAATCGCGTCAATCACATCAATGGCTTCCGGCGTATTGCGTACAATCAGCTTGCTGCCAGCGGGGACGTATTGGGCAAAGGAGCCGGTGGGCGTGGGAACACCCAACGATTGCAGGTATTCCTGTGCGCTCGCCTTCGTGCCAAGGCGGGATGTGGTTGCGTCAATGGTGGCAGCACCAGGAGAAATTCCACCTCCATCCGCACCGGGCGCGGAGTTGGTCGGGATAAAGCCGGGTGGAACACGGTATTCCTTCGTCACCAGATCCGTGGTGTTTTCCGTGAGGGGAACAATCGAAACGGCATACGGTTCGATTTTGAATTTCAGCTTGGAGAGTTCCGTCAGGTAACGCAGAGCCTCAACCAGCGGGACATTGGTGAGGGAAAGGGTGATCTTGGTATCGGCATTGCCACCGACAAGGGCCGGTGCGGCCGCCCCTTCGGCCGGCGCGGGTGCTGCGGGATCCTGAACTGGAGCAGCCACGGCGCCATCATTAAGTTTCAGGACGATATTAACCCCTCTTTTGTCTTTGGGATCGTCGGTGGAAGAGTCAAGTTCCTTGCTGCGTTGCTTGAGGAATTCCACGGATTCCCGAACCGTGGTATCGCGCAGATCAATCTTGGGAATGATGATCCGATTCAGCTTGGCGGTGATGACTTCCGTTCCCCGAACGCCTGCCCGTGATTGGATGTTAACACCAGTGGAGCGACCACCTTGGAAGTGGCGCACCGGACGCTCCCACGACCTGTCAACCAACCAAACCATGCGGCTGCGGGTTTCATTATAAGATTCGCTGTAATATTTGGACTTGTCGAGGTTGGTCTGCTCCATGCCCTTGCGGGCGGCGATGTTGTAGGGGTCAAGATCAAGAACCTGCTCGTAACGTTTGAGAGCGAGGTCGTAGCGGCCGGACTGATAAAAGCCCTCGGCCTCGTAAAGCAGCTTGGTCACTTGCTCGCGATCTGTGGCAAACTGGGGCGTGACGGTCTTATTGTAAAAATCGGACTGCTCAAGGTTCGAGAGGAGTTGAACCGCAGGCTTGCAAGCCGGGTCGTATTGAGGAAGCAAGATGGTCTTGGCCACGCGCTCCGCATCGGCGTACTTGCCATTGGTAATGAGCTGTTCCGCATAAAGAAGTGCGATCTTACTGAACTTGGCCACGGTCTCCGAGCGAAGCTTTTGCGTGGCAGCCCCGGCTGGAATTTTCTCCAAGGCATCAAGATAATTCACGTAGGCCGTTTCGTAGTCCTTCTCCGCCGCAGCCTGATCCGCTTTTTTCAGCAATTGATCCGCCACAACCAAATCCTCCTGACGCCGGACGATCTCCCGATTGGCCTGAGCCTCCAGTGTTCCCTGTTGTGCCGTGAGAGGGATTTGAGAGGCAAGGGAGACCAACGCAAAGATGGCAACCGTGAACCGGCGTGAAACTGAAGCGGCAAAAAGAAATTTCATAATCCGTTATTAAACTATTGCGTCAGCGGTATGGTGCTGGGATCGCCCAGGATCGCTTCCTGCCCGATACCGGCGGCGCTGGGCTCGGGAACAATTTTGTTTTCCTCATCAACCTTGATAAGTGGCTGGCCGGCAGGATCCATCAGACTGGCGGTCACGAACATAATCAAGTTGCGCTTGATGTGCTGTTCGGAAGTGCTGCGGAAGAGGCGGCCTGCCAGCGGGATATCACCAAGGATGGGAACTTTGTCTTCAACTTTCTGAACGTCCTCGCGCATGAGGCCGCCAAGCACAACGGTCTGGCCATCATAGACCGTGACTTCCGTGGTGACTTCGCGGGTGGAAAAAACGGGTTGATTGATGACATTTTCCGTAGCTATAAATGTTTTTGTCGGGCTCAGAAAGACAACGACAGGCGGGCCTATACTTATTTCGGTGATGCCAGCAACAGAAGCGTTGATGGGGCTGCCATAATTAATAAAACCGTCAAACTCAACCACCCTCGGCGACAGGATCAAATCGATGGTATAACCGTCCGGGCCGACCGTGGGCTCCACCTCAAGAGTGATGCCAACCGGCTTGGTCTCAAAAGCCGTAGGCGTGGTGGGTACAACAGGTTGGAACACGGCACCCGCAGCTGCTGAAACCTGAGGCAAATCGTACTCCGAAGGATAGCGAAATTCCCGAATGATCTGAATAGTTGCCCGCAGTCCGCTCTTGGTGGTGACTTTTGGGGCACTGACGAGATCAACGCCCTTCTGCTGATTCAGGGCGCGAAGAACAACCTGAAATTGAGGGTTTGTGAAAATGCCAGCCAAGGCCGCTACGGCCGGCGCGGGACCAGCCGGGGTGCCGAATAACAACGCATCAACCGCATTAACGCTGATGGCGGTGGAACCCGAGCGGTTCCCGCCGGTAATCGGTCCCTGACTGCCACCCGAAGCGCCGATGGGGGCAGTGCTTCCCGGCGCAATAAATGGAAAGGCGTTTGAATTGATTGTCTGTGCCAATCCTTGCGTGCCGCCGCCGCCATAGACGCCAGATCCGAAGGGCAGCGCGAATTGGCCGACCAACCAATCGAAACCCAATTCCTTGAGGTTGTTTTGGGTGATTTCCAGGAATTTGGATTCGATCTCCACCTGACTCGGGGGAGTGGTCATGGAAGTCTCCACCAGTGTGTCAATGATATCCATATTAGACTGGGTGTTTTTGACAATGAGCTTGCTGCTGCTGGCAATAAAATTGGCGCTGGCTCCCACCGGGAAGGTGACGCCGGAGGTCTCGAGGAATTCCTTGGCTCCCGAGCGGGCTGTCACCGCCGATTGTGATCCCGGGGCGACCGTGGTTGCACCGCCGGCGCCGGGCAAACTACCCGACGTTGAAGAAGCTGGCAGGGCGGTTATAAAGCCCGGCGGAACCTTGTATTCCTTGGTGATCAAAACATCGGTGACCTCGGACTGGGGAACGATGGCCACGGCGTAAGGCTCGATCTTAAGTTTAAGGTTGGCCGCCTTGGCCACATAATCAATGGCGGTTCGGAGGGGAATATCGTTTAGGGCCAGGGTGATGCGCGAACTGGCCTCAGGTGCATCCTCGGAAAGCTTGAGCACAATATTGATCCCCTTGCGCGAGGGATCTTGCTCCGTGGTGTCCAGGGCGGCAGCACGCTGTTTGATGAAGTCCACTGCCTCACGGATAGTGGCATCTTGAAAGTCAATCCGAGGAATGGTGATTTCGTCGAGCTTCCGATTGATCAAGGAGGTGCCGCGGGTATCAATCAAAGGCTGCTCAATGATGGTGGAAGCAGCGGCTTCAAACCGGGGCACAGGCAATTCCCAGGCTTTATCAACCTGACGAATCATGTCTCCGCGGGCCTCACTGTACGCCACGCCCGCGTATTTGGTCCGCTGGTTGTTGACCTGCTCCATGCCGCGACGGGCGGCGATGTTGTATTTGTCAATATTCAGCACTTGCTGGTAGCGCTTGAAGGCGAGGTCGTAACGACCGGAGCCGTAGAAACCCTCGGCTTCCGAGAGGAGCTGTTTGACTTCCTCGACGTTGGCGATGAAGCCGGGGGTGAGGGTTTTGTTGAAGGTGGTGGGATCTTTCAGCTTGAGTTGCAGGCCAAGGGCGGGCGCAAAAGTCGGGTTGTAGCGGTCTTCCAAGACGACATTAACTGTGGTGGAGGCATCCTGAAAGCGACCCTCGGAGATGCGCTGCCCGGCCAGTTTGACCGCCGCATGGGAGAAGCCTGCCAAGGCCGCATCACGCACAGCTTGGGTGGCGGCCCCGCTGCTGGGAAGCACATCCACGGCACTCTTAAAGTAGGCGAAGGCGGTTTCGTAATCCCGGGCCGTCATGGCCTCGTTGCCTTTGGTCACCGCTTTCTGCGCGTAACCGGCCATGGCTTCCTGCCGCCGGATCTCCCGTTCGGCGGCACTTTGCACTCCGGCCTGTTGCGCGGATCCGGTGGCCAGGCTGAAAGCCAGGGAGGCGGCAATTGCGGTGATGGCGAGTATGGGCAGCTTCATGATCAGTGCGGGTTTGTCGTGAAAGGCATGGGTAATGGGGAAGGGCGCATCGGGGAGTCATCCCCGATCCGCAGGCGGACGCGATTGGTTAGGGCGCGCATGGGTCAGGCAAGGCAGCGGCACTCATTTTACAGGAGCAATTTTGTATTGTTCCTTGGTTATCTGATCTTGTATTAGGGCTTCTGCTTCAGAGATGTCAATCAGTTTATACTTCCGGTCGGTTTCCGGCGTGAGGGAAAACTCATCCTCTTTTTTTACGGTGAATTTCGATCCGTCGTAGAGATACAGAAATTCCGCAAAAGAAGTCGGGTCATTGGCCTCCTTGTTGGCCACCAAAATAATCTTCCGGCCGTCCTCGGTGTTCTCGATGGTCAGCTCGGAAACATTCCTCTCGATTTCGTTGATGATGGCATTTTTCGCTTCGTAAGCGATGACCTTGTAAGGGGTTCCCTCGATCATCTGGCCCTTTTCCAGGAATTGGGTTCGACTCTTGAGATCCTTGGTGTTGATGGTGAAGGTCTGGCCATCATCGGGGCTGCCCGTAAAAATGAGGCGGAAAGGCTTGGAGATGAACTTAAGAAGCTGGAGCTTGGTGTGGTACGGCGGGACGGAGTTCTTGTCGCGGGGATCGGTGCCCGCGAGAAACTCCTCGACGTTGCTGAAGCGATCGATGTCGGGATCCTGGTCCTTGACGTCTTTTTCCCAATACGGGAGGCCGTACTTGAGAAGCCAGGAATTCTTGATCGGGGAATGAAGATCATCCGGGCTTTCGGTCGGATCAATCAGTGTGTTGCCACCATTGCCATCTTCCTTCAAAACGTAGGGACGCGAAACAAAAAGGGAGCCGTCGTGTACCTCCCAGTTCGGGACAGTTTTGACCACGCCGGAAGCCGCCAGCAGGTCTTCGACAGGATAGGGTTTGATCGTGTTATCGGCCGGCTTCGAACTGCTCCGGCCGGTGAATTGCTCGGGAAAACCCATCACGCTCTTGATGATTAATCCCCCGGAAGCGAGCAGCACCAAGGCCGCAAAGGCCAGGAGAGCCCGGTCATAGTTTTTCTTAAACCATTCCATAGCGGTTACTTTTTAGCCTCCGCAGGTTCGGCGAAATCGAGAATTTCGATCCGCATGGTGACTTTGACCAGCTCCTGGCCGAGAATGACGTTCAGTTCGCCCGCAGCAGGAGCGGCGGCGGCTGGAACACTGAGGCTGGCTACGCCGGCGGAATTTTTCTCAGGCTGGGCAATCAAGGGTCCGGCCATGCTGGTGTTTTGAATACCGAGAGCACGAATGATCAAAAATTGATCCGCTCCGAGCAGGGAGTTAAAGGCAACCCGGAACTTGGCTTGTTCGGCGGTGAAGGCCAGATCGAAAGGGTAGCGCTCCAGGACTTCCTGTTTCTTCGCGGTTTTTTCCTGACTGAGCGCGGCTTCCTCAGGGAGCAAGCGGCGGTCGAGATTGTCTATGGATTGCACTTTAAAATCAATCAGCCGCAAAACAACCTGATTGATAATCGCAAGCTGGCGGTCCAGGGCAGGTGCGGCCCGTTCGCTGGGCAGAGAGTTGGCATATTGTCCGAAGCCGAGATAGAAATCCTTGGGGAGGGTGACGCCGGCAGCGGTCGCTTTTTCCGCCGTCTGGTTGACCGTGGTGCGCAGATCATCCTGGAACTGCTGGGGCTTGATGTCCGGGTTCAAGGGGAACTCCATTTTCCCAAGCTGCTCACGCAAGGCTTTCAGTTCGCTTTTGTATCCATCGGCCAGCGCCTTGATTTTTGCGAAATTTTCCTGGCTGGGGAACGGGGTACGGTTCTGGAGCCCGTGGAGTTTTTGAACAGCCTGGACGTAGGATTCGCTGGTTTGCTGATATCCGGCCTGAGCCTGAAGGACCAGGAAAATCAAGGCCCCCACCCCGGCCACGGTTACCGCAGCCAGTCCGGCAAAGAAGGGGTTGTCATTGATCCACCTCATGGCAGCGTAATCGGGTATTTCAAGGGGAGGATGAAGGAATATCCATAGGCCCAGCTCTGGCCATCAATGGTGGTTCTCACATCCTTGCTCTTGTCTCTCTCGTTGACCTTGAAAATTTCGGAGGTTTGAAGCTGATCCACAAATTCATCAATCACACGGGCCTCTTTGTCATTCGGAGGGTTGGCCAGATAAAGCCCGCTGACCATAAGCGCGTCAATTTTTGCCGGCCCGGCAGGATCCGCACCTGGACGCGGCGGAGCAGAAGGCGCAGACGTGGAAGCGGCTGAACTCGTGGAGCCGCCCAGACCGAAGGATTTGCCGTCGGTGAGAGGCTTGAGATCCGTCACCCAAATAAAGCGCTTGGGTATTTTTTTCCCAAGTTCCTCAAGAATCGCCGCCCAGGCGGCACGTTCCTTGGAAGCAAGGATGAGCGGCGCGGCAAGTTCCTGCATTTTTTTGCCCTCATCTTCCAGAGCGGTGAATTCGGCGGCTTTTGCTTCCAGCTTGCTGACATCCGCGTTGACGCCGTCGAGCATTTCCTGGGTGATGACAGAGGCCCGGTTAAAGTAATACAACCAGGCGGCCGGGGCCAGCAGCAGGCAGGCTGCGGCGAAAAGAAGAAAAGGCTTCCGTCTGGCGACGTCGTGCTCGCGCACCACGGTGAACGGACGAAGGTTAATCTCAATCGGACAATTTTCCAGGGCGCGAAGGGCACAGCCGACGACTTCGCCGAAGGTGTGGGCTTTGTCAGCCACGACGGCCGCTGTTTCCTGGCTCGCCACGGTCACATTGCGCAGGGGATTGAAATGCTCGATCGGCATTTGCAACTTTTCGCTGAAGAATTCCAGCATGTAAGGCAGGCTCACCGTACCGCCGCAAAGGTAAGCCCGCACCGGGGCGCTGCCCGACTGGTTTTGCCGGTAAAAACTGACCGAGCGAGCGATTTCCGCGTGCAGGCGGGTCATGGTGTTGCGAACGATTTTGGAGATTTTCGCTTCGGTGGCATCCTCGGGATCGGCATACGCGCCGCCCAGACCGACAAACCCCTTTTCGAGTTTGAGTTTCTCGCCCACCAAAACGTCCTGCTTGAATTCCTTGGCGATGGCGGCGCTGATGGTGCTGCCACCGACGGGAATGCTGCGACTGAAAACCCGCTGGCCTTCAATGAAAATGAGGTTGGTCGTGCGGGCGCCAATGTCAACCAGCAGCGAGCAGCCGGTCAGTTCGCTGTAATTATAGCGAAAGGCGTTGTAGAGGGCCATGGGCGACACATCAATGACCGAACTCTTGAAGCCGGCCGTATTGACCGCCGTATTGGTCTCCCCAAGCTGGTCCGCCTTGATGGCCACCAGCGCGACATCCCAATTGTTTTCCTTGGGTTCGCCCATGATCTGGTAATCCCAGACCACCTCGTCAATGGGGAACGGCACGTTCTGCTGCGCTTCGAATCCGATGATGTCGTCCACCTCCGCCGGAGTCGCACCGGGCAGTTTGACAAAACGGGTGAAAACCGACTGCGAGGGCAGGCAAAAATTGACCGGCATCTTCGCTGCAATACCAAGCGACCGCCGCAGCCCACCCACAGCGGCTTCGATTTGCGCGGCACGGGTGGCATCGGCTGCGGGATCAACGATCAACTCCTCTTGCTTGCAGGAATGCAGGGTCAATGCGCCATTCTGGCTGGCCCGGAACTCAGCCAGAGTCACGGTCTGCATGCCAAGATTCAGGGCAATGATACGGGTGGGAGCGGCCATCAAACGGGAAACTTAAGTAAGAAGGGAGCCAAACTTAGAGCCCGGAGGATTTCGGCTTAATGGCTTCGTAATAGTCCCAACTGAGTGGTCCGAAGGGAGTTTCGCTTTTATTGAGAACAAAGCCCGGCGTCTGCTGCAAAGTGGTCCACCATTGCGGCTTGAAGTTCCCTCCGCTGTACTCAGCCACCACCTGACCCTGCTTGCTGATGGTCACGGCCGCGACTTCAACTAGAGCGGCCGCAGTGCCCGGAACCTTGCCATCGAAGAACCGTTCCAGGGAACGCGGGCTGACATAGACCACGGAGTGCATGTCGCGCCCCTGGGGAATGCTGGAGTGCGTGACCGATCCGACCAGCAGTACGCCATTCGGGGCTTGCGGAGTTTTGGCCTTCAACAGGATGTAATAATTGAAGGTCAGCTCGTCGGTGTATTTCGGCTCCTTCAGCCGGGGCTGCCAGTCAAAAGTCACCTCGACTTCCAGCCAGGATTGTGCCTTCCACCCGCGCTTGTCGTAACGGGGGCCGCTGTAAGTCGGCGATTCGATCAGGGCCGGCTCGACCTTGGTAATCTTGTACTCGGTGTTTACCTGCGCCATCGCCGGAACGCAGGCGGCTAGGAAGGCGGCGCACAGGATTTGAGGGAGGAATTTCGTGGGTGCCATGAGGGAAGAAGTCTAGGCGATTTATTTAAGGGAGTAAATAAATAAAAGCCGCGCCCTCACCCGATGCGTTTCCGGAAAAATTCGATCGTCTCCTTGATGCCTTCCTCAAAGGCGACCTTCGGTTCCCAGCCCAGCGTTTTCTTTGCCAGTGAAATGTCGGGCTGGCGCACTTTCGGATCATCCACCGGCAGCGGATGGTGCTCGATTTTCGACGTGGCTCCGGTGATGCGAATAATCTCGTCGGCAAACTGGCGGATCGTCATCTCCCGCGGGTTGCCGATGTTCACCGGGCTGTGATAATCGCCCATCATCAACCGATAGATCCCGTCAATCAAATCCGAGACAAAACAGAAACTGCGCGTTTGTGAGCCGTCGCCAAAAATAGACAAGGGCTGACCCGTGAGCGCCTGGCCGATGAAGGCCGGCACGACCCGCCCGTCCTCCAACCGCATGCGAGGGCCGTAGGTGTTAAAGATGCGCACAATCTTCGTATTCATCTTATGGTAGCGATGGTAGGCCATGGTCATGGCCTCGGCGAAACGCTTTGCCTCATCGTAAACCCCGCGCGGCCCGATCGGGTTGACGTTGCCCCAATAGTCTTCCGTTTGCGGATGAATAAGCGGATCGCCATAGCATTCCGAGGTCGAAGCCAGCAGGAAAGCCGCTCCCTTGCTCTTCGCCAGCCCCAGGCCGTTGTGCGTGCCCAAAGCGCCGACCTTGAGAGTCGGAATGGGATGATTGAGATAATCAATCGGACTGGCAGGACTGGCGAAATGCCAGACGTAATGCACATCACCGGGAACAAAAATGAAGTCCGTGACATCATGGTTGATGAACTTGAAGTTCTTGTTGCCGGCTAGATGCTCGATGTTGGCGACGTTGCCGGTGATGAGGTCGTCGATGGCAATCACCCGATGGCCTTCTGCCAGCAGGCGGTCGGAAAGGTGAGAGCCGAGGAAACCGGCGCCGCCTGTGACGACGCTGGTGATAGGTCCGGAATTTTGTGGCATTGGCGCGTTTGATTAGCGGTGACTATCGCGTTTGGCGAGCATTTTGCGCGGAGGCAATCCGGGGACGGCTTTCATTTGGCTCCCGCCCCCAACACCACCGCCGGAATCGTGCTGAGGAGAATTTGGAAATCCAGCCCCAACGACCAGTGATCAATATATTCCAAATCCATCCGCACCCACTCATCAAAACTGGTCACATTATTGCGTCCACGAATCTGCCACAGGCAGGTCAGGCCCGGCTTCATGCTCAGCCGGCGGCGATGCGAGGTGTTCTTGAAATTCTCCACCTCATAAAGCGGCAGCGGCCTCGGCCCGACCAGACTCATCGCGCCCAAGAGCACATTCACAAGCTGGGGCAACTCATCGAGACTTGACTTCCTCAGCCAGCGGCCAATCGGGGTCACGCGCGGATCGTTTTCCACTTTGAAAACCGGGCCGCTCATTTCATTGAGCGCGGCCAGTTCCCCATGTTGTTTCTCCGCATTAAGGTGCATCGTGCGAAATTTGAACATTGTGAACGGCGCCCCATGAATCCCCGCCCGCCGCTGGGTAAAGATCGCCGGCCCCGGCGAACTCATTTTCACCATGACGGCCAGCAAGGCAAAAAGCGGCGCAAGCACCACCAGGCCCAAACCCGCACCGACGCGATCAATCCCGTTCTTCACCATCATTGCCCAGGAAAGATCCGGCGTCACCCGAAAGACCAACATCGGCCTCAACCCCAAATTCTCATACGTCGGCTTCGCCGCCGAAGTTCGGATAAAATCCACACTCAGCCACGCCTCCACCCCCTCGATCTCGCACGCCTCAATGGCCCGCTGAACCTTGTCCAGCTCCAGACGGCTGAATGCCAACACCACCCGTCCCACACTATGCCGGTGAATCGCGCTCACCAGCGCTTCGGTTCCCGCGCTCTCCAGATCCACGGTTTCCACCACCTGGATCTCAAGGCGCTGACTTGGCGTGAACGTGCTCATCAGGTTCTGCAACATGTCCTTTTCACCCGCCATGATGATGCGCTCGCCTGACCCGCCCTCTTTGAGTTGAGCAATACACCGCCAGACGTAAAGCCGCTCCTTCAACAACAAGACCCCGGGTGCCAGAACGCAAAAAATGAGGAGCATCGAACGGCTGGGCACTTCCAGCCTTAGGAAAATCACCGCAACCCCGAGCAACAGCGTCAACCAAAGCCCCGCCCGCGTAATCTGCGCAAGCGATTTCCAAATCGTCTTCTCCAGCGCGTAACTATAATAACCCTGCAACTCCAAAAGAAACGGCCCGAACGGCATGATCACCGCCAGCATCCAGAGAGAGTATTTGAACTCCGGAATCTCCCCCAGCGAATCCACCACCACCAGCTTGCTGTGCCGCAAGATATAGGCCAGCCAGAAAACCCCGCCCAGCAGCAGGGCGTCAGTCAACTGGTTGAATTGGAGGCGGATTTCCTGTTTTCTTGCGAGCATATTGCCTGATCGCCTCTCGCCTTTCAGCGAACGGCACTTTATTTTGTTCCTACTTATGAGCAAAAAGAAAAGCCGAATCCATCTTGCCCGCGCAAACGTGGTCGGCGTCATCCACACTCCGGCTGGATTTCAACAGGCCCGTCGCGCCGATCTCTCCGCCGTGGAAGTGCGCGCGGACACCCTTCCCCGTCCACCTTTGCCAGCGGAGCTTTCCGATCTCCCCCACCCTGTCATTCTCACCGTTCGTTGTTTCGATGAAGGCGGCGCGCGACCCCTTGCTGACGCCACCCGCCTCGCCCTCTATCTCGAACTCCTCCCCGCCGCCGCCGCGGTGGATCTCGAAACCAAATCCCTCCCCGCCCTCCGCGAAGTCGCCACGGCGGCAGCTCGCGCAGACAAACCGCTGATCCTCTCCCACCACGATTTCAACGCCACTCCCACCCTCGCCAGGCTCCGCACCATTGCAGCCCGCGCCCGCGACGAGGGAGCCGATATCGTAAAAATCGCCACCAAAACCGAAACCGCCGCCGACATCGCCCGTCTCCTGACCCTCCTTGACGAAAGCCCCGGCCCCCTCGCCATCATGGGCATGGGCACTCTTGGTCGCGCGGCCCGCCTGCTTTTCGCCCGCGCCGGCTCTGTTCTCAACTACGGTTGGCTCGACAAACCCCAAGTCCCCGGCCAGTGGAGTGCCATCGAATTCCGCGACCTCCTCGCCCGCTCCTGATCCTGTGGTCACCCTTGGCTTGGCCCTGGCGCTTCTCAGCGCCCTCATTTACACCGCCGGTTCACTTTTTCTCAAAAGTGCCATCGAACGCGGTGCCACCACCAACCAAGTCAATGTTTTCACCAACCTCCTCATGGCCCTCATTGTTCAGCCCTTCTGGCTGTTCGACCGCCCTGACGTGCTAAACGCCGCTCTCTGGCAGCCCCTTCTTTGCGGCACGATTTTCTTCATCGCGCAGATCTTTACCTTCACCGCCCTCACGCGTGGCGATGTCTCCGTCGCCACTCCGCTCCTTGCCACCAAAATTATCCTCGTCACCCTCATTAACGCCCTCCTCTTCGGCACCCCCGTCAGCCTGCGTTGGTGGATTGCCGCCCTCATCGCCACCCTCGCCGTCGCCCTTATTGCCGGCGGCCTGCCCCACACCCACCGCCGCGCCATCGGCATCACCGTTCTCTGCTCCCTCATCGCCGCATCGCTCTACTCCTTCACCGACGCCCTCATCCAGCATTGGGGCGGCACCTTCGACCCCACCGCTTTTCTCCCCGCCATGTTCGGCATCACCGGACTCCTCACCATCATCTGCTTCACCCTTTTTGACCGTCGCGCCTTCCAGCCTTCGCGGGTCGCCCTCCCCGGTCTTGTGACCGGCGGACTCCTCTTCGGCGTACAAGTCACAGGCTTCTTCTTCTCCATCGTCCTCATCCGCGACGCCACCGTCGCCAACGTCCTCTACTCCAGCCGCAGCGTCTGGAGCGTCGCCGCCGCCTGGATCGGCGGACACCTCCTCGGCCTGCGCGACTCCGAAGCCGGGCGCGGCGTCATGACCCGGCGCCTCTGCGGCGCGATCTTGCTCTTCGCCGCCATCCTTATCATTCTGTTATGACCGTGCTCGTTCCGCTCACCGAAAAACTCCACGCCCGCCGCGACCTCGACCCCGCCGACATCGCCGCCGCCTGCGCCAGCCTCCTCGACCCCGCCGCCCCACTGGCCGAACGCGCCGACTTTCTCCGCGCCCTCCATCACAAAGGAGAAACCCCCGCCGAGATCGCCGGATTCATCCGCGTCTTCCTGCAACACGCCATCAACCCCAACCTCGGTCCCGGCCTTCTCGACGTCTGTGGCACCGGCGGTGACAAAGCCGGACTCTTCAACGTCTCCACCGCCGTCATGTTTGTCGCCGCCGCCGGCGGAGCCCGCGTGGTCAAGCACGGCAACCGCGGCGTCACCTCAAAATCCGGCGGTGCCGACGTCCTTGAAGCCCTCGGCATCCGCCTGGACCTCCCCCCCGGTGAATCCCTCCAAGCTGCCGGCTGCGCCTTCCTCTTCGCCCAAAGCTACCACCCCGCCTTCAAAGCCGTGGCCCCCGTCCGCCAGGCCCTCGGCGCCGAAGGCACCCCCACCATCTTCAACTCCATCGGCCCCCTCTTAAATCCCGCCATCCCGGACTACCAACTCGCCGGCGTTTTCAGCGAAAAACTCCTCCCCATCTACGCCGAAGTCTTCCTCCTCCTCGGCCGCAAGCAAGCCTGGGTCGCCCACGGCCACGGCGGCCTCGACGAAGTCTCCACCCTCGGCCCCACCAAAATTCTCGCCACGAAAAACGGAGCCATCCGCGAACTCACCGTAGATCCCGCCATTCTCGGCCTCGCCCCCGCCAAACTCGAAGACCTCCGCGGCGGCACCCCCGCCGAAAATGCCGTTCTCATCGAAGACCTCCTCAGCGGCAAACTCCGCGGCCCCAAGCGCGACATCGTCGCCCTCAACACCGCCTGCGCCCTCGTCGTCTCAGGCGTCTCCGCCGACCTCGCCGCCGCCTTGGAAAAAGTCCG
>Ga0163144_10007319_pt1 | contig 24211 bp, 22 predicted proteins | sample OliLak19BULKMAT1_FD_123175 | JGI IMG/M metagenome (GOLD analysis project Ga0163144, IMG submission 123175) | Freshwater microbial mat bacterial communities from Lake Vanda, McMurdo Dry Valleys, Antarctica - Oligotrophic Lake LV.19.BULKMAT1 | ecosystem: Environmental > Aquatic > Freshwater >...
AACTTGTAGATACCCGGCCGTGATAAGCGCGCCGACGCCAACTTTCCCGGTTCAAACGCTATCGGTGCGCCAGTGGGATCGGTCAGCGTCGGGGCGGTTGTCAGTTTTAGGTTGCCAGGCAGAATGACTTGCTGACCGACCTGACGATTCATCCAACCGTCACCACTGGTCACACTGCCAGAGAGCACTTCGTGCATCATTGCGACATAAGCCGGTTTGGCGGGCAATGTGGTCCATTCACTGTTCGCGCTCGTCGAAAAGAACACGACGCGGCCGGCGCCCAGGCTGTGGACCGTAATGGCCGGATCGCGCGACGACAACTGCGTCGCCCCACCGCGCGAACCTGCAGCGACAGCCTCACCACTCGTTGTCGGTAGATAGTTCAGCACGCGTTCGACTGGCGAGTCTCCCGGCACTGAGACCTGCCAGTACGTGTACACTTGCGCCGTATCCAGACCCGAGTTTTCCTGATTGGCAAACGCCGACAACATAGGGTGCAGCGGGGCACGCGGCTTGAAGTCAAACGTGAACGCAGCCCGATCCGCAGCGGCGTTCATACGCTTCACGAGTGCGCCAGGTAACAGTTTACGAGGGAGCAACGTCGAGTTGTATGTGTCGGCCGACACCGCATCACCCATGAAGAGCACAAGCGAACCGCCGGCGTTGACGTATCGCGCTAATGACTCGGCCATGGGCGAGGTAATCTGCCCGACGCCTGCCAGCACAACGGCCGAATAATCCTCGAGGACCTTGTTGCCCAGTTCCAACTCGCCGATGACTTCGGTCGACACATAACCTTGAACCGCGGCACCGTCGATGCGTGGCGGGGAGAGCGCCAGTGACAGGAACATCCCCGATGACCCCAGCAACCCGCCCCCTCGCTCACCTTCGACGATCAGCGTTTTCAATTGCGAAGCGACGTCCACCACACGGTACCGTGTGTCATCGATGCGCAGCTTGTCGGCACCCGTTATTGACACGCTCAGCACGTGTGGGCCACCGCTACCGAACCGCGCTTGTGATTGTGTGACCGGCGGTGTGGTGCTGTCGAGCTCGACCGTCGCGCCACCGGGCAGTACGACGTCGTCCAGTCGCCACTGCGTTTGTACCGATCGCGCTGAACCATACTCGCGCAGCGTAGCGAGGAAGTCGGCTGGGAACTGCGTTGTAACGAGGTTGACCGACGGCTTTAGCTCGATCGCGGCGGCATTGTCCTGACCTTTTATCGCGACGTTGTAGTGGGCAACGTCAAACACTTTTATAAGGTCAGGTGACAGCCGTTTGATCGCGTCGCCGGACGCCCCCTCCCACGCGGTACGCGTGCTGTCGGTCAGCACGTGCAGGTGACGTTCCGGTTGTCGCGCCTCGGCCCGGCCAACCTCCATTGCTAACTGCAGTGCACCCGCGACGTCTGTTGCGGCATAGGTTTGCTCGACGCGGTCCACTGCTGCCCGGGCTGCGTCCAGGTCATAAGTCGGTTTAAGCTCGACGACTGCGGGCACGGCTGCTGTCACGATCGCGACCGCCTCGGTGCCACTGGACAGGCGATCGATCTGTTCCTTTGCAAGTTGCTTGGCTCGCGCCAAATTCGTCGCGGCACCTGCGCGTCCGGCTTCGTACGCCATCGAGCCACTGTCGTCGATCACGAAGACATGCAACCCTGCCCGCTGGGCAGCGATCCGAGAGATCGTGCTGTTGTCACACCCCATCGGCCGAGCCAGTGCAAGCCCAAGCAATGCCAGAAGGGCACACCGGGTCGCCAGCAACAGCCACTGCTCGAATTTCAACCGCCGGCGATTTTTCTTCATCGCCTTCAGCAGGAAATCCATCGCCGCCCATTGCACGGTCTTGAACCGCCGACGGTTCAGCAGGTGAATGACGATCGGAATAGCCGCAAGTGCCACACCCGCGACAGCAAACGCCGGCGTGACAAATCCAGCCGCGAGGTTGTTCAATCCATCAAACAAAGTCTTCCGTCAATCCTTTTTCACCGCAAAGCCGCAGTGGACGAACGCAGAGAAGTGCAGAGCAAGTCTATTCTGCATGTCCTTCTCTGCGTCACTCTGCGTTCCTCACGCTGCACCTCTGCGTTAATCGCATGTCACTTCATCGTCGCAGCACGGTTGGCCAGGAACGCACTCAGTGAGACGTCCAGTGGTTCACCGCTGTTCATGCGAGAGAAATCGATGTTCATCCCGCGGCACATCTTCTTCAGACCGTCCGTGAAATCGCGTAGTTGCTCTAAATAGCTCTCGCGCAGCGCTCGGGGTTCGGTCAGCAGTTTGCCAGCGTCCTCCATCCCATCAAACATTGTCACGTCTTCAAACGGGAACTCGATCTCGGCAGGGTCGAGGATCTGGAACAGCATTAACTCGTGCTTCTTGTATCTCAGGTGTCGAAGGCCCTTTTTGATGCCTTCCAAATCGTCAAAGAAATCCGAAAGGATGACAATCACGCTGCGGTGATGCAGTTTTTCGGCCAGCGAATCGAGGATTTTGCCCGTGTTGGTCTTGCTCCACCGCGGCACCTGCTGCAGTTCGTTGACGACAAGCTTCCATTGCGACGGTGAATTGCTCGGCTTGAAGTAACGGCTCAGCACCTGATCGAAGATTGCCAGCCCTACGGAATCCTGCTGCTGAATCGCCATATATGCCATGCTCGCTGCGATCGCGGTGGCGTGGTCGTATTTCGTCCAGGTCTCCTTGCCGTTGGTGACGGTGCCGAAGCCCATCGATTCAGATGCATCGACGATGAGGATGAGGTGAAGGTTCGTCTCGTCGATGTACTGCTTGAGGTACAGCTTGTCACTGCGGCCGAAGACCTTCCAGTCCATGTGGCGGATGTCATCGCCTTGCACGTACGGCCGATGCTGCGCAAACTCGACCGAAATCCCCTGGTACGGCGAGCGATGCATGCCCGCGGTCAACCCTTCGACGATCAACCGAGCGCGAAGGTCCAGCGCCGACACGCGCGCGAGCGTCCGCGGGTCGAGGTACTTGCGATAATCGGCGGCTTGTTCGCTCATTCTCGTAGGGTGGGCACTGCCCACCATCTTTGTCTGCAGTCAACGGTGGGCAATGCCCACCCTACTTCATCGCGAGCTAGGGAGCGTCATCGAACTCGCACGAGACTTTGCACGACTTGCCGCTCACAAGTCGACGAGAAGCATTCCAATGCCGACGAACAAGAAAATTGCCAGCAGGGAGTTGCGCATCCCGAGTTGTTCACGGATCGCTTTAAGCATCACGCCCCCGCCGCCCCCTTCATCATCTTCGCTGCTTGGGCATCCAACTCCTCGTACTGCTGCCGCGGGATGTGCTCGATGAGCTTCTTTACGATTACGTCTGGCTTCACGCCTTCGGCCTCGGCGTTGAAGTTGGTCACGATGCGGTGACGCAGGACCGGCAGCGCGACTTGGCGGATGTCTTCCGTGCTGACGTGGTACCGGCCCTTTAGCAGCGCGCGGGCTTTCCCAGCTAGGATCAGGTTCTGCGACGCACGCGGGCCGGCGCCCCAGCTCACGTATTCGTTGATGAAGTCGGGGACGTTCCCTTCGCTCTTGCGCGTCAAGCGGCTGAACTGCAACGCATAGCGGATGACGTGATCGGCGACGGGCACCTTGCGCACGATGTCCTGCAGCGCCTGCACTTCATCGGCACCCAGCACGTGCTTCAGTTCGACCTTACGACCCATGGTCGTCAGCCGGACGATCTGGAACTCTTCCTCTTCGCTCGGATACCCCACGTTGATGTTGAACATGAATCGGTCCAACTGCGCTTCAGGCAACGGGTAGGTGCCTTCCTGTTCGACCGGGTTCTGCGTCGCCAGCACGAAAAACGGTTGCGGCAACCGGTGCAGTTTGCCACCGGCCGTCACTTGGTGCTCCTGCATCGCTTCAAGGAGCGCGGCCTGCGTCTTGGGGGGTGTGCGGTTAATTTCGTCAGCGAGAATACAGTTGGCGAAGACCGGCCCGCGCACGAACCGCATGCTGCGGCTGCCGGTAGTCTTGTCTTCCTCGATCACCTCGGTGCCGGTGATGTCGCTTGGCATGAGGTCTGGCGTGAACTGAATGCGGTTGAACGACAGCCCCAGCGTCTTGGCGAGCGTGCTGATCAGCAGCGTCTTAGCCAGTCCTGGCACGCCAACAAGCAGCGCGTGTCCACGGCAGAAGAGGACGATGAGCAGCTCTTCAATGACCGCTTCCTGCCCGACGATGACCTTGCCGAGCTCGGCACGCATCTCGTGGTAGCCCTTTTGAAGTTTTTCGATGGCGGCCAGTTCGTCGGTGGCAAGGTCAGTGGCTTCTGGTTGCACGAGGCTGAGCTTCGAGTCCATGCAAAAACTCCTGATGCGGTTATCTGCCTGGCGGCCGTAGCGCCGCGGTGAAATTGACGGAGACGACACATCCCCTTGTGGCGGTTGGTGGGCGAAGCGGAAACGGGCCACAACGCCCACTTCCACGACGATCACGATCCTATCATAGTAGGCTGCCCGTTAACAGACGTTACTTGACAAGGAAAGTTGCATGCCGGAACTGCCGGAAGTGGAAACGGTCGTCGTTACGCTCAGACCGCGGGTGATTGGAAAAGCAGTGATAGACGTGGTGGTGCACCGCCAGGATGTGATCACGCCCATCGACCTCGATTTTCGCAACAAGCTGCAGGGCCGGACGATCATTGCGCTCGATCGGCGTGGCAAACGAATCGTCTTTACGCTCGATACAGACGAGCGCTTCTACGTTCATCTTGGCATGACGGGTCGATTGATAATCGAACGGCCCGACGCCGAAACCCTTAAGCACACCCACCTTCTGCTGAAGTTCGATGGGTTCGAGGTTCGCTTTCGCGATCCCAGGCGGTTTGGTGGAGTCTGGTGGCTTGGGCGCGCAGACCCGGGTGAGGGTGTGATGGGGCCCGAACCGCTCACGCTGCGATCCGGGCAGTTGCACAAACTATTGGCGACGACAAAGCGGGCTATTAAAGTCGCGCTGCTCGATCAGCACCTGATCGCGGGGCTGGGCAACATTTATGTCGATGAAGCCCTGCACGCATCAGGTATTCATCCATTGACGCCCGCCAACAAGGTAACGGCCAAGCGGGCGGGGACGCTGACACAATCGATCAAAACGGTATTAAAGCGTGCGATTCGCAGCGGTGGCAGCAGCCTGCGTGATTACGTCGATGCGAACGGAGTCGGTGGTGGATATCAGAAATTGCACCATGTCTACGACCGCAAAGGTCAGCCCTGCCGTGGTTGCACGACACCGATTAAACGCATCGTGCTCGGCGGACGTTCGACGCACTTCTGCCCGAACTGCCAAACGCGATCGGGACGGCGCACGCAAGCCTAATGCGGTCGCAACTCGCGCGCAGCTGATCTGCTGCTAAACGACGCGAATCTCGAGGTCGCCAAACGTGAAGCCGTCCTCGGCCAACTCGCTGGCAGCCAAAGTCGGATCGTTGAGACGGGTTGCACTGAGGCGTTCACCGAGCAAGTCTGTCGCGCGGATGCTGGCGATCAGGTCCGCCGTTACGCCAAACGCATCGCCACCATTGTCGGTGTCGACCACGCCCAGCCGCAGTGTGCCGATCTGGCTCGCAGCGATTACCGAGTCGCTAAAGGTCTGCGCCGTCGGTTGTCTCGGCGTCACCAGTGACAGCGAACGGATTGCGACGGCGCTGTCGAGGTCCGCCTGGTCGTTGGGGAACGAGTCGCTACCGTTGCGGCCGGCGTAGATGTTGCTGCCTAAGAGCGCGTAGGCCTTTAGCGTTCCGATCGTACCGTTCGAGTCGATCGTCGAGTTGACGATTTGGCCCTTCACAGTGAACGTCCGCAGAGACGGCGCAAAGAGTGGCAGCGGGTTGCCGGTGATTGTGATCGTTGAGTTATGCACGTCACTCGCTACGGAAAGGGTTTTGATCGTCTCAGTCGTGACCGAACCACCGGTCAGCGACTTAATGCTGACGCTGGTCAGCGCGCCGGTGACGTTGACGTTCCCGGTCACGTTGGCCGTTTTGGCTGACAGTGCCTTGAGGCCGTCGACCGCCGTCAGGTCGTCGAACGACGTGAGTTTGTCCCCCTTGGTCGTGCTGATCGTGACCGTCGTCTTGGCGGCGCTGCCGTCGACTTCCACACCCTCGTCGGTGCCGTTGACGACCGAAATGTCGTTGAGCGTGACGGTCGAGCCCGTAATCGTCGCGGTGCGCCCGCGGATCGTCTGGTCTGCTGCACCATTGAACGTGACGGTCGCCGCCCCGCCGCCTTTGATCGACAGGGTCGAGACACTGCCATCGGCTTCGGTGTACTTGATGGACGTCGGTCCCCCATCGCCCAGCACGACCACATTGGGGTCCCACACCTCGACGATCAGGTTTGTCGTCAACCCAACTTCGTCACCGTCGTCGAGCACGACCGTCATGTCTCGGTTGCCGGTTGTGGGGTCAGAATCGACATTGGCGTACGTCAGTGTGCGGAGGACTGCCTGATAGTTCGCTTTCGTGTCGACTCCACTAAGCGTGAGCACGCCGGTGTTTGAATCGTAATTGGAGGTGATGCTCGTGCCGGCGGTGCTAACGGCAAGACTCTCGTTGGCACCGTCTCGCAAGTTTGTGATGGTGATAGCAGCCGATGCAATCGTGTCGCCGTCGTCGCGAACAATGAGCGTCGGGTCGACGATTGCAAGCGACGTGTCGGCCTGTGTGTTGAGACGGGCCTGAAAATCTCGACCGCCTTCCGATGGACCGTTCGCGTCGACAACCGATGCCGTTCCGGTCGATGTCGCGACGATTTTTCCGCTGAGGCGCAAACGCGCAATGCTCGAATAGCTATAGGTGATCTTGACAGGTAGCGTCAGAGTCGTAACCCCGTCTGCAGTAACGATCGCGGCGGCGGCGCCGTCGTTGTCGACACTGTTTCCGTCTAGTTCCCGGGTGCCATCGGAGCCGAGAATGTCATATTCGAGGATGCCATCGGTGACCGAGATATTCTGACCACCGGAGGTGAATCGGAAGGATTCCTCACCAGTGCTGGTCAGCGAGATGGGCGCCGAGTCGACGGTCAGACGCAGTCCGCGGACGGCGGCTTCACCGAGGTCGATTCCGAAGGGCCCTTCGGCTTCGCCGGCGTAGTTGGCAGGACCGCTACCGGGGTCGAAGTTACCCCTCGACTGCGCGATGATGTCGGTGCCTTCACTGATGAACTCGATCGTGTCACTATCCAGATCGACCTGTATGGACCCCTCGTAAGCCGCCCGAAGGCTGCCGCTGGATTGAGAATCCAGACTTTCGCCCAGCGCTCGGGCATCAAGGCTGACAAAGCTGCGTGTTGGGTCAATGTCAAACGTGGTGACCGCGAACAACCGTCGGCATTCGAGTGGTTCGATCGCAGCGGTGATGGCGGAACGGAGACGACGGGACGTGGACGCACGGTCAGACTTCAATGACATAGGACTAGCCCTCCAATACTGCGTGAACCTGTGCTCGTTTCGCGTGGCCGGATCATCCACCGGCGTGGAGAGGCCGTCAATCATTATCGGCCGATCCCAGAGACTGACTGGAAGCCATTCCAGTAGTTGCCCGGCAGAGCTCGCCCGCCGATGATGGGCAACCGCCGATGCTCGACCCGATTCCTTCCAAGCCTGCCACCAAGCCGAACAGCAACATCGCTGTCCGATTACTCGATGCACGAAAAGTGTTTGCGCCCGGTGACGTGGTCGCAGTGGACGATGTATCGCTGGACGTACCGGCAGGTCAGTTTCTCGCCATGCTGGGGCCTTCGGGATGCGGCAAGTCGACGTTATTACGCATGATCGCGGGCCTTGAGGCGCCGACGAGCGGCGTCGTCTCACCCGGTGACGCTGCGAATCGTGGGGAGATCGCGTTCGTTTTTCAGGATGCGCACCTCTTGCCCTGGCGAAGCGTACTGGCCAACGCTGCGTTGCCGTTGGAACTTCGCGGTGTGCCCAAGGCGCAGCGGATCGAAACAGCGATGCACACGTTGCACCTCGTCGGGCTCAGTGATGCCGTCAACCGTTACCCGGCCCAACTGTCGGGGGGTATGCGGATGCGCGTCTCGCTGGCCCGTGCGATGGTGACCTATCCTCGATTGCTGTTGCTCGACGAACCTTTTGCCGCGCTGGATGAGATCACCCGGCAGGGACTCGACGCCCAATTGCGAGAATTGTGGCGGTCAACCGGTATGACGGTGTTGTTCGTCACGCACTCGATCATGGAAGCCGCTTATCTGGCAGAGCGCGCGATCGTCTTTTCGGCACGACCCGCACGCATCGTGCTGGACCATCGACTGGATCTGCCCAGCGAGCGCGCCGCCAGCATTCGCGGTGAACCGGCGTTCGCGGCTGAGATGCGCGTGTTATTCGATGCGTTGAACGGTGGTGGACGATGAAAAAAGCCAGACACTGGCTTCACGCCGTGCTGCCACCCCTTATACCGGCCGTTGTTGTCGCCGTGGCGCTCGAGGTGCTCGTGCGCCGTGGGATCATTGCACCCTATCTCGTACCTCCGCCAAGTAAAGTCTTTGCAACTTTGTTGCACGACCGCGACCTCTGGTCCGCAGCGGGTGACACCGCAATGGCGGCAGGTGCGGGGTTCGGTCTGAGCGTGATCATCGGTATCGTGCTTGCGGTCCTCCTGGCCAGTACGCGCTGGGTCCGGCAGGCGTTTTACCCATACGCGGTGTTCTTCCAGACCGTACCGATCGTCGCCATCGCCCCGCTACTGGTGATCTGGATCGGCTTCGGAATGGAGACGGTTATCACGTCGGCATTCATCGTGTCCGTCTTCCCGGTAGTCGCCAACGCACTGACCGGCCTGATGTCGACCGACCCGTCGCTGCGCGATCTGTTCAAGCTTTACGGTGCCGGACGCGTGGCAACCTTGCTCAAACTTCAACTTCCCTCGGCACTGCCGGCCATCTTCACCGGTCTGCGCGTGGCGGGCGGTTTGGCGGTCATCGGCGCGGTTGTGGGTGAGTTTATCACTGGCACGGGCATTGGTGACGTGATCATCGTGTCGCGCCAACAGCAGCGTGTGGATAAGATCTTCGCGGGCTTGCTGCTGGCATCTGGACTTGGCATCGTCTTGTTCGGCGTGATCAACCTCGCGACGAGCCTCACGCTACGCAACTGGCATCCGTCTGAGAAAAATGGTTAGTGGGTCGTAGTTGCTTATGGGATGTTTGTCATGAATATGAAACAGATGATTGGCGTCGGTCTGGTCGTAATTACAAGCATTATTGGGTGCAAGAAAAAGAACGAAGCAGGCAAGCCGGGAGCGTACGGCATGACCACTGTGAAACTGCAGTTGAACTGGAAGCCCGAGCCCCAATTCGGTGGATTTTACACAGCGGCAGAGATCGGCGCTTACGCGAAGGAAGGTCTTGACGTCACCGTGCAACCAGGCGGGGCCAGCGCGCCGACGGTCGACATGCTTGGCGCCGGCACCGTAGAGTTTGCGATCGTCAGTGGCGACGAAATCGTCCGCGCACGGGCGAACGGCAACAAGCTCGTTGCGCTGTTCGCTGTCTACCAGACGAACCCGCAGGGCATCATGACCCGCGCGTCGCGCGGGTTTACCGACATCGGCGACATCTTCAAGAACCCCGGTACACTCGCCATGGAAAAGGGCCTTCCGTACAGCGACTTCTTGAAGAGTAAGTATGGGTTTGACAAGCTGACGCTCGTTCCCAGCCCGTTCGGTGATCTGTCTCTTTATCGCAGCAAGGACAACTACGCGATGCAGTGCTTCGTGACCAGTGAACCCCTGGCCGCGAAGAAGACTGGCATCGAGCCGAAAACATTTCTGATCGCCGACAGTGGTTACAACCCGTACACCACGGTGCTCGCGACGACGGACCAGTATCTTGCGAAAAATCCCAAGGCCGTGGCCGCGATGGTCAACGCGGTGCGAGCTGGTTGGGAAGCGTATTTGAAGGACTCGTCCAGAACAGACGCTGCCATGGGCGTGCTGAACCCCACTATGGACGCTGCGACATTCGCCGAAAGTGCCGCAGCACAAAAGCCACTGATCGAAACGAGTGAGACTGCTGTCAACGGCCTGGGCTCCATGGCCGCGGCGCGCTGGCAGACGCTCGTTCATCAACTGAATGAACTAAAAGCCACTGCCGGCCCGGTCGATCCGAAGGAATGCTTTGTGGCGACCGAAAAGCTCAACTCGCTGGGCCAGTAACGTAAAGGAGGTCCACCAGCACCGTCGCGCTGGTGGACTTTCGCAATTCGTCGCAATTAGAGTCAGCGGACCGCTGCTGCTAGCGATATCGCCGGGTGCTGCCACCCCCACGACCATCGCGAGGATCGTCGCGGCGGAAGGAGCGCGGGCGATCCAGTGCACTAGGTGCGCGCACCGGTGGGCGAACCTTGGGCTTTGTATTGCCGGGTGACCCAGGCGACACGGCGCGGTTGGCGCCTTTCGCGAGCGTCGGGATCGGCGAATTCAAGGCACCGGCCTTTTGCTGCTGGTACCCACGATCCCAAAGCAGCTTCAACGTGACATTGTCATACGGATTGGACGGCCGCTCGTCGGCGGCTGCACGACGTCCCTCATCAAACGCTCGCCGACGGCGGGCAAGCGAAACACGCGCTGGCATGAACAGTTCCCTTCATCCCGCCCACGAATCCCACGCCACCACAGTGACGTTTTTAAAACATCATATCGTCCACCCCGCGTTCACAATACACAAAACACTGAGCCGAGTGGGGATCGAACCCACGACCCACAGATTAAAAGTCTGTTGCTCTACCAACTGAGCTATCGGCTCTGGCTACCTGCACCAGTATAGGGGTTCAGACCGGCGGGCTCAATGGTGCGTGAATAGTGGACGCTCAACCTTTTGTCAGATCGTTCTGGCACTCTGTCGGTTAACGGTTACAATATTCTTGTTGGGGGACACGTCCTGTTTGCAGATGTCGGTGGAGGATACATGAATTTGAATCGAGCTTGCGTCGGGGCTATGACGTTGGCGCTCAGCGCGACCCTTATTAACGGCGCAACGGTTCGTCATGACGTGCCGTTCGACGATTACATCAATTATGGCGATGGCATCCGGTTGGTCGGTGGTGCGCAGGTCGATATCACCAGTTTTGGTAGCGGCACACTGATCGCTCCGAACTGGGTCCTGACGGCGGCCCATGTCGTTGCGGGCGTTAGTGAGAATTCGTACGTCACCTTCAGCACCGACCCCGATCCGGCGGATGACGACGAACTGCCACTCAGTGGCTACTTCTTCGTCGACCAAGTCGCCATCCACGAATTCTACAATGATGCGATCGGCCCCGCCGGTGGGTTCGACATCGCCTTGCTGCACATCGAACCGGCACTGGAGTTCTATCCTGCGTGGGATCGCTTTCGCGCCAACCCCTTGACCAATCCGGAACTCGGCAAGAAGGGGACGGCTGTCGGTTTTGGTGCGACCGGTACTGGCATCACCGGGTATGAAGTTGAAACGGCAGGGTTCGTGCGAATTGCTTCCGACAACATGATTGACGGCTACGCAACCGATGAACGCATCAAGTTCGAATTTACCGAACGGACCGTGGTCGATCCCGTCACCAGTCAAGTGATTCACTTCACGCAGGACGAGATCGCGTCGCAGTTCATGTTGTCTGATTTTGACGACCCTGAGACGAGTGAAACCTACACGAACGACGGACTCAATCCGCTTGGCGATTCGACGGCGCTCGCTATGGAAGGGCTCGTTGCTCCAGGTGACAGTGGTGGCCCGCTGCTTATCGATGGAAAGGTCGCTGGTATTAACTCGTTCATCACGGCGTTCTACCCACCCGATGGGGATCATCTTCCCCCCGATCAGGACCCCACACTGAGTGAAAACGCCAGCTACAGTGACGTGGCCGGCTACCTGCGCGTGTCGATGTTCAACGACTGGATCGACAATGTCATCGGTGTGCCGGAACCCACTTCCTTGTCGATGCTGGCCTTCTTCGGCCTGGCGGCGCTGCGGCGGAAGCGCGCTGAGTCGCGTATAATCGAGCGATATGCCGCTCGCGCGCGATAGCTGTGTCTGCCTGCGCAAGGTCGATTACAGTGAGACCTCACAGATCCTGCAATTGTTCAGTCGGGAACACGGGCTCGTGCGCGTCATCGCTAAGGGTGCGCACCGTCGAACAAAGGCCGGGTCGAGCAAGTTCGATGGTGGGCTGGACCTCCTGGATGTTGGCGACGCCGTGTTCATCTATGATGCGTCAAAGGAACTCCAGACGCTGACTGAGTGGCACCTCAACGACGGTCATCCTCAGTTGCGTTCCAACCTGCGCGGCCTGCACCTTGCGATGTACGTTGGTGAGCTCTGCTCGGGATTGTTCGAAGAACACGATCCCCATCAGTCCCTGTTCGATCGACTGCTGGTCGGCATTGCGGATATGGGTACTGCCCGCCAGGAAGAGGCATTTCTTGCCTTGGAACTTGACCTGCTCCGTGAGAGTGGTTATCTGCCGGAACTTTCCGTGTGCGTTGAATGTGGTCGCAATGGAGTCGATCGCGACACCGCGTATACGTCCGCGTCGCGCGGTGGGGTGGTTTGCCGCAATTGCGAGGGGATAACGCCTGATCGGGTCTCTTTGGACGGCCGGCTGCTGCGGTTAGCGAAATCAATTTTGAGGCTACCGCGCACCAACGGTACCGCGCTGCGATTGCCTCGGCTTACACGCCACCAGACTGATCCGCTGAACCGCGTCTTCGCTGAACACGTCGAGCACACGATGGGCAAGCGGTTGCGCATGCCAAAATACGTCATCGGCTAGCCTCAGCACGCCAGCGGGTGCGTCAGGGGCGCTCCTCCGTTAGACTGCTGGCAATGAAAGAGCGCATCCAAAAGGTCCTGGCCAACGCAGGGGTGGCTTCCCGCCGAACGATCGAGGAGATGATCCGCCAGGGTCGCATTGCGGTCAACGGTACGGTGATGACCGAACTGCCGGTTCTCATCAACCCTGCCAAGGACAAGGTCAGCGTGGACGATGAGCCCGTAAAGCTCGTCAGCCGGGATGGTGAGGAATCAACTCAGCGGTTCTACCTGATCATGCACAAGCCCAAAGGCGTCGTCAGCACGAACGTCGCACAAGGTGAACAGACCCGCGCGATCGACTTGCTTCCACCCGGGCATCCACGGGTTTACCCGGTCGGGCGACTAGATTCGGAATCCAAGGGGTTGCTGCTGCTCACCAACGACGGTGAACTGACAAACCGGCTTACCCACCCGAAGTATGGCGTCCCAAAAACCTATCGGGTAGTGGTGGATGGATACGTCAACACCGACCTCGTTGAGGAACTAGGCAAAGGTGTGTGGCTTGCGGACAAGGAAACGGGCAAAGGATTCAAGACCGCGCGGACGCACGCAAAAGTTATCAAACGTGGGCGCGAGTCAAGTGTCTTGGAGTTAACGCTTCGTGAAGGTCGCAACCGGCAGGTACGCCGGATGTTGGCAAAATTGGGTCACAAAGTCCGCGATCTGACGCGCGTTCGTATGGGTCCACTGACACTGGAAGGTCTCGCAGTCGGCCACGTGCGGCCCTTAACACCGCGGGAAGTGAAAGAGCTGAGAAAGTTCGGTCAGGCGATGGAAGAACGGGCAGCGCAGCGTGAAGAAAAGCCGCGCGTCGTTCCGTCGAAGGCACGTCCACGTCGTTCATTCCCAGCGACAGGAAAGCCGAAGCGATTAGACCGATCGCGCTAGGGTATAAAAAAAGCCGCTATTCAGAGGCGGGATTCGCTTTCGTCGCTGAGGCAAATCCGTTAATTTCCTTTCACTGGGACGAGGTCATCGGGCCGACCGATCCGATATCAAGGTGGACTGTACATTTGTGGCAAAGGTAACAGTTTGACGGCAAACGCTTGGCTTCGAACAACGATGATGGCCGCCGCGATCAGCGCGGTGGTTCCGGTTGTCTCGTTGGCTCAGCAAGCCGGGTCAAACATTGCCGCAACGTCGCCGGCGACTACGGGATACAACGGTGTCCTGCAGGACCTTCAGTCGCTCGGTCAACTGTTGAGTGACCCCGTTGCTCCGCAACCGCAGCGGGATGAAGCAGCGCGACGGCTTGCCTCGCGCGAATCGGACGATGCTAAAGCGACGCTACGGCAGATTCTGGTCGATGGTAACAATCCTCGATCGCAGTTGGCGGTTGCGAAAGCATTGTCGGAAGTGACCAACCCCGATCCGCAATTCATCGACCCCCTTCGAAAACTCCTGGGCCCGGATGCTCGCTTGACGGGCGCCGTGGCCGATGCGCTGGCGCTGTACAAAATGGCGCCGGTTGCCGTCACGGCGCTCTGCGATTTCGCAGCCCAGTCGCTTAATGCGGTTAATGCAAAGCCGATCGAGCCTGCTCGAATCGCGGCGATCAAGGCAATCGGCACCTTGGTCGATCAACAGGCCGCCGAGACACTCATTGGCTTGCTGCGAAGCGATTTGGAGTCCGACGCGATTCACATCGCCGCCACCAACGCGCTTCAGGGCCTGACGGGCCAGACCGACTACGGTCATGATGCCGGTCGGTGGATGGCGTGGTGGGATGAGATTGGCAAATTGCCCGCCGACGAGTTCCGTGCCCGGACGTTTGCCCAGCGCGCACTGCGAACGGACGTGCTCGACCGTCGCGAGCAGGATCTCGCCGCACGGTTGCGCACAGCGTTAAACGAACAGTACTTCGCTGTGCCCCGCGAGCAGAAGCCTACAGCGCTATTGCGTTATCTGACGGACGAGAGCCCGGTGGTGCGCGCTTTCGCGGCCGGGCTAGTCGTTGAAGAGGCTCGCAACGCCAATCCACCCACGCCCGCAATGCGGGAACGCCTTCGTGCGATGATCAGTGATAGTGACACAGACGTGCGCATCGAAGTCGCGTCGGCACTGCGGTCCGTTAACGATCCCGCGGCATTGGACGTACTTCGCGCGCAACTGGCACAAGAGCGAAGCACCGATGCCCGCATTGCGCAGATCGGTGCGTTGGGAACGATCGGCGACCCGCGCGCGGTTCTTTCCGTGCTGCCGCTTGTCGACGATCCGTCCCAATCCGTCAGCCTCGCCGCGATCCGCGCGCTGGGTCAGCTTGGGCCGGCCGTAAAGCAGAACGATCCGACTGCGACGACCCAGGTTCGCGAAAAGCTGGTCGAAATACTCAGAGGCCCCGCAGCGCGCGCCGGTGAAGAAACACTGCGAGCGACAACGGTTGGTGCGCTAGCGCCCTACGCGGACAATACCTTTACCACACTGTTCGTGCAGTTGCTCAATGCCCGGGAGTCGTCGATTGTCCGCATCGCAGCACTTAACGCGATGGCGACCGTCGGTGACGCAAAGGTATCAGACCGCATCCCCGAGCTGTTCGATCCGAAGACCACGGACCGCGGTGTGCGATTGGCAGCCGTCAGGGCGCTGGGCGCGTTGGGTGCTTTTGAACATGCATCCGCCCTGCTGGTCCGCATGGACCCGACCCAAGAGCCCGACGCCGAAGTTCGCACCGCTGCCGAATCGTCGCTCAACCGAATTCTACCCAGTGGCAACCCTGCCGGCCTTCGTCAGTTGGCCGATCAGTTTCGTCGCGACCCCGCCAAACGGCTGAACGTGCTCAAGGTGCTCGTGGACAAGCTGCAACCGGACAACGATGCAAACCTTGCTGGTGAGCAACAAAACCTCGGGCAGGTTCAAAGCGAACTGGGATTGCACCGCGAAGCGGCTGAGGCATACCGCAGTGCCCTTGTCTTTTGGCGTACGCAGAACGGGTCACAAGCGATCGTCGACAGCATCACCGGTCGATACCTCCGCGAACTGCTCAAGAGCGGTCAGTTCTCTGAAGCATCGCAATTCGCCGCCGATTCAATCGCCCGCGACGCCGAGATCATTCCGACGGTCTATCAGCAGGTGCGTGGCGAGGTGGATGAACTCCGCGTTCGTGAAGAGCTGACAAACGCGCTGCGTCTCGTGGCCGCGTTCAAACCGATCAAGCTCCAGCGATACAACTCAACGCTTCAGGAACTTGAGGGTCAGCTCCAGATCGAGCTGAATGGCAAAGCAGCAACGAGGCCTGCCGGCAATGCACTGCCCCCTCCGATGAATTCGTGGCTTCAGGGGCCTGTTACGCTCTCTGCTTAATGGCGACGTTAGCAATCTGACATGCCTGACATCGATACCAGCCGGCTGATATGGATCGTCACGGGAGTAAGCCTGGTCGCCGAACTGGGCGACCGCCCCCTTGCGTATCGAATCGAACGCGAAATTCGCGACCGTCTTGCGGCGCGATTATCAACGTCTTCGGCAATCGAGGGTCTATCGGTGCTTACGCCGGTCGTGGTTAGTGATGTTTTCTACCTGAACGACGAGGCCATCCAGTCTCAGCCGACCATCAGCGTCGGTGGGCCGGGTGTGAATATGCTTTCCGGCACGCTGACAGAGCGATTGCCTACCGCCATGGCGATGGAGAATGTGCTCGTTGTGCAGATGGACGTCGCGATGAAAGCCAACCACGCCTCGATCTGGGGGATGACCCACCTGGATACCGTGCGCGCTGTCGAGCTGTTCGTCACAAAATACCTCGATGTCTATCTCGACGGTCTCCAGCGGAACCTCGATGGGGAAACGAAAAAGCCGCAGGAATAAGGTCCTGCGACTTCATCGTATATCTTTCGACTCACGCACACGCGGTGCGTAACAAGCCCGGACACTACTTCACTCTGAAGCATTGCCCTTGGATAAAGCCATGCGGCGCCAGCGGGTCGGGGTTTGACCCGTCGCTTGCTTGAAGCGGCTGGTGAAATGGCTTTGATGAGCAAAACCACCGTCCGCTGCGATGGTCGCTAAGTCTTTAGTACCGGCGAGCAGTTCCTTCTTTGCGTCGGTAATCTGGCAATCAAGTAAGTAGTGCTTTGGTGTCAGGCCAAGTAATTCGGTAAAGCGGCGATGAAAATGGAACGGGCTCAGATGAACCGTTTTGGCGGTGTCAACGAGCGTCGGACTTTTTCGGAACTCGCTGTGCATGAATCGCAGCGCTGGCACCAGTCGGGACAGTTCCGGATCAGCAGCCACGTCTGTTGACTTTAAGGCCGCCAAATCACTCGGATCGGGCTGGGAAAAGTAGCCCACAAAACGACCTTCACCCAACGCGGGGTAGGCGTTGTACGTCACCGCGCGGTACGTCAGATGGTCACCATGCTTGTCCCCAATCAGAACGCGATCACCGACCAGGTCACGGTCGGCGGCGTGGTTTAACCGATCCTTCGTCATCTGCGCCATGCGCATGAGTGTGGACTCGTCGAACGCAGTTCCCTGTGCGAAGTCGAGCGGTGAACCGTTGGCTGAAAAGATTGCAAATCGCAAACCGGCCGGCTGCTCCGCGTCTTGATCGCGATGACCAGTGGCCTTCCGACCGTTCTGGACGGTCGCGTGAAGCTGGTCCAACTGGGTCGCAAACTCGCGCAACGTGTCGACGTCGGCGTCGGTGAACTCCTGGTCACCGTTGCGATAGATATGCAGGGCACCGGGGAGCCCACCCATCAACGGTGATGCCAATGGGATGACCACAACCTGGCCAAAGCCCAAAGGGGCCATGAACTTCGTCCCAAAGTCACCACGATCAGTACCCGCTAGCACCGGTTTCTGGGTGCGAATCGCTTCCCAGGACAAAGTATCCAAACGCTGGCCTTCGCGGTCGTACATGCGAAGCACGTTTTCCGCAAGTCGGGGGGGTTGAACGACTTGCAGCGTCCCGCGAAGCAGCAGCGCAACGAGGAACGCCTCATCGAATGCAACTTGTTTACGCAAAAGGTCTAACAACTGCCGGTAAGAAACCTGTTCGGGTTTGGTCGACTCGATATAGGTGCTTACTTCCAATGATGATGATCCGGTTAGGAGCGAAGTCATATAATTAAAATACGTAATCGAGAAAGAAAAGTTAGGGTTTCAACAAGGAATAATTGCCATCGCTATTCGGCTTTAAAATCCCTGCGAGGCAAAGTCCAATCACCTACTCCAAGTACCGCTTATACAATAGGTTACGATTCAACTTGTAACACATAGTTGCTGATTTCGAATAAACCGCATCAAAATTATTTCGGCGGTTAAGGAATTTCCTGTTGTTGGAAGATCGCAACACCGCCGGTCCGTCGACGCTGGTGCATGTAGCGGCTAGACCTCATCCGTTATAGACGGCGACCCTAAGCTGTTGATACAGGGGATTTTCCCTCATCCCTGCTTTGTTTTGCGGTAAGCTCTGAATCGCAGAGTGTGGCACGCTTGTTGTTATGTGTCCGGTGGAGGCCGCGAATCATGATGAACCTGACACTGAGCCCGCTGTTCTGGGATAAGAAGCTTCGCATTGCCGTGCTCTCGCTGGCAACGTTTGCGGCGCTCTGCTAGAGGGATCGCGTTCGTTACCGTCTTAATGCGGTCGCAGTCATCTCGGTATTGACGGTTAGTCACCGACCGGGCAAGCCATAGGGCCCAATGAAGCGGGAAAGCGACATGCCGCCAATTCGCTATTTCTCCGCCAGCTTCTCTTGTTGGGCCTTGACTTCGGGGCTCAATCCGAAAATGTGAAACTGATGCGATAGTGGATCGAAACCGTGCTGTTGGCAGATCTCGTCGCGTAGGGCACGCAGGCGTTCGCTGTCGAACTCGATGACCTTTCCGGTCGATACGCAAATCAGATAATCGTGTGTCTGTCGGCCGACGATCACCTCATAATAGCTCTGCTTGTTGTCGAAAAAGACCTGTTTCAAAATGCCCGCGTCCTGCAGGTGGCTCAGTGTGCGGTAGACCGTCGCCCGGCTGACGTCGTGCCCCAGTTCCTTCAGATCCGCAGCCAACTGGTCGGCTTCGAACAGACCCGTCCTGCGCAACACCGTATCGAGCATCGCAGCCCGTTCTGGCGTGAACTTCAGCTTCTGCCCGTGCAGGTATCGGCGGAAGATCGCGCAGACCGGCTCGTAGGGCAGCGCCTGCTGGCGCGGGGTCCGGATTTTCGGAATGTTCGGCAGAATGTGTGGGGCACTCGACATGGACACTAAGTTTAGGCCGGTAACCCGCGTTGAGCAATCGCAGCGGACCGGCTCGCGACCCGATATCATCACAAACCGTGAGTAACGGCTGGACACTTCCATCCCTGCTTGTCGTCGCCATCCTCACTGGTGGTGCCATCTTAATGCGCGCTGGTGGCGCCCCGCCGTCAGGTGAAACGGTCTGGACGTTCTCCGCACCACACGCAGCGGAACTTCGCGACGCCGCACGGTCGGCCGGCTTACCCGTGACTATTTCTCTCGTCGCTTCCCGGGCCTTGGACGTTCGACTGCAATCACTGACACAGTCAGCGAGTCGTGCCGATGTCCCTGCCCTCGTTGAGATTGAGATCGGTTCGGTCGGAAAATATTTCAGTGGCTCCCTTGCCGACGTGCCGTTCGTCCCGTTGACAGACCGGCTGAAGCGCTCCGGCTGGCTCGGCAGGCTGTCACCAGCGCGCTTGACGGCTTGGTCAAAGGACGGGGAGGTCTTTGGCGTTCCATTAGACGTCCACCCGGTTTCACTCACATACCGCAAGGACCTCTTCGACGCCGCAGACATCGACTTAACCAATGCCACGACGTGGTCGGACCTGCACGACCGCTGCCTCTTATTCGAATCCTTCGAGCGCTCGCAGGGTCGCCGCACACGCGCGATGCAACTGCCGTCTGGCTCGGCCGACGTCATCGCGATGATGCTCCAGCAGCGCGGTGTTAACCCGGTCGATTCCAACAACCATCCACAACTGACCGACCCACGCGTCGCGAGCACGATCACGCAATATGCTCGGATGGTCGCAGGACCACGCAAGATCAGTGCCGACGCGAGCCCCGGTCCGGGTCGATGGGCGGACGATCTCGAGAGGGGTGACGTTGCAGCGGTGCTTACACCCGATTGGGCAGTCGACGACCTTCGTCGGCACGCGCCGCAACTAGCCGGCAAGCTCGCGATGTGCCGGCTTCCGGTCTTCGATCGCTCCGACCACCCCACCGCGAGTTGGGGCGGAACGATGGTCGCAATCCCGCGTGCCCATCCGAATCCCGATGACGCCTGGACCTTGCTCAAGCGCCTGTATCTGAGCAACATTGCCCGCGAAGCCCGAACTTCATCTAACGTTCTGCCTGCAGTGATCGACTGGTGGGACGAACCGGCACGGCTGAATCCCGACCCGTTGTTTGCCGGCCAAGCAATCGGTGCAGCGTACGGTGCCCTTGCCCGCCAGTTGCCGACACGCGTCGTCACTCCCTTCACCGCGACCGCGACCAGTGCGATGTCGCTCGTTCTGTATCGTGCGACGGCGGCCATCGAGCAAGGCAACGACCAGAACCTCGAAGCACTCATCGCAAGCTGGCTGGTCGAGGCCGACGCCGACTTGCAAAGGCGAATCGCTTTCGCGAACCTCGGGCGATGATCTCCCCACAGGCGCGACGGTCGCTGACCCCGTGGACGATGCTCGCCCCTTTGCTGCTGCTGTTCGCAGCTTTCTTTGCCTATCCGCTGGCTCGCAGCTTGTGGCTCAGCTTTCACGCGACAGACCGCAGCACGTTCGTCGGGCTGGCCAACTTCGGCTTTCTGCTGTCCGATCCTCTGTTCTGGTGGGCGACTTTGAACACGATCTTCTATACGACCGCGTATCTCGTGATCCAAATCCCCTTCTGTCTCGGCTTGGCAATATTGCTCAACAACCGCCGAGTGCATTGGCGATCGTTGCTGCGGTTCCTCTTTTTCAGCACGTACCTCGTCGGACCCGTCTTCGCGGGCGTGTTGTTCAGCCAAATCCTCGCACCGCGTGACGGGCCGGTCGCCGACCTGTTGGGAAATATATTCGGTCGACCGATCGAGATCGGTTGGCTGACCGACCGACGACTGGCAATGACGTCGGTGCTCATCGCCAGTTGGTGGCTTTCGATCGGTGCCGGGATGGTCTATTGCCTGGCGGCGTTGCAGGCGATCGATCCCGCGCTCCGCGAAGCCGCGAGCATCGATGGCGCGGGGTGTTGGGGGCGGTTTCGCCATATCACCTTGCCGGGCGTCTCGGCGACACTCGGCGTGCTTTCTCTGCTGGGCGCTGTCGGTGCATTGCAACTGTTCGAACTGCCCGTGTTGCTGTTTGGTGGACCAGGGCCTGGCTTGGGCGCGTTGACGATCGTCATGTATCTCTTCAATGCCGGTTTCGAGACAGGAAACGCCCCACTCGCCGCCGCGGTAGGCTGGGTGCTTGTGGTGCTAACTGCGATCGTGTCGGGTAGCGCGCTGCTGGTCGCCGATCGAAGGGTGAGGCGCTGACATGCGAGCGGTCTCGACGATCGTCCTGAACCTCGCCACCATCAGCTGCGCGATCGCGTTTGCGATGCCGTTTTGGTGGATGGTGCGCGGCGCGTCGAGCGACCGCTTTGCGCCAATGCGCGAATTGTTCAAACGCCAACCGGTTGGCACGTGGCTGCTCAACTCGATCTTCCTCGCGTCGGTGTACTCGGTCCTGGTCGTTCTAATCTGCAGCCTGGCGGGGTTCGCGCTGGCAAAGTACGACTTCCGCGGTCGCCGGATGGTCATCGGGGTCATGCTGCTTACGGTGCTCGTTCCACCACAGGTACTGCTGCCGGCCGGGTTTGAACTGGTGACGTGGTTGGGATGGGTCAACTCCTTCCCCGCAGTGATCGTGCCCGGGTTGGCGAACGTCTTTGGGGTGATGTTATTCATCAGCGCCATGCGCCACGTACCGGACGATCTGCTGCACGCTGCCCGTGTCGACGGGTGCAGTGAGCTTCGCCTCTGGTGGTCGATCGCATTGCCACTCGTGCGCCCGATGATCGGCGCGTTCACGCTGATGAGTTTTCTGGGCAGCTGGAACAGCTTCCTCTGGCCGCAAGTGGTTCTGATCGACGATGCCAAGCACACCCTGCCCATCGGCCTGGCCAACATGAGTGCCCTGCCACATGACGCAACCGGATTGATGTACGCGGGTGTGCTGGTCGGCATCATGCCGGCAGCGTTGCTGTTCTTCGCGCTGCAGCGCGATTTCGTCGACGGCCTCGCCAGTGGCGCAGTGAAGGAGTAACCGATGGGCGCACCGAGCCCACAAGACACCACCAACGCGGCAATCCCGGCGGGATGGGTAAGCGATATCGACCGAAGTTGCACCATTCCGCACCATCAGGTTCCGGACAATGATTCCCGATTTTATCCCCGTGCTGAGGTATCTGGACGACTTGATCCTCTTGCCCGCGGGGATCGCGCTGGCGGTGCGGCTGGTGCCGCTGGCGGTTTTGACGGAATGCCGCGCCCAAGCTGAACGCCGACTGGCCGAAGCCAGACCGCGGTCCTGGATGGCGGCAGGGGTGATCGTGGGTGTCTGGGGGGTGGCATTGATCGCGGTCGCGTGGCTCACCTGGCGGGTGGCCGCTCGACGTGCGGTGTAATGATCGTCCGTCCGTTACAGGCTGAACCCGACCGCCTTCAAAAACGCCAGTGCGAGCACCCCGCTGCCGTGGGCGTTGGGGTGGACGCGGTCGCCGGCGAAAGCGCCGGGGTAGAGGGAGCCGAGGGCCTTGTCGTATGCGGCCTGGGTGTCGACGAAGATCGCATCGTGCTTCGTGGCGAGCTTCTTGACGACCGCGCCGTACTGGTCCATGCGGGCACGCATGGGCTCGGCCTTGTTGGGCTCGATGTAGAATGGTGTGAGCAGCACGAGCCCCTTCAGTGACGGCTTGGTGGCGGTCAGCAGTTCGTCGTACGTCTTTTCGTATTCTTCGGGGTGGACGGCCCACTCGGGGAACTTGGGGCAGTCGAACTGCCGCCAGACGTCGTTGGTGCCGATCATGATGCTGAGCCAGTCGGGCTTCTGCTCGACGACGTCGGTCTGCCAGCGGTTCTTCAGGTCGCGCACGGTGTTGCCACTGGTGCCGACGTTGACGACGCGGATGAGCCGATCGGGATAGGCAGCGCCGATGAGCGCGTCGACCATGGCGACGTAGCCGTTGCCGAGTTGGCCATGCCCCTCGGCGATCGGGCGGGCGCGGCCCGCATCGGTAATCGAATCGCCGATCATCACCAGTTTTTGTTTCGCACCAATCTTCACGTTGTGGTCTCCTGGAAGGTCGTTCTTGAATCTGAGCTTTGAACAGGGTCCGTGTTCGCTTAGAACGCTATGCCCAAAGTAGATGGGCCGTCAATCCGCTCGATTGATCATAAACGTGGCGGCGTCGGCAAAAAAGCGGTCGAGGACGGGACGGGCGGTCGCGGGCGTTTGCACGTCGTCCAGCGCGGCGGACATCAGTTCGATCCAGCGATCGCGGGCGCGGGTGTCGATCGCGAACGGCGCGTGGCGCATCCGCAAGCGCGGATGGCCGCGCTGCTGCGAATAGGTCTGCGGCCCGCCGAAGCGTTGAATGAGGAACCCGCCGAGACGGTCGGCGGCGCCGGCGAGGTCTTCTTTGGGATACATCGCGCCGACGAGGTCGTCCGTCGCCACCCGCTGGTAAAACGCAGCGACGAGGCGGGTGAAGTAATCTTCGCCGAGCAGAGCGTAAAGCTGGGTGTCGAGGAGGTTGGTCACGGCGACATTTTCTTGTTAGTGGACGGTGCTCGGCCGCGACGCGTTAACCCGTCGGGCGGCCTTGAGCACGAGACTGCGCGGGACGAAGCGGACGGCGAACGTGATGAAGCGGTTCTTCCAACCGGTGACGACGAGCCGTTGGCCGGCCATCATCGCATCATAGCCCATGCGGGCGACGGTTCCGGACGCCATCAGGTTCGCGCTGAACAGCCGGGTGTGGGCGACCTTGGCGCGGTGGTGAAAATCGGTTTGCGTGGGACCGGGGCAGAGCGCCGTGACGGTCACGCCGGTGCCGTTTAGTTCGGACGAAATGGCTTCGCTGAAGCTCAGCACGTACGCCTTGGTCGCATAGTAGACCGCGATCAACGGACCGGGCAGAAAGCTCGCGACCGACGCGACGTTCATCACACTCCCACGACCCGCGGCGACCATGGCCGGAACGAGCAGGCGCGTCAGGTGCGTGAGCGCGACGACGTTGACCTGCAGCATGTCGAGCTGGTCTTTGAGGTCGATCTCATGAAACTTGCCATGACCACCGAAGCCGGCGTTGTTGATGAGGATGTCGATGTGAATCTGCCGCGACGCCAGTTCGTCGACCAACCGCTGCGGGCTGGCAGGGTCGGC
>Ga0163144_10007320_pt1 | contig 24211 bp, 16 predicted proteins | sample OliLak19BULKMAT1_FD_123175 | JGI IMG/M metagenome (GOLD analysis project Ga0163144, IMG submission 123175) | Freshwater microbial mat bacterial communities from Lake Vanda, McMurdo Dry Valleys, Antarctica - Oligotrophic Lake LV.19.BULKMAT1 | ecosystem: Environmental > Aquatic > Freshwater >...
CTCGAATCGCCCCGACGGATTTCTTGCTGCCGGACGTCTGGCACTTACCAAAGGTGATGTCGCCTTTGCTGCTGAACTGCTGACTCCTGCGGCGAAGGAATTTCCGGGCAATCCGGACATTCTGTTTGCGTTGTCCGAATCTCTGCGAACAGCCGATCGGGAACAGGCGACAACGCTGCTGCAGAAGACGCTGGAGATTAACCCGAATCATGCTCCGGCGCTGGTGCAGATTGCCGAGCAGCAGATCGACGGCGAAGACTACGAGGATGCCGGGACGACGATTCAGAAACTGCTGGCGGTCAATCCCAATCACGAGGAAGCTCACGGATTGCAGTCCGTGATTCATCATGTCCGCAATGATCTCGATGCCGCAGCAGCAAGCCGCGCCGCGGCGTTGAAGTACTCGACAGCGAATCCGAAGGTCGATCATCTGATCGGTCGCAAACTGTCTCAGAAGTATCGCTTTACAGAAGGAGCCGCCTTTCAGCGCAAGGCGCTGGAAGCCGATCCGGATTTCGCCGCCGCAAAGATTCAGTTGGCTCAGGATCTTCTGCGGCTGGGGCAGGAACAGGAAGGCTGGGCACTGGCCGAGCAGGCTCACAAGGCCGACGGTTATGACACGACGCTGTTCAATCTGCTGAAGCTGAAAGACAGTCTTGGCAAATTCACAACGATCAGCAGTGAACATTTTCAGGTGCGGATGGAGAGACAGGAAGCCGCCATCTATGGGCCGCGCGTCCTGGAACTTCTCGAACAGGCGTGGACGGAAACGACGCTGCGGTATGAGTTCACTCCGGAACTGCCGGTTGTCGTCGAGATCTATTCGCAGGCCGAGGACTTTGCCGTGCGAACGTTCGGAATGCCGGACGTCGCCGGCTTTCTCGGTGTGTGCTTTGGCAAGGTCATCACCGCCAACAGCCCTGCCACCCGACGTGACAGCCCGACGAACTGGGAATCGGTCCTGTGGCACGAGTTCTGTCACGTTGTGACTCTGCAGAAGACCGACAACCGGATGCCGCGCTGGCTGAGCGAAGGCATTTCTGTTTTCGAAGAGCGTCGCACGGATCGGCGCTGGGGGCAGCACATGAATGCCGAATTCCGGGATCGTATTCTGGCCGGAAAAGTCACGCCCGTCGCCGAGCTCAGCCGCGCATTTCTGACTGCGAAGAGTGGTGCAGATATGAACTTCGCGTATTACGAATCATCAATGGTCGTCGAACACCTCGTGACTGTTCACGGCCTGCCGGCTCTGAACGCCATTCTGACCGATCTGAACACCGGAGTTCAGATCAACGACGCGCTCGGGCGGCACACAGGCACACTGGATGCGTTTGAAGAGTCCTTCAGAACGTACCTCTCCGAACAGGCACTCACCTTCGCCATCGGTGCTGAATTCACGACGGAGGAATTCTCGGCAGCGGAACTGACCAGCGCTGAGAAAGCTCAGCAGTTCCTCGAAGAACATCCGGCCAGTTTCCCGGCAATGCTCGTGCAGGCGTCGCTGCTGATTCAGGCCGGCAGGCCGGACGAGGCCGAACCGGTTCTGGAGAAGCTGATCGAGCTGGTCCCGGATGATGACAGTACGAACGGGCCTCGTCGCCTGCTGGCCGACATCTACCGAAACCGAAACCAGCCGGAGCTGGAAGCAGCCATGTTATCCGAGCATCTGCTGCGATCAGCGGACGATCTCGAATCGGCGATGCGACTGCACGTGCTGTGCGAACAACAGAAGCAACCCGAACGAGTCATCGAACTCGGTCGCGCCATCTTTGCCATCGATCCGTTTCAGACTGAGGCACTCCTGCGAACCGTGGCTGCTGCCGAATCACTCGGCCAGTCCGACATCGCCGTGAGCCAGCTCAACAGCCTGCTTCAGCTGCAGCCCGACGACTCCGCCCGCCTCCACTTCCGCATCGCGACGCTTCTCAGGACGTCCGATCAACCCGCCTCCCGCCGCCACGTCCTGCTGTCCCTGGAACAGGCTCCGCGTTTTCGGGATGCTCATCGGCTGCTGTTGGAGCTGGCGAATGAACCGGCCAAACCGCCACTTGAGAACTGAACTCGACACCGTCCGGCAGTCTGATCCTGTCGTACCGAATTTTCTGAGATCGTTCGGGCCTTTGTTTCTTGTGACGCTGATCGGCTGCGTAGTGCTGTCGGGGTGTACACTCGCTGATCATTCGCCGCCACTCATTTTCGAACTGTGGGGCAGTGTGTTCTGGCTCAGTGTCGTCACGTGGATCCAGACAGATGCACAGTTGCGGCGACAGACGCCTTGTTTTGATTTCGGCTGGCTGGTCTGGATGACGGCCGGTGTTTCCATTCCGTGGTATCTTCTGCGAACTCGGGGCTCGCGAGGACTGTTGATCCTGCTGATGTTTCTATTCCTGCTGGTCCTTCCGCATTTTGCAGCGATCTTAGTCGGAATGATCCGGTACGGCAGACCCGGCTGACGAAGACCCCGGCACTGAGTCGGTCATTGCAACGCGAACCAACGGAGAACTTATGAGTTTTTGTGCTGTCTCATGTGAAGTTTCGTAACGTTGGCATGCCGGAGGCCACTACGATCGCGACATTGTACTTCAGCAGGGGATCATGTTGATTCCACAAGTCCCTTCTCCCCCGTTTCGGGGGAGAAGGTGGCCGAAGGCCGGATCAGGGGGCCGCTGGATCGATAGCTTCGTTTAATATCAATCGGCGCAGACCGCCGACCCAATTGCAAAACTAAACAACACAGAAAAGAGGTCTCGCCGTGGTTTGCAGTCGACTGTCGTCCCTTGCCATTCTGCTGGCCGTCGGTGTTTCAGAGGTCGAAGGTGAAATCATCAAGTACAAGGCCACAGTCGGCTGGGCGTTAAGGCGAGCGGCAGACACGAATCGACCGTAGCTGGATTCGCAAGAATTCAGGGAGACTCTGAATTCTTGCGAATTCAGCTACGGAACAGGGAAGAAATTCTCTGCCGCTCGCCTAAACGTCACTTGCCGGCCAGTTCCTCGACCTGGTGCAGAATCATCCGCTGGAAGGCGATGCAGACGAGGAACTCAGCGCCGATCAGGAGCACGGGTACGACGTACCGGAAAAACGTTTCTCCGCCGCTGTCGATTCCGCGGAAGATCGTGGCAGCAAGGGCGATACACATGCCAAGCGTGAAGGGGATCGCGAACCATGCGACCGCAACGGCGATCAGCATTCCGCCGTGACGTAAATAGACGGACAGCAACGTTCCGAAGTGGACTGTCACAATAATCCAGCCGCACAACACCCAGAACCACGGCTCACGCACAGTATGAAGCGTGTCGAGCACCCATCCGCTGGCACTGACGGCAAGCAAAAGCCAGCCGAGGGCAAAGCAAAAAAGCGGCGCTACCAGTGCAGGCAGTAATCCCAGTGCAAGGCCCCTCAACATCGAGGCTCGGGACTGCGGCAACGTGCATAAAGACACCAGCGTCTGTTGCTGAATCTCCCGATTCAGCATGTTCCCGAAGAGCTGCGCCATGAGGATCGCCAGCCCGGCGAGCCCCACGCCGAACAGCGTGCCACCATAGACCTCCGCCTGAGCAGTCTCTCCAATCGCAATCGAAATCACCAGAATTGATAAAATGCTTGCTGTCGGCAGACCGATCAGCCAGGCGAAGAATTTAGGGCGGCCACCAACCAGGAACTGCCACGACTTCCACTGCAGAGCCTGATCCCAGCATCGCATCGACCGCACTGAGTTGGTTCGAGCAAGTAATCCCCGACCGGCAGTCACGGAAACGGCACTGCCCTGAGCGAGTGCCGCCTGGCTGAATCGCTCGAACGTCAAAAGGCTGATGACGAACAGTGCGGCACCTGTGAGAAGTTGAAACGTCATCTGCGGATGCCAGACAGATTCACCTCGTTCAAACAGCATGAACGTCCCCGATGCCTGCCAGAACGTGCGCTCACGAAGCGATCCCGCGAGCCAGTACAGACTGCGGTCGAGATTGAAATCCGACCACTCCTCACACATGATCGCAGCCAGAAAGACCAGCCAGTTGCCGAACTCCAGAAGCAGCCAGAAGACAAAAGTCAGCCTGACGGCCTGCTGGCTGTTGCGGCACAGCGTACTCGCCAGCAGGGCCGCCTGGCTCAGGCAGAACGCATAACACAGAATGCCGAGCAGGCTTGCAAGGATCTGGCCGGGCAGCACTCCGCCGAGCGTCTGAGCCAGCATCAGAAATGGAGCGGCCACCAGAATCAGCAGCACAACGACAGCGAGCCGCGGCAGGGACTTTCCCAGCAGAAGAGTAAAGTTCCGAACACCTGTCATCCGCAGCAGCGGCAGCGTGTCTTCTTCCTTCTCTTCCGTGATCGCGACCGAAAAATACATGATCCCCAGCAACGTCAGACACCAGTACCAGCAGTTCATGACGCTGGTGATCAGGTTCAGCCCGGAGGCTCCTCGTCGTGGAGATTGCGAAACCTGCACGACGAACACGAAGAGTGTCAACACCACCATTGCGCTGCGAATCAGGTGATGGGACAGCAGCCGCGATTCCTGGCGAATGCTGCGAGTCAGAAATGCTGATGTCTGAGCCAGCATGAGAAGCGGTTCGCAGGAGGTTCAAATGGAACAACACGATTCGTGAGAATCGTTCAGGGATTTCACCGACTTGAGATGTCAAAAGCAATCCCGAGTCGAGCCCGCGGCAGTCGGCCAGTCTTCTTCGGCTGGTGCGCGAGGCTGTCAACGCCGCGAGGATTCGAGCGTTTTTCGTTCCAACTTTTTCCTGGACTGCCGTCGCACCGCACGAATTCGCAGGCCGTGAAAGACAGGGTGCGTTTGTCGCATTGCAGGGTTCAAAGTTTCCGCCGGTCGAATCGCGGGACGCACAGCCAGCGTCTCGACTTCACTTGACCGGCAAAATCGATACTATCCTCGCAAGCCTCCCAGTTTCTGGGCCGACAGATCGCTCGGCCAGGAGGACTTCACGTGCTACTGGCTGAGTCTCTGCCGGGTGCGCAGAGGCTCATCAGTTCAAGTAAGGGGGATCAGACCATGGTACGATTTCACTTGGCCTGTGTATTGGCATTGTCAGCTGTATCCGCGACCGCAGTCGCTGGCGATCACTACTACTTTCCGGGCCATGTGTTTGCGTCGCCGCGGGTGGTTTATGCGGCTCCGATGGTTTCGTACCAGCCCGCATATGTAGTTCCGACGCCAGTTGTGGGTTTCCATGCTTTTGGAGTGCCGTCTGTTCCGGTCAGCACGGTGAGTTACTCGACACAGTACTACACACCCCTGGTGCCGACGGTATCAGCAGTATCGTACGTGGCTGTGCCGCGTGTGGCGACGTACGGCTACTACGCACCGCGCACAACGGTGATCGCACCAGCAACTTACGCGGCTCCTGTTTACTACGGCGGCTACCGGGGTCATCGATATCATGGCCGGCGATTCCGCGGCGTCGAGATTGAATTTGAACGAGACGGCGACATCGAAATCGACTACCGGTAACGAGCGCTCGGGAAAGTTCAGCAGCATCCGCCGCCACGCCAGCCTCCGGTTTTCCCGCTCCTGACGGCGCTGCGAAAGAGTCGGAGTCGTCCGTCAGGATCACTCGGACCTTTTTCTTTTGCGACCGTGCTGCCGGTCTGCCACGATTCGGCGTAAGCTCCCTGCTGGCCATCGCCGGTCTTGTTTCCCGGATCTCTGCAAAAATAGTCACCGCCATGACTGAACGAAAAATCGGACCGTTCATTCTTGGAAAGCAGATTGGCGCGGGCGGCATGGGAGTTGTCTACAAGGCAACGTATACCGAAACCGGAAAAGAGGTGGCTCTTAAAGTTCTGCCTCCGGGTCTGATCGGTGATGCCAAACTGCTGAAGCGGTTCGAGCGTGAGATTGACATCCTCAAGCGGCTGACCCATCCGAACATTGTCAGGTATTACGGCGGAGGCACTCACCAGGGCCAGCGCTGGTACGCGATGGAATTCATCGACGGCGGCTCACTTTACGACATCCTGAAGAAGAAGCGCCGGCTCACCTGGGACCAGGCCATTCAGGTCGGCCGTCAGCTCTGTGCGGCTCTCGAACACGCGCACAATGCCGGCATCATCCATCGAGATCTGAAGCCGGCGAATTTGTTCGTCACGAAAAAGGGCAAGATCAAGCTTGGCGACTTCGGTATCGCCCGCGATACGGAAGCCACGGCACTCACTGCCGCTGGCAAGACGGTCGGAACGTATGCCTACATGGCCCCGGAGCAGATTCAGGGCAACGCAGCCATTTCGCGTAAGACGGATCTTTATGCGACCGGCTGTCTGCTGTATGAAGTGCTGACCGGCGAGACTCCGTTCGTCTCGGACAACCCGGCAGAGATGCTGATGATGCATCTCAACGACGACCCTTACAACGTCCGCGAGAAGATTCCCGAGTGTCCATTGGCTCTGGATGCATTGATCGAGCGCCTGCTGGCGAAAAATTCTGATGACCGGCCCTATGACGCACTGGCGGTCCACACGGAACTGACGGAGATCCTGACGAGAGCGCAGGAGGTCGTGTCCGATGTGTCGCCTCAGGCGCTCGCATCGTCCGGGGCGGCAGCGTCCGTTGATCCGGAAACCGGTCAGCTTCGCCCGAAAAAGAAAAAGAAGAAGTCCGACCAGTCGGAGTTCTATCAGAAAACCTGGTTTCTCGCGACGTGCCTTGGCCTGCTCATTGCCGCCGGGATCTGGCTGGCGCTCGGACCCAGCGAAGATTCGCTGTACCTCAGCGCGCAAGAAGTCATGCGGAACAGCGAAACCGTCACCGAGCTGGTTGACGCGAAAAAGTTCTATCTCCTGCCGTACCTGGAACAGTTTCCAACAGGGAAACACGCTGCGGACGTCAGGACATGGCTGGATGAGGTTGAAGTCGCGATCCTGGAAAAGCAGGTCGACAACAAAGTGAAACTCAAGCGTGACGGACGAAATCCGTTCGAAACTGCCTGTCTGACAGCCGTCACAGCTGAACGCGACAAGGAACGCAATCCGCTCGAAGCGATTGAGCTGTTTCAGTCGATCATCGACACGCTGCCGGATTCAGCGACTCCCGTGTCGGAATCAGCCGCTGCCACCGCGCCGCCGGCTGACGCTTCCGACACTGAAGTCGCGGGCGATCCCAAGTATTGGAAGTTGTTGGCTAAAAACCATCGGGAAACGCTGAAGCTGGCTCTGCTGAGTCACCCGGAACGAGAACGCTTCATCACGGAACGGATGACCGTGGCCGAACAGAAACTCATGTCCGACAAGTCTGATGAAGGCGTCGCGATGTTTCAGTTGTTCCGCGAAGTGTTCCGGGCCGACAAAGACGTGGAAGCCTGGTTCGAATATGCCAGCCGGCGGACCAAAGGCGAACCTGCGAAAATGCCGGGAACGAAATAATGCGATCTGGTTGTGTCGCCCGTTTCGGTCAATCAGCCTTTCCCGCTTCCGCGCGTTCGACGGAGGAAGCTCGCCGATCGCGGTAAGCACTGTGACACCGTCTGCAGGATTGCTCGACAGCTTTCAGTTGGACAGCAGCCATTGCGTGATCGCCCGATTTGACGGCGGCGGACAAATCGGCAGCCAGTGAATCAGATTCGCTGAGCCATTTCCGGAACTGTTCGTCATGTTGCGGTTCCAGATGACGCGCGGTCTCATGCAGACCTTCCTGAACGAGCAGTGCTTCTGCAGCGGGAACCAGATCCGGATGATCGTCCGGAGCTCTCCATCCGGCAGCCGCGGAGAGCTTCAGGTTGTCGAAACTGCGGTCAATTTTCGCCATTGCCGCGGCGATGGAATCGACCGGAGCAACTTCCAAAAGCTCCGGAAGTACATCCTCCGGGCCTGGCGGAATGAAGCTTTTCACATCGCGCCAAAGCCCGGTGTAGTCCTTGCTGGTGCCGGCTGTTGTCATCAGTTCGACGGCCTGAACCTGAGTCAGCGAGCCCGTTGAAATACACACGATCGCAGCTGCGGCGGGGCCTCGATGTCTGCCGTGATGGCAATGCACATACATCGGCGTCACGATCTCTCGAGCGGCACGAGCCAGTGCCTTTGAAGCGTGATCCGGGATGCCGTCGTAGCCGAACGGAATGTGGATGTAACGAAGTCCGTGCTTCCTTGCAGCTTCAACATTCGGTTTGATTCCGTCAACGCTGATGATCGTCGTGATGCCCATCGATCGGAGACTCTCAAACGCAGCGTCACCATGCGGCTCGCTCCCGACAATCACGTTTTCCGACGCCCTGCTCAGGTTGTGCAGGCCGGGCCGGTCGGCCGTTGTTTCCTGCGGTGCGGACAGCAGCCACAGCAGGAGGACGAGCAGGCAATTCAGCAGTCGGAACATTGGCGTTTCAACGAGTTCGCGGAGGGGATGTCATCCTATCGCCACCGGCGTCTACCACCAGTGGCTGACTGGCTTCTGCGCCAGTCGAAAACACCGGCACCGTGATGCCGGGAATAGCCCACAAGCCCTTGAACCACCGGCGTGGAGCCGGTGGCGGGAAAAAAAACAGCCTCGGCGTGAAGAGACCGAGTGTCGTTCGGGATTTGTCTGTTGAACTGCCGCAAAGTCTGGACGAACAGCAGTGTCCGGGCCACATCGACTTTCACTTCCGGCCCCGCGCGGTCCTCAGTCAACGAAATGAAACTCGTTCAGCCCCAGCAGAGCCTGAAGGTAATCCTTCCAGCGAACTTCATTCCCGTCGGCGCTGGCGGCTGGGGCATCGACATCCGGTTCGCCTCCGGTCGGCCCAAGGAACTGCTTCGCGATCTGCATTTCGTGCGGTTCCGGGCTGCGTGAGAAGAGCCCACGATAGACCCGGTCGAGACGCTCGTCATCATCCATAATCGGCTTCAGTGTTTCAAAGAGCGCCACCGCCTGCTTCTCCATCCAGGGGGAATTCAGCACGAACAATTGCTGCAAGGGCGTCGTTGTCGGTTCCCGGCGAGGACTGTGAGAACTGGCTTCCGGGAAGTCATGCATGCGCAGCATCGGATGCAATTCCTCGCGGTCGATTGTCACGTACAGTGTCCGCCGGACGTTGTTAAGATCGTCGACCGGTCGTGACGGTCCTCCCAGGCTCAGATCCAGCTGTCCGGAAACAGCCAAAGTCGCGTCACGCCACATCTCCAAGTCCAACCGTCGGCGATTGACTCGCCAGAGCAATCGATTGTCGGGATCAGCAGCGTGTTCCTCGTCACGGAATGCCGATGATTGCCGATAGGTGGCCGACAGCAGGATCTCGCGATGCAGCCACTTCAGATCCCAGTTGCGTCCGACCAACTCGGCCGCAAGATATTCCAGGAGTTCCGGATGAGTCGGACGATCCCCCTGCGCGCCGAAATCGCTCGGCGTTCGCACCAGGCCGGCGCTGAAGTGCTGATCCCAGATGCGATTGACGATGACTCGGGCTGTCAATCCGCGAGCTTCGTTCAGCAGAGCCTCAGCCAGCTGAGCGCGTCCACTGCCATGATTGAAGTTCGTTGACTCTTCAGGCGGGAAAACGGACAGAAATCGACGCGGCACAATTTCGCCCGGGTTCGCCGGGTTACCTCTCCGGAACACCGGCAGATCGCGGGCCTGTCCTTCGCGGTACTCCAGCTTCGTCAGCTCATCGCCTTCCGGCAGTACATAGACGCTGGCGTCGCGCAGGATATGAGCGAACGGACTGTCAAAGTGCGGAGTGCCCTTTTTCAGTATCTCGATCTGCTGCCGCAGTGCGTCTGATTCGGGCGACTTCTGTTCCTCAAGCGGCTTCAGAGTCACTTCGAGCTGCTTCACCTGCTCACGAGCCGTGCGGACGGCCTTCGCTTCAGCGTCCGGCAGCAGCGGTCGTTCATCGAGCTGAGTACTCGCGAAGATCCCGGCGAGAGCATAATAATCTTCCGTCGAGACCGGATCGAACTTGTGATCGTGGCACCGAGCGCAGGAAACGGTGAGTCCCAGAAATGTCCGCGACACGGCATCGATGCGTTCATCCCACTCGTCGGCGACGATTTGTTCGATCACCGGCGGAGCCAGTCGCAGCTCCTTCCAGTACGTCGGACTCAGTCCCAGAAATCCAAGGGCCGCAAGATCGCGCGGTTCGACATCCGGAAGCAGATCAGCGGCCAGCTGCAGACGCACGAACCGATCGTACGGTATGTTGTCATTGAGGGCTTGGACGACCCAGTCACGAAACAGCCAGCCCCGGTCGGTCGGGCTCTGCCAGTCCGGCGTAAAATCCGTGTAGCGCGCCAGATCCAGCCAGACTCGTGCCCAGCGTTCGCCATAGTGCGGCGAGGCTAAAAGTCTGTCGACGACTTCTTCAACCGCGTGCGGAGAGTCATCGGCCACGAAGGCGGCGACGTCTTCCGGTGCCGGAGGAAGGCCGATGACATCGAATGAAAGTCGCCGCAGCAACGTCGCGCGGTCGGCTTCCGGATTCGGTGTCAGATGATGCTCCAACTGCTTCGCAAGCACGAAGGAATCCAGTGGAACGCGAGTCCATCCTGAATCAGCGACCACTGGCAATGTCACTGCCGCAAGTGGTCGGAAGGACCAGTACGCTCGCCCGGCATCGAAATCAATTGAGTGCGACCGCGGCCTCGGCGTAATCTTGTACTCCGGCAGTGCCGCACCCTCACGGACCCAGTGTCTGAGGATTTCCAGTTCTTCCGACGGCAGTTTTCCGTCCGGCGGCATTTGCAGATCCGAGTCCAGGTAATCCACTGCATGCAGTATCAGACTTTTCGCAGGATCGTCCATTGAGATCATCGATCCACGACTTCCGCCAGCCGCGATACCCTCTGCGGTGTCCAGGATCAGCCCGCCGTTTTCGGCTCCCGTCTCGGTCGAATGACATTCGCTGCAGCGCCTGGTCAGCAACGGACGGACCTGCGTTTCGAAGTAGTCGACGCCGAGTCCGGGCTGAGTCGGTATGTTGCCGACCGGTACCTCATCAGTCGCCGCGAAGCAGTTCAGACCGCACAACGGTGAAGACAGGACCAGCACTCGAAAGGCAGAGTTCAGCGGCAGTCGCGGCATGGCACACGGAGGATTCAGGGAAGGGTGAATGAGGGCCGCAGAGTCGCTGTTCGCACCTGTCCCTGTCGTATTAGCAGCGTAAACGGCACCCTGTCAACGTGGATGGGACCTGTTTCCCTGTTCTGTTCGGTCCGGGCTTCGGAAGTACGGAGAATGTGCTGACCCGGGGTTAATCTTCAAACTCGATCTCAAAGCTCTTGAGATCCGAGCTGAAGTTTATAGGGTCCTGCATCGTTGGAGTAACTGTTCCGGTGCCTTCACCGGGATTCGAAGATATGAAATTCCAAGATTCTCCACCCATCAAGACCGCGCGCCAAAGCCCTTGCTCGTTCCATGTAGGCCCGAACCATATGGTGGCAGCATCATTTGGAATTGTGTGTGTGTCTGACCAACCGGCGGCATTGATCGCTTCCCAATCCACAATAATATTTCCGCCTTCGCCCGCCGTATAATAGTCGTCGTTCGCACTGTAATTAGGGGCGCTGTACAGCATGCCGGACTCGTTTGCCGTTTTTGTACCCTCAATGTCAATCGGGTTTGATTGGAGCGACTTCTGGCCTTCCGTCGGACTCGTGATTTTCCACTCCACGGCAGGTGCTGGTGGCGGATTCGATCCGCCAGACGGTTCTTCACAGCCAACGAAGCAAATCGCGACACAGGAACAAATACACCGATTCGGAACAGCATTACCCCGCCTCAGAAAAGAGTGACGTCAGTACAACAGACAAAAAAAATCCGATAATCACCAACTCAGAATTCCAGAAGCACCTCCTTTCCGTTTCGACTTCCAAACCCGTGCCACATTGGGGCGGCGATGGAATTCGAAACGAACTTCACTGATCCATCACACAGCAGACTGTGGACTCCACCCGAATGATCACTGGCGGCCACTGGAGCAAAACTGCAATCTTTACCATTTGGCGGCATCACATGCACATACCCAGTGTGATCCGGAGCAGCGAAGCGCCAAGACTTACCTCGGCCGAGAGGATACGTTGTCTCCGAATAGGTAAACGATTCACAAAGTGCCATTTGAGCGTTTGGATTGCCGCATCGCCGGGATGAGTGGTGGTCCTCGCTAAAGACTTTTCGATTCGGATGAGGCAGGGGCAGAATTTCTGCATAACACGCCGTATTGCTGAGACCATCTACGATTGAGGCGGGAGTGATGATGGCGCCTGAAAAGAAGTGCAGAATCGGGCCATCGAATTCGGGGTATGAATGGAACGGCATGCGTCCCTCAGGTTCATGGCAGATCCCACGATTCTCTGCATAACAGGTTCCATTCGGATGCGCCGCAATCGTCACGCTTTCAGGGCAAACCAGCACAGCCGGGCGCACAGCAGTTTTCGGATCTTTCAGCTGTTCGCCGGTGAGATACGGGTACAGCGCGACAAATGTTGAGCCTGATGGAGTGGCCTTCGGGAATTGCCGATGTGCTGCCAAATACTGTTGAATCGCATAACCAATCTGCCTGAGGTTGTTTTTGCATGACAGGGCGCGTCCGGACGATCGGGTGATTTGCACTCCTGGAATCGTTAGTGACAGCAGTAGCGCGATGATCGAAATCGCAATCAATACTTCTGTCACGGTAATGCCAGACCGTCGGTGACACGGCCGACACGTTCGCGACAAGCAGATCGTTCCTGATAATGACACTGAACGACGTGTGTGCATTGCGTCCTCGGCAAGTGTGGCGACGTGCTTCAGAATGGTTATTGAGTTCAGTTTGACGTTTCGAACTCCGCATTAAGGGCCTCAGGGCCGACTTCGGAATTCTGCCAAGTGATTAACGGACTGACAAAGGCCCGCGTCGAATTTATGCAAAGATTGGTGAGGAACTTCCAGAACCCTGCAGTCGGCGGTTTTATCTGGCTGTGGTCAGTAGAAGGAAAAGCTGCCATGTGGGTTCGTCGAAAACAGTCTATCCCGAGGTAGCTGTCCATTTCAGCGTGGACTTTCAGTCAGCATTGCGAGATCAGGAGGCGTTTGGGAGGAGGACGAGTTGATCGAGCTTTTAATTGACTGATGTGTCGAGACCGCACTCGCGAAGCATTCGTGATAACAGGCTTTCGCCATGATCCAGGCATACGTCGGTGAAGGCTCGGGTGGATCATTGCCGGGAACAGGGACGCTGGCGGGGGTTGTCGGGGCAAGCGATGTTATGGCAGGTGTCGCGAACTCCTCCGACGATCAGGCCCCCTCATCCGGCCTTCGGCCACCTTCTCCCCCGGCGCGCGGGAGAAGGGACAGGGTGGACTGGAAGACGGCAGGCTGAAAGCCTGCCCCACGGCGATGGCGGGCGAGGACGAAGCGTTCTGGCTGGTGCCGATTGAGGATCCTGGAGCGAGTTGTGCCGAGTTGTGCCGAGTGGTTCGGGATTTCGCCGCGGATGAATCTTGCGGCTTATCTGCGACTGCTGGCCTGGTCGAGCCGAACGGCTGTCCGATGTGAAAATCCGCAATGGTCGGAGGACGAATACGAATTCGCCGTGATCGGTTCCTGAAGCCACTGGATTGTTCTCGCGCCCTCTGTGACCTGACACTTCACAAGCAAAACCGTCCATGGGGCCAAGTCCGGGAACTCATCCTGCAGAAAACGGCTACACTCCGCGAACCAGATTATCTACAGGCGGGATGGACGGAAGTCCCCCGACTGTCGCGGCAGGGAGTTTTGTCGGGAAGAGTTCTTCAGGGGTCGCCGAGCGGTTCATGCCAGTGCAGAATCTCAGAATCGGATGGGTCGGATTCCATCGGGAAGGAATCCAGGCCTTACGCAGCCTGCTCGAATCGGGCATTCGCCTGGAGGGCGTCATCACGCTCGACGACACGGCCCTGGCCAAACGCAGCGCCGCCACGAGTTATGCCGCGCTGCTGGCTCCTTATGGTGTTCCGCTGCATGAAGTCAGCAGCATCAACGATGTGTCATCCGTGTCGCTGCTGAAAACCATGCAGCTCGACCTGCTGTTTGTGATCGGATGGAGTCAGATACTCAGCCCTGAAGCGCTGTCGACTGCACGGCTGGGAGTCATTGGAGCCCATGCGTCGCTGCTGCCGCGCAATCGCGGCAGTGCGCCAATCAACTGGACTCTGATTCGTGGTGAGGCCATTGCCGGGAACACGCTGATCTGGCTGACTGAAGGCGTCGACGAAGGCGGGATTGTCGATCAGATGGCCTTTCCGGTGACTCCGTACGACACTTGTGAGTCGCTCTACGACAAAGTGGCTGAGTCGAACCTAACGATGATTCTGCGGCTATTGCCTCGACTTTTTTCCGGAGACAAACCTGGTCGTCCACAGCTGCATACGGACGAGCCCGTTTTGCCGCGTCGTCGTCCGTCAGATGGTCTTTTGGACTGGAGTCAATCGGGGACGCAGGTGTACGATTTCGTCCGCGCACTGACTCGCCCGTATCCCGGTGCGTACAGCTTTCTCAACAAGCAGCGCTGGATTATCCAGTCGTGTGCACTGCTTCCCGAAGAGCTGGTCTCAGATGCAGATCCGGGGATGGTGCTGGGTTCGGTGTTCAGCCCGGTTGCAGAAGCGTGCGGTCTGGTCGTAGCCTGCGGCAGCGGTTCGGTCGTGATCCTGGAACTTGAGCAGTCGGACGGACAGATTCTGAAGGGCAGTGCCCTCAGCGATCTGGCGTGGAAGGGAATGGTCTGGACCAATGACTAAAACACCTGTGCTGGTGATCGCCGCACATCCGGACGATGAAGTTCTGGGCTGTGGCGGTGCGATCGCGCTGCATCGCGATGCGGGCGATCCGGTGACCGTCGTGATTGCCACGCGCGGACGCACGGCGGAGGACAGTCAGAGCGGTCAGCCGCAGTTCACCTACACCGCCGCTGCGATGAAGGTACTGGGTGTCAGTGACTTTCGATTTCTGGGATTTCCGGACCAGAAAATGGATACGTTCGGACTGACAGAGATCATTACGCCGCTGGAGGAAGTTGTTCGCGATGTCCGCCCGAGGATTGTTTACTGCCAGTCTGGCGGCGACATTAATCATGATCACCATGTCCTGTTCCGCGCGGCATTGGTGGCACTTCGTCCTCAGGAGGAATTTCTGCAGTCCGTGTTCACCTACGACACGGCCAGCAGTACGGAGTGGGCTTATCCACGAACGTTCATTCCCGACACATGGCTGGACATTACTCGAAGTCTGGAACGTAAAATTGCGGCGATGGCCTGCTACGAACCGGAGCTGCGCCCGTTCCCTCATCCTCGCTCATGCGAAGCACTCCGCCATCGCGCGGCGGCATTCGGAAGCATGAGCTGCATGGCAGCCGCCGAGATTTTCATGACCGTCCGCCGGGTGCTGCGAAATGGCCAAACGCCTGTTTGACTTGATCGCTTCTGTGATCGCGATGGTTCTGCTTTCGCCGGTCTACCTGATCGCCGCAATCTGTATCCGGATGGCGAGTCCCGGTCCGATTCTCTATCGCGCTCGGCGCGTGGGTCGCGGCGGTGAAGTGTTCGTGATGCACAAGTTCCGGACGATGCACGTCGGTTCGGGATCAGGAAGTGTGATCACTGGAGCCAGTGACCGGCGCGTGTTTCTGGCGGGCAGGATTCTTCGCGCGCTAAAAATTGACGAGCTGCCTCAGTTCTATGATGTGCTCATCGGCCGGATGTCCATCGTCGGACCTCGACCGGAGGATCCTAAGATCGTTGATCAATATTACACCGAACTCGGCCGTGAAACTCTGGAAGTCGCGCCGGGGCTGGCCAGTCCCGGAAGCATTTACAACTACACGCACGGACATCTCTGTCTGGACGACAGTGATGCGGAGAAGTCGTACGTCACGAAACTGCTGCCGGTCAAACTGGCGTTAGAGTTGGTTTATGTCCGACGGGCGTCGCTGGTTTACGATTTGCGGATCATTCTGAGGACTGTATTGACCATTGTGCAGATTGGATTTGGCAAACGGCGGTTCGCAGAGCCATCGGAAATGGCTGAGGCTCGCGGCATTCTGCAGGACGAAGCGACCCAAACTGTCAGTGTTGGAGGGACTTCCGACGCCCGCTCAAAGGACAGTGAAGGAACGAAGGGTGGAACCGCTGATGGACGCTCATCACGCAAGGACTGAATCTCATCAGCGTTGATCAGCGTTGATGAGCGGTCAGACGGGCGTTTACTCTCAATTTGCGAGGCTGCTATTCGTGTCGCAGGGCTTCGATGGGGTCGAGGCGGGCGGCCGAGCGGGCAGGGTAGATGCCGAAAATAATTCCGATACCGACTGAAATGCCGAAAGCGATCGGCAGGCTGGACGGGACGACCTGAGGATTCATGTTGGCGAACATCGTACTGAACTCTGACGCCCCGGCTGCACCTTCAAAGAACAATCGCTCGGCGATCTGTTTCATGCCTGAAAACGCCAGTGGCGTGAGCAGTCCGAGCGCGACGCCGATCAGCCCGCCGCTGCCGGAGAGCACAATGGTCTCCGTCAGAAACTGCATTGTGATATCGTGCTGTTTCGCCCCCAGCGCGCGGCGGATACCGATCTCGCGAGTTCGCTCTGTCACCGTGGCCAGCATGATGTTCATGATGCCGATGCCCCCGACAATCAGACTGATGGCGGCGATTGACCCCAGGACCACATTGAAAATGACTCGGATCTGTGCGGCCTGTTTGAGCAGTTCCTGAGGCACGACGACCGAATAGTCGTTGTCCGATTTGTGATTCTGTTTCAGACTCTCCCGAATCACGTCGGCCGTGGGCATCACCTGATCGGTGTCGGAGATTTTGAGCGTGATCTGATTAAGTTCGACTTCTTCAGCACTGAATGATCCCTGGCGACGATCGATGTCCAGATCACCCATGCGGACTCGCATCGTTTCCAGCGGAATGTAGATATCGTTGTTGTAGTCCTGCCCCGACATGCTGCCGCCGATCGCGGCACTGGCTTCGCGGGAGCGGGTGACCCCGACGATGGCGTAACGTTTGTCGGCAATTTTCACAGACTTCCCCAACGGGTCTTCGTACTGAAACAGTTCCTGAGCGGAGCCGGATGCCAGCACGGCAACGTTGGTTTTTTCCCGCCGGTCTTTGTCGGAAATAAAGCGTCCCTGAGCCAGCTCGAGGTGATTCATATCAACATAGTCCGGTGTGCAGCCGACGATGCGACAGTTCATCTCCCGGTGGAGGTAACGGCAAGCTTTCGACAACTCACGGATCGGAACCGCCTGCAGCACCGTGGGTATGGTCCTGGACAACAAGTCATAGTCCGCGCGCTTCAGACCATAGCGCAGCACAAACTGATTGGGTGCCTGGGAACCGGCCGTTTCCCGCGGCGGCTTGACGCTGCGCACAATGATGTTGGTTGCACCGAGCTGCAGCACCTGCTGCTGAGCCTGCTGACTGGCACCTTCGCCGATCGCCAGCATTGCGATCACCGAGAACACTCCGAAGACAATGCCCAGCATTGTGAGCCCCGACCGCAGTTTGTGCAGAAGGAGACTCTTAAGTGCGAGTTGGATTGTGCGGAGCAGGTTGGCCATGTGTTATCCTGGAAACATCCCTTCTCCCGCAACAACTCCGTCTCTCATGAAGATCTGCCGTTTCGCCAGCTTCGCGACCGAGTTCTCATGAGTCACCATGATAATCGTGCGACCTTCGCCATTCAGCCGCAAAAGCATCTCCATGATTTCCTTCGCGGTTGCTGAATCCAGATTTCCGGTCGGCTCATCCGCAAGAATAATCTGAGGATCGTTCACGAGGGCTCGCGCAATGGCAACCCGTTGCTGCTGGCCGCCGGAAAGCTGAAAAGGACGGTGATCCAGGCGATTGCCGAGACCCACCATTTCCGCCAGATGTTCGATCCGCTTGTGCTCGGCCGGTCCGATCTTCGGATAGCCGGTTCGATAGTGCAGCGGAACTTCGATGTTCTCAAGGACCGTGTACTGCGGTATCAGATTGTACGACTGGAAGATGAATCCGATGAGTTCGTTTCGGATCGCGGAAAGTTCGTCGTCGGTCATTCCCGAAACATCTTTGCCGCCGACAATGTACTTGCCGCGAGTGGGTCGATCCAGCGCTCCCAGAAGGTTGAGCAGTGTGCTCTTGCCGCTTCCGGACGAGCCCATGATGGCGACAAAGTCGCCCTTGGGAAACTGCACGGTCACTCCGCGCAGCGCCTGAACCAGGACCGTGCCCAGCACATAGTCCTTCTGGATGTTGATGACTTCAGCGGCAAGGTCCATGTGGGGCGGATTCGGAATTCGGGATTCGGGATTCATCAAATGCCACAACTTCTGGACAACGGCTATTCTGTCCCGCCGCCCGCTTTTCCGCCGCCCGCTTTTCCGCCGCCCTGACCTCGGCGTGCAAACGATGCCTGCATTTCTTCCAACGTCAGCTTGCCGTCACTGTCTGCGTCAGAGCGGTCAAAGAACTCCGGAAACGAGTGTTCTTCCTTTGTGACGACTCCGTCTTTGTTCTTGTCCATGCCTTCGAACATGGCCTTGGGGTCCATGGCTGCAACGCGACCACCACCACCTGGTCCGCCACCACCTGGTCCGCCACCACCACCTGGCCCGCCGGCTCCCGGTGCCCCTGCTCCACCCGCAAGCGGAGGTCCGCCAGCACCAGGTCTACCCGAGCCGCCAGGTCCCTGACCAGGCTTTCGATCGGGGGTGTCGACTTTTTCACGGCTGGCTTCCACCGCTTTGCCAAGTTCAGCTTCGAGCGCAGACAACTCTTTGGAAAAGTGCGTTCGAGGGCTCATCACCACGGATTCGCCTACCTGGACGCCGTCCAGAATCTCCATGTATTCATCATTGGCGTCGCCGACTTTCAGCTCACGTCGATCCACAGATTTTTTTGTAGCCACGTAGGTGAAGAATTTGCCGGAAAACGACAGCACGGCCTGCACGGGGATCTGCAGCACGTCTTCTTTTCGGTCTTCGACAATGATCCGGATCTGAGCCGTCATGCCCGGCTTCAGCTTGCGGACTCGCGCAGCGCCGTCCTTGATTTCGATCCCCGCTTCGTATTCCTTCAGATCCGTGTTCGGCCAGCTGCCTGGAATCGGCACAGACGAGATCGTCTGCAGCACTCCGCGGTATGGATCACCGGGGATCGCATCAATTTCAATTTCCACCGGCTGTCCCATGACAACACGACTGATTCTGGATTCGTGAATCCGGGCGTCGATCTTCATGTTTTCGAGGTCCGGCAGATTGATGATCGCCTGACGCTCGCGGACGGCCGCACCTTCTTCAATCACCACGGGTTCACTGCCCCGGCTGTTGTTCGCGGTCGCGTACACGACTTCACCCGCCTGAGGCGCAACCAGTCGACAGGCCTTGATCTGCCTCTGGTAAAGAACCAGTTTTTCGGCTTCGACGGAGTGGGTCAGTTCCGCCGCAAAAAAAGCCGCCTTCATCTGCGTCATCAGGGCTTCGCCTTCGAGTCGGGCTCGAGCCGTTTCACTGACTGTGTCTAAGGCTGCCTGTGAGAGTTCACTCTCTTTTCGGATCTTGGTGAATTTTTCAAGAACGGAGAGTTCTCCCGTCTTCACCTTCATGACGATCTGAGACTGCGTCACTTTCAAGCGCGCACTTTCAAGCTGATTGACGTTGGCGTAACCCAGAATTGCCTGATCGCGTATTCGTTCGTACTCTTCCTTATTGATCGACAGCTCTTCTTCGGTCTTCTTCAGATCGCCCTTGATCGTCTCGACGGCCTGCTGATACTCGCCGCCTTCTGCCATGTAACTCTTCAGGTCCAATTGAGCCAGTGTTTCTGCCAGCTTCGCTTTTGCGACATTGCTGGTGTTCGTTGACAACTGAATCTCGATGTCCTTGCCGGCCTTTTCGACGTTGGCCTTGGCCGTCGTCGACTTGATCTGCTGTTCCTTTTCTTTCTCAACCAGTGTGGATGAGTCGAGTTCACACACAACGTCTCCGGAAATGTAGTCGCCTTTCCGGACAGCCTGTCGGTCCGTCACCAGCATCTCCGTGAATTCGCCGAGCAAGATCTCGTAAACCTTTTCCTTGCCGTCTTCGGCGACCAGTTTGACAGTCTTCGCGGACTCGGACGCCGCATCCACAAAATGGATGACTCCGTCAAATTCCGCTTCAGCCGGAGGATTCACTTTGCTGCCCTCCGGCACCAGCGAAATGATTGTCGTCGAGCCTTCGACTTTATTGCTGAGGGTTGAATTGCGGAGACTGTCAACGGTCCCGTTCTCGGTGATCATAATCCGGAACGGACCTTTCTCCGCCATGTGCAGCACGTAACCGGCTCCGGCGTCCTCTTCTTTGCCGGTGACTGCGGCAATCAGCTTCTTAACGCCGGACGGGAATGCAAATGCCGCGGCGAGACCCGCGACGAGCAGTCCCAGCACGATGAACAGTAATGTTTTGCCTGAACGATGGACGGAGCGCGAGCGGAGCATCCTCAGAGACCTTTAATTCAGTTCTGTGGTTCCGGAACGGGAAGGACAACTTCGGGAGCATTTGCAGGCAGGGAGGCGTCACCGTTCGTCGGCAGACTGTCCATCTGCTGATAAAACGGATCGACCCAGACTCCGCGAGGATCAAGCTCCATGATACCCATGTCGCGGTAGATGTTAAGCCGATTCGTCTCGTAAGTGACCCAATCGGAGACAAGTGAGTTCTGAGCGGTCAGGACCGAATTCAGGGCTCCCACAAGGTTTAAGGCATTGGTTTGGTTAGGCCCAGCGGCCTGCAGCGAGGCACTGTCATACTGCAACGCGGCGTTTCTCACCGTTGTCCGGTCAACTTCCAGACGGTATTCCTGCGTCTGGATTTGCCGCCAGCTCTGGCGAATGGCCAGCTTGACGCGGTCTTCCTGTTCCATATAGGTTCGGCGAGCCCGCTGATACGTCACGAGCGCTGTCCGGTAACCGTTTCGTTCAATGACCTGATCCAGCGGAGTCGTAAACCTCAGACTTGCGCTATGGTTCGTCCGCGATCTGGCATCCGGGTTTAAGCCCTGTGTGCCTGCAAACACAACATCCAGCCCGGCTTCCAATTGGTTTGCGGCAATTTCAACCCTTCTGCGAGCATCCATGACGAGTGCGCGCGTGTTCATAAGGTCATGTCGATTTTCAATGCCGATGTTCACCACCTCTTCAATGTCAGGAATCCGCATTGTTCCGTCCAGCGTGAACGGATTGACGGCGATCAGCTCAACACGGAGAGCGACCTGAACAACTTCCAGACCTTGAGAAACCCGCAGCAGGTTTTCGTCGTGGATAATCCTCGCTGCGCTGGCAATTTCGACCAGCAGGTCGTCCAGAGTATACGTCTCTGCGGCCGGGTCATTTCCCTTTCGCGGCAGCTCCCCCCATCCTTCCGGAAGCTCGACCAGCTCGATGACTCCGCTCTGGTTTTTGTCCAGAGTGTTAAAAAACTCTTCTTCCGCCCCGGCATTCATCAGCGAGGTCAGCATTTCCAGAGTCGATTGGCCGATCGCAAATTTTCGTTCGGCAAACCGGTACACCCGGAGATTGTTTTCAATGTTGTCAGACAACCGATTGCGTTCCTCTTCACTGCGAAAATAACGTTCGCCGTCTGCGAAAATGCTCCAGTCTTCCTGAGTGCGTTCCAGCAATTCGTTGACCTCAGCAAAATCGTTCTGAACTCGAGTCAGTCCGACTTCATACAGAGAGTCACTCAGGGTTGCGAGTTGGGTCACATAGGACTTCAACCCTAAAAATTCAGGCGCGGGTTCCGCCACGACTCCTTCCTGCCGTAACGGCAAAAGCTCATCTCCCAATTCCACCTGCATGTCCCGGAACGCAGTTTCCAGATTCATCAGTTCCGGACTGATCAACTCGAATGGAAGCAGTGCAGATTCTTCAATCTCCAAAACAATGTTTGGAGGAAGTCCCAGCAACAGTTTCAGGGCATCCTGCGTGTCCGCGAAATTCCGGCCGCTCTGAGCCAACTGGGTCTGGCTGCCGTTCAGTCTGTCGCGCAGCTGAAGGTACGAAAGCGTCGTTGTCTTCTGGCTCTTGAACCCGATCAGTACCTGTGCGGCGGCCTGGTATTCCGGCTCGGCAGACACCGCCAGCAGCATTTCTTCCTCTGCCGGCGACATGGATCCTTCCCAGACGAGAAAGTTCTCATTGGTCCTGAGCTTTGCGGCAAGGTTGGGCGGAATGACGAGCTGCGCCGCCTGTCCGTCAAATACTGCCGAGGCGACTCCGGTGACTCGCGAGTCGCGTGCCTCCTGTGCAATTAACTGATCTTCCAGCTGACGAATGTTGTTGATGGTATTCAGAATGCTCTGGCGCTGTTGAAGCAGATTGAGGTAGAGGGCTGCAACCTGAGTGAACAGGGTCTGTCGGAATCTGGCCAGTGTTCTGGCACTGTACAGCACGTCGCGTTCTGCCTGTGTGAGAGGCTCGAGCGCGATCTTGCGCCCGGCTCGGAACAACAACGGCTGTGTCAGACTGTAGCCCAGAGTCGGTGCAGAAAACCCTCCGCCTCCACCGAACATCCAGGTCGCTGTGTTTGCGATGTCCACGGCAATCTGGCCACCAGTCGGAAGTGCCTGACTGATGCCGAACGCCGAACCCAGTGTCGACGACACATTTCCGCTGGCATCGCTCCTCGTGCTGAGAGTGGCACCAGGCTCTGTGCCGGCAGTTCCCAGATACCTGACGCCAAGCTTGAATCGTTCGCCCGTCAGCGCCAATGCGTCCAGATACAGATCTTCGATCGCGAGTTGGTATTCGCGACTGTGGATCGTCGCAAGATCCATCGCCTGCGGAAGATTGACCTTCAGCAACTGAACCTGAGCATGCCCATTAACCGGATCAACACCCTGCATGCTGATTCCGTAGGGTGACAGCCACTGCGGGTTCTCGATCGCAAATGAAGTCCCCAGCTTGTGCCAGTTCTTGTACCCTTTGCGACCGTTCACGCAATGCATCATCTCATGAGCCGCGGGATCGTCTGGCGGAAGTGGTTCCTTGTCCGGATCGTACGGATCAAAAAAGCGGCTGCGAGAATCAGGAGTCAGCTCAATCCGCGGCACCTGCCAGTGCGGATCATTGAGCTTCTCGCCGATCGCTTTGTACGAATCCCGATCCGCCTGCCTGCGCCAGAACTGGCGCGAGCAGCCGGACAGAGTCGACACTCCCGTCGCTCCCAGCATCAGCCAGGCGATCCAGCGGCGCGTCCTTCGCCGCATCAAGTACGTCAGCATCCTGCTGCTCTCCAGATTCGAACACTCACTGAGAAAACTCACAGCAGGCAGAACTCGGGTTGTTCTCAGCGAGCCTTCTGTAGTGATCAGTCATCGGGGACTCAAAACTCACAAGGTGCGCGTTATTCCGGTAGTACCGTTTCGACACGGCATTTGCCCGTGCTTCACGCCAATGCCGAGCTGTCGTCACACTCCGCAAAACCGTTGCGCGCCGCGCGACCAGACTGTTACCATCAGCACAAACCGACCGACAGCCACCTTCAAACCAATCGGATCAACCGCTGCGACCGGGCGCCGTCCGCAGAACTGTCACAATCGTCACAGGTTGCCAGCCTGTCGCACGTGGGGCACGCTTCCAGCGTGCCTCTTGCCATCAAGCAATAAGGCAGGCTGAAAGCCCGCCCCACGGAATTACTTCTTCCCGAGAGAGCGCTGCTGTCGGAAGAACTCCTGAAGCATCGCCCGGCAGTCGTCCTGCATGACGCCGCCGAGGACTGCCGACTGATGATTCAGCCGAATGTCGGAGGTGAGGCTGAACAGCGTGTGACAAGCCCCGGCCTTCGGATCGGCCGTGCCGTAGACGACTCGCGGAATCCGAGCCTGCACGATCGCGCCGGCACACATCGGACAGGGTTCGAGCGTGACGTACAGGGTACAGTCCAACAGTCGCCACGAACCGAGGGATTCTGCTGCCTGAGTGATCGCGATCATCTCGGCATGGGCCGTCGGATCCTGGAGCATTTCCCGCTGATTGCAGGCTTCGGCAATGACTCGTTCTTCAAAGACAATGACCGCACCGACCGGCACCTCTCCCTGATCAAATGCCTGAACGGCCTGGTCCAGCGCCTTCTTCATCCAGAAATCGTGCGGTGTGAGCGGGTTGGCGGGAAGAAGTTCGGACATCGAGGCGTCCAGTCTTTAGCGTTGTCATTTCTCTCGTTCCCGGGCTCCAGCCCGGGAACGCACTGCCCGGAAGCTCCGCTTCCATTTCCGTCTTTACTCATAAATCA
>Ga0163144_10007321_pt1 | contig 24209 bp, 20 predicted proteins | sample OliLak19BULKMAT1_FD_123175 | JGI IMG/M metagenome (GOLD analysis project Ga0163144, IMG submission 123175) | Freshwater microbial mat bacterial communities from Lake Vanda, McMurdo Dry Valleys, Antarctica - Oligotrophic Lake LV.19.BULKMAT1 | ecosystem: Environmental > Aquatic > Freshwater >...
AAGGTCGGCAACGCCGAGATGGCAACCCTCAACATCAAGGGCGACGCATTCCATCCGGAGTGGAATTATACCATCTCTCCCAGAGTGCTAACTTGAAGTCGTAATTGTTGAGCGTTGCCTAAGGGGCCGTACACGGTGCCGGATATCCCGCAGGAAAGTCTTCACGATGAGGTCAGGAGTGCATCTCATACCAGCGGCCTCAGACGCTGACATTTTCGGCCCAGTTGCGCAGAGCCGTTTGAGTTTGAAACGGTGGAGGGCCGTCGGATCGAAGCGGCGTTCGACGGCAGGTTGGTGAGTTCGGACGCTGGGGTGGTTCTGCTGGGGCGGACGGACCGGGCGCTGGGTCTGGTGGATCGGTTTGTGGGGGGCTTCACGGATGGCCGGTGTGCGGGGCTGATCGAGCACGCGGTGACGACGCTGGTTCGCCAGCGGGTTTATGGAATTGCGCTTGGGTACGAGGATTTGAACGACCACGACGCACTGCGCCACGATCCTGTACTGGCGGCGGTGAACGGGAAGCTTCGGTCGGTTCGCGATGATTGTGCGGCGCTGGCGGGGAAGTCGACGCTGAACCGTCTGGAGCTGACGCGCTCTGGGGCGGTGACGCGCTATCACAAGATCGGCCATGACCCTGCGGCGATCGAGCGGCTGTTCGTGGATCTGTTCGTGGCGGCGCATGCTGAGGCGCCTGCGGAGATCGCTTTGGATCTCGACGCGACGGACGACCCGGTGCACGGGCGCCAAGAAGGTCGGTTCTTCCGCGGGTTCTACGACGGCTACTGCTACCTGCCGCTCTACGTGTTCGGCTTGGCGCGCAATGATCGGCTGGTGGCGACGATCGAAGCGGAACTGGCGGCGGCGGCGCAAGACGCGGCGGCGAGCGGCCAGCCGGCGCGACGGTTCAAGGAGCTGCGCCACCGCACGCTGGACAGCTGGAGCCGGGAGCGACGTGTGGTGGCCAAAGCAGAGGTGACGCACGGGAAGGAAAACCCGCGCTTCGTGGTGACGTCGCCGGCGCTGGCGCGCCATGACGCGCGGGCGCTCTACGAAGACATCTACTGCGCGCGCGGCAAGATGGAGAACAAGATCAAGGAGTGCCAGCTCGATCTGTTCGCCGACCGCACCTCGGCGGCGACGATGATGGCCAACCAGCTGCGGCTGTGGTTCGTGTCGATGGCGCGTGTGCTGGTGGCGAGCCTGCGCCGGCGCGCACTCCAGGCGACGACACTGGCACGCGCGACCTGCGCTAACGATCCGGCTCAGGCTCCTAAAAAAAGGCGCCTTGGTGCGCATCAACGTGCGTCGGGTCCGGCTGCTGGCGATGGCCTCGGGCCATCCCCATCAGCGGCGACTCGGCAATCGCCTACGCCGCTCTTGGCGGTGCGCGTTGACACGACCCAGACAGCGCACAGGCCACATCGACGATCCCTGACGTTGCGCAAGGCGCGGCAACGGCGGAGCCTGCCCGAAAATCGACCCACGCCATCAAGCGACCTGCTCGTCGATGGCGGCCGGCAAAAAATCGCGCGATAACCTCACCCAGAGATTCGGTGAGAAATCCGGGCTAGGTGACCGTGCCGACAGGCACGGACCCGGTTCAGTCTGTTGCGTTACACCGCGTTCCGCCCCACTACAGTTTGGCGGGGTGCAGTTTGGAGGGCGTGCGGATGCTGTGGATGTTCGTCGGCGGTTTGGCTGCACTGATCGCGGGCGCCGAATTGCTCGTGCGCGGTGCATCGCGCATGGCGCTCTCATTCGGTATTTCGCCGCTGGTCGTCGGGTTGACGATCGTGGCCTTCGGCACCAGCACGCCCGAAGTGGCGGTGTCGGTTGGTGCCGCGCTCGATGGCCGCACCGACATCGCGGTGGGCAACGTGGTCGGGAGCAACATCTTCAACGTGCTGTTCATCCTCGGTCTGTCGGCACTGATCACGCCGCTGGTGGTCAATGCACAGATCATCCGGCAGGAGGTGCCGATCATGATCGGCGCCTCGTTGCTGCTGCTGGCGTTCGGGCTCGATGGAACGCTGAGCCTGCTGGAAAGCTCATGCCTGCTCGTGCTGCTGGTCGCTTACACGATGTTTCTCGTCCTGCAGTCGCGGCGCGAAAGCCAAGCGACGCGATGTGAATTCGACGCGGCACAACCGAGGAGCGGCTGGGATGCGCATTGGGCGATGCAATTGCTCCTCGTCGTCGCCGGCCTCATCCTGCTGGTGGTCGGTTCGCACGGGCTGGTGCAGGCGGCGAACGCGTTCGCGAAGGCGCTCGGCGTCAGCGACTTGGTGATCGGCCTGACCATCGTCGCCGCCGGCACCTCGATGCCGGAAGTTGCGACCTCAGTCATGGCCGCGATCCGCAGTGAACGCGACATCGCGATCGGCAATGTCGTCGGCAGCAACATCTTCAACATCCTCGGATGCCTGGGCCTGACCGGGCTGGTCGCGCCAAGCAGCATCGCGCTGCCGCCATCGGTGCTAAATTTCGACATCTGGGTCATGCTCGCGGTCGCCTTCGCCTGCCTGCCGGTAATCGTCAGCGGTCGCGAGATCGCACGCTGGGAAGGCGCCGTATTCCTCGCCTATTACGCAGCCTACACGGCGTATCTCATCCTGGCGGCGCAGGCGCATGACGCCTTGCTGGGTTTCAGCACGGCGATGATGGGTTTTGTGGTGCCGCTCACGATCGTGACGGTGATCGTGGTGATGGTGCGGCCGGCAGCGCGACGGCCGGAGTCGTGACCATGACAGCCGCGACGGCAGTCCCGTTGCTGGCGCTCATACCATTCGCGGCGGCACTGGCATTGGCCGCTACCGGCAATACGCGGCGTCGCTTCGCCGCATGGCTTGCCGGCCTCGCCACACTGGCCGCTCTGGCGCTGGTCGCGGCGACCGGCCCGGCAGTGTTCAGCGGCGCGGTGCTGCACTGGTCGGTCGAATGGGTGCCGGCGCTGAGCCTGACTCTTGGCTTTCGCCTGGATGGCCTGGCGTGGATGTTCGCCTTGTTGATCACCGGTATCGGTGCGCTCGTCGTGCTCTACGCCGCGTACTACCTCGATGCGAAGGACCCGGCGGCGCGGTTCTTCATGTTCCTGCTGCTGTTCATGTGCGCGATGCTCGGCGTGGTGTTGGCCGACAACCTCGTGCTGCTGGTGGTGTTCTGGGAGGCGACGAGCCTCACGTCGTTCCTGCTGATCGGCTTCTGGCAGCACCGCGCCGATGCCCGCGCAGGTGCGCGCATGGCGCTGACGGTTACCGGGCTTGGCGGCTTGTGCCTGCTGGCCGGGGTGCTGCTGATCGGCCACATCTGCGACAGCGTGCAGCTCGACGTCGTGTTGGCCTCAGGCGACCTCATCCGCGCCCATCCGATGTACGTGCCTGCATTGATTCTGGTGCTGCTGGGCTGCTTCACCAAGAGCGCCCAATTCCCGTTTCACTTCTGGTTGCCCCATGCGATGGCGGCACCCACGCCGGTTTCCGCGTATCTGCACTCGGCGACGATGGTCAAGGCGGGTGTGTTTCTGCTCGCGCGATTGTATCCGGCGCTCGGATCGTCCGAACCCTGGTTCTGGATCGTCTCGCTCACGGGCCTGACCACGCTGCTGCTTGGCGCCTACACCGCGCTGTTCAAGCACGACCTGAAGGGGCTACTTGCCTACTCGACCATCAGCCATCTCGGCCTGATCACGCTGTTGTTCGGTCTGGACCAACCGCTTGCCGTCGTCGCCGGTGTCTTTCACATCCTGAACCATGCAACGTTCAAGGCTTCGCTCTTCATGGTCGCCGGTATCATCGACCATGAGACCGGCTCGCGCGACATGCGGCGGCTCAACGGGCTCTGGAAATACATGCCGTGGACCGGCGCGCTGGCGATGATCGCGTCGGCGGCGATGGCTGGCGTGCCACTACTCAACGGCTTTCTCAGCAAGGAAATGTTCTTCGCGGAAATCATACGCCACCAGGGACACGTCGCGCTGCAATGGCTGCTGCCACTGGGCGCCACGCTCGCCGGTGCGTTCGGCGTGGCCTACAGCTTGCGCTTCATCCATGACGTGTTCTTCAATGGCCAGCCCGTCGGCTTGACCAAGGTGCCGCACGAGCCGCCGCGCTTCATGCGCATCACCGTCGAAATGCTCGTGGTCGCGTGCCTCGCGGTCGGCTTGACACCGGATTGGACGATCGCCCATGTGCTTGCGGTTGGTGCGCGAGGCGCGTTGCACGGCGGGATTGGCGGCACGCTGCCCGCATACTCGCTCGCCATCTGGCATGGGCTGAACCTCCCGCTGCTGATGAGCGCGATCGCGCTCATCACCGGCGTCGCGCTCTATTTCAGCCTGCATCGGTGGGTCAACCTGCATCGGCTCGACTCCACGCCGGCGCTGCCCAAACACGGCGGACGCGACGTGTTCCTGATCCTGCTCGAGAATGGCCGGCAGCGCGCAGTGGCAGTCACGTCGGGGCTGCAGAACGGCAGTCTGCAACGCTACCTCCTGCTCCTGATCCTATTCGCAATGGTGGCGGGAGCCTGGCCCATCGTCACCGCCAGCGCGCCGGCACTGGCACAGTCACCCGCGCCGGAACCTGGATTCGGATTCATCGTGATCTGGATGATCGGCCTTGCAGCGGTTGCCGCCACGGTGATCATGCATGAGCGCCGCTTGCTCGCGCTCCTGCCGCTCGGCGCGGTCGGGCTGGTGGTGAGCCTGACCTTCGTCTACTTCTCGGCGCCAGACCTCGCGCTCACGCAGCTGCTAGTCGAGGTCGCAACGATCATCCTGATGATGCTCGCGCTGCACTGGCTGCCGGCCGAGTCGGCGCCGGGAACACGCGGCAGTCCGGCGCGCTGCACGCGCGACGCGATCGTCGCCATCGCCGCGGGTGGCGGCGTCGCGTGGCTGGCGTGGAGCGTGCTGAAGCTCCCCGTAGAATCGATCTCTCCGTATTTTCTCGAAACGACGAAGTCGCTGGGCGGCGGTACGAACGCCGTCAACGTGATCATCGTCGACTATCGCGGCTTCGACACGATGGGCGAGATAACCGTCATGGGCGTCGCGGCGCTGATCATCCATGGATTGCTTTCGGATTGGCGACCAGCCGAGGCGCCCGCGCTGCCGACACGGCCCGGCGACACGCATCCGCTGATGCTGGCATTGGTCGCGCGCTTGCTCCTGCCGCTGGCTGCGATGGTGTCGCTGTATCTTTTCCTGCGCGGCCACAACCTGCCTGGCGGTGGTTTCATCGCGGGCCTCGTGCTCGCGATCGCGCTGGTGATGCAGTTCGTCGGGAGTGGCCGGGAGTTCGTCGCGCAGCGCATGTCGATGGACTTTCATGTATGGATCGGCTGGGGTCTGCTGATCGCTGGCGCCACGGGAATCGGCAGCTGGTTCGTCGGCGCACCGTTCCTGACCAGCACCTATGACTACCCGATCTGGCCGCTGGTGGGGGAGGTTCCGCTCGCGAGCGCATCGTTGTTCGACCTGGGCGTCTATCTCACCGTCGTCGGCTCGACGATGGTGGCACTGATCGGCTTGGCACGCCTGTCGGCGACCGAGCCACCGCGATGATGGCGGCGCTGATCGCAATCGCGCTCGGCGCGCTCACCGCCGGCGGCGTGTATCTGATGCTGCGCGCGCGCAGCTTCGACCTGATCCTCGGCCTTACGCTGCTGTCCTACGCGGTGAATCTGTTCATCTTCTTCATGGGGCGGATCCGGATCGGCGCGGCGCCGATCGTCGATGGCAAGCTCGCGCCGACGCTCGCGAACTACGCCGATCCGCTGCCGCAGGCACTGGTTCTCACCGCGATCGTGATCAGCTTCGCGATGACCGCGGTGCTGTTGGTGATCGCGTTGCGCGCTCGGGCGGCGACAGGGTCGGATCATGTCGACGGCCGGGATCCCATTCAGTGAGCTGGACGCATTGGATCGTCGTGCCGATCGTATTGCCGCTGATGACGGGGGCGCTGCTCGTACTAATTGGTCGTCAGGCGCCCGGCTGGACTCGGTTGATTTCGCTGGCGAGCATGCTGGTATTGCTGGTCGTCGCGATGCTGCTGCTCCGGCAAGCCGATGACGGCGCAGTGCAGGCCTATCTGCTGTCCAACTGGCGCGCGCCGTTCGGCATCGCGCTCGCCCTCGACCGGCTGTCGGCGCTGATGGTGGTGCTGGCCGCGCTGGTTGGCCTAGCTGCGCTGCTGTTCGCGACCGGCGGCGACGACCGCCGTGGCGTGCATTTTCACGCGCTGTTCCAGTTCCAGCTGATGGGATTGAACGGCGCCTTCCTGACCGCCGATCTGTTCAACCTTTTCGTCTTCTTCGAGGTGCTGCTGATCGCGTCATATGGCTTGCTGCTGCATGGTGCAGCGGTCGCCCGGCTCAAGGCGTCGATCCACTACGTGGGCTTCAATCTCGCCGGCTCGGCCCTGTTCCTCATCGCGGTTTCGCTGCTTTACGGTGTGACCGGCACGCTGAACATGGCCGACCTCGCCGAACGCGTGCCCGGGATTGGCGCCGATCGCGCGCCGCTCGTGCGCAGCGCCGCGCTGCTGCTGCTGACGGTGTTCTGCATCAAGGCGGCAATGCTGCCGTTGAATTTCTGGCTCACCGACACCTACCGTTCGGCGAGCGCCCCTGTCGCGGCGCTGTTTGCCATCATGACCAAGGTCGGTGTCTACGCGGTGTTGCGCATGACCACGCTCGTTTTCGGTGATACGGGCGGATTGGCAGCGCATGCCGCATCGCCCTGGCTACCGGTGCTGGCGATGGCCACGCTCGGTTTCGGCGCGCTCACGGCGCTCGCTGCCCAGCAACTCAATGCCGTGGTTGCTGCGTGCGTCATCGCTTCGGCGGGCACGGTGCTGCTTGGCATCGGACTCGCCACGCCGGCGAGTGTCGCGGCAAGCCTCGTCTATCTCGTCAACAGCACGCTCGCAGGTGCGGCCCTGTTCCTACTGGCCGAACGCATCGCTGCAGTGCGCGGTGCGAGTGCGGACCGCTTACAGCCCGGGCATTTGTCCGGGCCTCGCGCTGAATTCGGCGCGGCCTTCTTCGTTCTCGCGGTCGCCGTCTCTGGGGCGCCACCGCTGGCCGGGTTTCTCGGCAAGGCGATGCTGTTGCAGGCCGCCGGCAACACGCCACTGGCTGGGTGGGTGATCGCGGTGATCCTTGCGAGCGCGCTGCTGATTATGGTCGCAATGGCGCGCAGCGGCTCGGTACTGTTCTGGCACCCGGCGCGCGCGCACACGCCGCTGGTGTCCAAGGAAGGCGCCGCCGGCAGTCACGAAGCGCAGCGCTGGAGCCTCGCCGGCCTGATCGCGCTGCTGGTCGCCTGCAGCGTCTTCGCCGGTCCGCTGTCGCGCTATGCGCAGGCTGCAGCGGCGCAACTCTTCGAGCGCCGAGGCTACATTGCGGCGGTGCTCGGCGCTCAGCCCGTGCCGGCCGCGTTCGATGTGCGGCGCGAGATGCGCGCGCGCCAGACGGGTCGGCCGTGAAGAAGCTGCTTCCTGCGCCGATGCTGAGCCTCGTGCTGTTCTTCGTCTGGCCCGTGCTCAACGCCTCGTGGTCGCTCGGTCAGTTGCTGCTGGGCACGCTGCTTGCCGTTGCGATCCCGTGGTTCACAGACGCGCTGCGCGACGAACGGGCGAGGCTGCGCCGGCCTGCGAGCGCATTGCGATTGGCCTGCGTCGTGCTGTGGGACATCGTGGTATCGAATTTCGAAGTCGCGCGACGTATCCTGGGGCCCGAGGCGGCGATCCGTCCCGGTTTCGTCTGGGTGCCCTTGTCGATCATCGATCCGCACGGAATCGTCACGCTTGCCGGCATCATAACGATGACTCCTGGCACGCTGTCGGCCGAGCTGTCGCGCGACCGGCGTCATCTGCTGGTCCATGCGTTCAATCTCGACGACGAAGCGGCGCTGATCGCGACGATTAAGACGCGCTATGAAGCGCCGCTGCGCCAAATTTTCGAAGGAGCCGACGCATGAGCCTGCTGGCAACGGTGCTGCCCTGGGCGATCGGCGCATTCGTGATCGCACTCGCATTGAACGCCTGGCGGTTGCTGCGTGGACCGACGCTTGCCGACCGCATCCTTGCGCTCGACACGCTATACATCAACACGATCGCGCTGCTCGTGCTGCTGGGCATGCAGCTGCGCACCGAGCTGTACTTCGAGGCGGCGCTGGTGATCGGTATGCTCGGCTTCGTCGGCACCGTGGTGCTGTCGAAATACGTGCTGCGTGGAGACATCGTCGAATGACCTCGCCGCCGCTCTGGCTCGATGCCCTGGTCGCGCTGCTGGTAGTCGTCGGCGCGGCATTCGCGCTGGTCGGCTCTTGGGGTCTCGCGAAGCTGTCGGACTTCCTGAAACGCCTCCACGGCCCGACCAAGGCAACGACACTCGGTGTCGGCTGCGTGCTGATCGCCTCGGCGCTGATGTTCAGCGTCGTCAAGGGCGCGCCGAGTCTGCATGAGTTGCTGATCACGCTGTTCCTGTTCCTCACTGCCCCGGTGTCGGCGCATCTGTTGATCAAGACTGCAGTAAAACTGGGCGTATCGGACACTCCGCCACCGCCGCCCGACTGATTGGCGCAACGGGAAGTCATCCTTTTGCTCTCAGAACCGCTCCTGGCGGATGCGCTGCAAGGCGCCCGGCCTCGGTCGTGCCTGTCGTCACGCGTGGACTACGCGCCGAGCAGCTTGCCCCGCGCCGCATGGCTGATCGCTGCCACGCACGGATGGGTGATGAGCCGATCGACCGAGATGGCGAAGAATTCTTCTGGCATGCCGGCGAGTACATTGGATCGGGTCGAGCTGATTTCGGAATGGCAACCCCGGGAACTCATCATTCCCGACATCGATCCCGATTCCACCGCCACTCACCCCCGCCGGTTCGCAGGCGCGTCGGCCGGCCACAGATGCTCGCGCCACCGCACCAGCATCAGCAGCGTGCAGGCGAGGCCGATGCCGGCATAGAGCGTGGCGGTGGCGGCGAAGCCCAGGCGTTCGATCGACGGGCCCGCAAGCCAGAGGCCGATCGGCAGGCCGTAGACCGCGAGGGTGCGCAGGCCGGTGATGCGGCCGCGCAGTTCGGGCGGGGCGTTGCGCAGTTGGATCACGGCCATCGGCACGATGCACAGACCCTGAGCCACGCCGACGAGGACGAGCACGACGAGGCCGCTGCCCATGCTCGCGGTCTGTCCCAGCACGAGAGTCAGCAGCTGCCAGGCGATCGCGCAGATGATCATGACGCGCGCCGGCAGCACGCTTCTCTCCAGCCGGCTGACCAGGAACGAGGCCGCGACGGCACCGATGGCGGTCGCGGCGACCAGGTATCCGAGCCCGGCCTGATCGGCGCCGTAGACCTCGCGAGCGACGTAGGGAAGCAGGCCGAGGATGAAAGGATAGGTCGTGAGATTGATCAGGAAGGCGAGACTCAGCGCGGCGAGCTGCGCTGGCGTCGACCAGACGAGGCTGATGGCCGCGCGCAGCTCCGTCCATGCCGAACTCCGGCGCACGAACGCGTCCGCGTGACCCGGGAGCGACGACGGTCGACGCATGCCGGCCATCAGCGTCAGCGCCAGGCTGATCGCGTAGAAGGTGACGATCATCACATAGGCCCAGCTCATACCGAGCGTGGCGACCACGCCGGCGCCGGCGAGCGCGCCCATCGCGCGCGCGGAATCGGCCGTGATGCGCGACAGCCCGAGCGCGCCCAGCAGCCGATCTGCCTGCATCGTCTCGCCGATCAGCACGTTGCGCAGACCGGCATCCGAGGGCCGCACCAGTCCCGCCAGCGCCGCGACGGCGAAGGCCTGCGCCGGACCGAGCATGCCCGCGAAGGAGAATGCGGCCAGCAGCGCCGCGAGCGCGAGGTAGAAGCCCCGCATCAGGCACATCAGCCGGCGATGACCGATGCGATCGCCGATCAGGCCGAGCATGGGCGCGAGCAATGTGCCGAGGAAAGGCAGCGACGCGAACAGCGTCAACAGCGCCACGGAGCCGGTCTCGACCAGGATGAACCAGCCCAGCACGAGCGTCTCCATCTCGAAGGCACTCGAGGTTGCGAGGTCCGCCGGCCACTGGAAGCGGAAGCTGCGCACCCGGAAAGGCGCCAGCATCGCACCGCGCGGTGCGCGACTCGAACGCCGGCCACCGTCAATCGTCATGCGTGAACATCTGCGTTGGGTTCCCGACGGTTTTGCTTGCGCGCGGTGCTGCGACCGGCATCGTACAGCGCCGATTGCGTTTCCGCCGAGGAGCATTGCCCCGCATGAGCCACGACCTCTCGCTTCGCCTCGACCGTCTCGTTCGTCGCCTGCCCACCGCCTATCCCGGCCCGGGCGGCGCGATCGCCGTGTTGCGGCGCGGCGAGGTGCTGTTGCGCCACGCCTGGGGCTTCGCCAATGCGGAGCGGCGCATCGCATTCACGCCGCGGACGCTGTTTCGCGTGTGCTCGATCACCAAGCAATTCACCTGCGCCACGCTGCTGCAGGCCTGCCCTGATCCGAGTGTCCTGGACACGGCGCTGCGAGCGCGGCTGTCGCGTCTCGCAGGAAAGGCGCCGACCACCGTGCAGCTCTGCCACAACCAGTCGGGATTGCGCGACTATTGGGCATTGGCGATGCTGCTCGGCGCCGGCGCGGAGGATTGCTTCGGCGATGCCGAAGCCACGCGCGTGATCGCCGCCACGCGCAGCACGCAGTTCGCACCGGGCGCGCGCTACGCCTATTGCAATCAGAATTTCCGACTGGTCTGCGATCTGCTCGAGCAGCATAGCGGACGCGGCTTCGCCGAGTTGCTGCGCATGCACGTGCTCAGTCCCGCCGGCATGAAGAGCGCCATTCTCGCCGCCGACACGCGCGCCATGCCGGACGGCACCGAGGGTTACGAGGGCACGCCCGCGTCGGGTTTTCGCGCCGCCGAGAACCGCATACTGTGGACCGGCGATGCCGGCCTCGGCGCCAGCCTCGACGACCTGATCGCGTGGGAGCGGCACATCGACGCCACGCGCGACGATCCGGCGTCGATCTATGCGCGGCTCTGCGCACCGGTCGCCTTCGCCGACGGCACGCCAGCGACCTATGGCTTCGGCATCGCGCGCGACGAGGAGTTCGGCCACGCGCTCACCGCGCATGGCGGCGCGTTGCGCGGCTGGCGCAGCCATCGGCTGAATCTCGCGGCGGAACGCATCTCGATCGTCGTGCTGTTCAATCACATGTCCGATGCGCAAGCCGCGGCGCATGACGCGCTGGCCGCAATTCTCGACGCCACGAAGCCGGCGCCGGATCCATCGCTGCCGGCGCCCGCGTGGCTCGGCGCCTACACCGAGCCCGAGACGGGGTTGTCGGCGCGTCTCGAACCGAGCGCTCCCGGCGAGGTGCGTCTGCGCTTCGGCCCGGCGCCGGACCGCCTGCGCCTGCAGCACGACGGCAGCGCCACCACCGGCCGCATCACGATTCGTCCGGAGGCCGACGGGCTCTGGCTCGAACGGCCCGGCGAGAATCTGCGCACGCGTCTCGTGCCACTTACCGCAGGCATGCCGGACTCCGACATCGCCGGCCGCTACCGCTGTGACGAGTTGGAAGCGGAGATCGCGATCACCGATGCCGGCGGCGCGCTCTACGGCGCCTGCGCCGGTCCGCTCGGCCAGGGACGGATGGAGCAGCTCGTCGCGATCGGCCCCGACCTCTGGGCCCTGCCCTGCCCGCGCGCGCTCGACGTTTCGCCGCCCGGCGACTGGACGCTGGAATTTCGTCGCGACGGCGCCGGGCACGTCAGCGGCGCCACCGTCGGCTGCTGGCTGGCGCGCGGCCTTGCCTACGCACGCGTGGCCTGAGCGGTGGGCCGCGCAGGGGTCGCCGCAATGTCAGCCAAACAGGCGCTTGCCGTTGCGGCGTTCAAGCATCCGGGAAACGGCGGTGAATTCCTCCTTCTCCAGACCAGCCGCAACCGCGTCGCGATAATCCTTCGCGGCGGCCTCGAAGAGCGGCAGGTCGAGCCCGGACACCGCCGCTTCACGACGCAGCGCCTCGGTGTCCTTGGCGCCGATGTAGAGCCGACCCCAGCCTTCGTCGCGCGCGGCGGCGACCCCAGCGGCGTGCAGATCGAAGTATTTCGACCAGCCGACGCCGCCGCCTTGCTTGACCACGTCGATGAAGGCCTCGACATCGGCGCCTCGCTCGCGCGCCAGCGCCAGCGCCTCGGCCGTCGCCAGTGCATAGACGTAACCGAGCCCGTTCTGCAGCAGCTTGATGACGTTGGCGGCGCCGTTGTCGCCGACATGCCGCCAGGCCCGACCCATATGGCGCAGCAACGGCTCCACACGCCGCGCGGCATCCGCATCGCCGGAGACGATGAAATAGAGCTGGCGAGCTTCGGATTCGGGCGGCCGGCCGACGAGCAGCGTTTCGATATGCGCGCCGCCCTGCGCTTGCATCGCGCTCGCCAGCGCGCGCGCCATGCCGGAGTCGATGGTCGAGCACTCGGCCGTGATCAAGCCTGGACGTGCCGCAGCGATCAAACCGTCGACACCCTCGTAGACCGCGCGCACGGCGTCGACCGAAGGCAGGCAGGTGAAGACGACGTCGCTCTCCCGCGCCATGGCGGCAGGCGAGTCGACCAGGGTCAATCCGGCAATCGCGGCGGCGCGCATCCGCGCGCCCGCGTCGGGGTCGCAGCCGAGTGTCTTCACGCCGACCTCGGCGAGATTGGCCGCCATCGGCAAACCCATCGCGCCCAGACCGATCACACCTGCTCGCAGCATCACATTCTCCTCCGCAATCCTCAGGCCATGCCGATTTGCGGCAGTGGCGTACACGCATCATCGGGGCGGCTCGCGATCATGTCGACGAGCTCGCGCCGGGTCTTCGCATAGGCTGGATCGTCGAAGCGGTTGACCATCTCGCCGGGGTCGTCGACGAGGTCGTAGAGCTCGCCGGCACCGGTGTTCAGTTCCAGCGTCAGCTTGTGCGTGCGCGTGCGCACGGTGCGCAGCGCGAGGTCGACGCCGCAGCGCGAGGCGCGCAGCTCCCATTCCGAGCGCGCGAAATCGCGCCTGGCCGTGTCGGTCTCGATCAGCTTCTTCAGGCTGCGGCTGTGCACCTCGCGCGGCAGCGCCGTGCCGGCGTAGTCGCAGAAGGTCTGCGGCAGATCGAGCGTCGAGACCGGATCGGCGACGATCTTGCCACGCGGAACGCCAGGGCCCTCAAACAGCATGCCGACGCGCAGCAACCCCTCATAGGCCATCGGCCCCTTGAGCAGCAGGCCGTGATCGCCGAGCCAGTCGCCGTGATCGGTCGAGTAGACGATCAGCGTGTTGTCTTCGAGCCCGAGATCGCGCAGCGCCAGGCGCAGGCGTCCGACCTGATGGTCGATCAGCGAGATCATGCCGTAATAGTTCGCGATCAGCGCGCGCAGCTGGGCTTCGGATTGATGCGGCGTGCGCGACGATTTCTCGCGGAACTTGCGCAGCCGCTCGTCGGCCATCTTGGGCTTGCCTTCGAGGCTGGCGCGATGCCACCACGGGCGACGGTCGAGATCGAGTTCGCGATGCGCGGGCAATTCGACGTCGTCGGGATGGTGCATGTAGCACCACGGCTCGGGCGCATCGAAGGGGTGATGCGGGTCCGGAAACGAGGCCCAGACGCTGAACGGCCCGTCGCGATGGCTGCGCAGATACTCGATCGTGCGATCGCCGATCCAGGTCGAGTTGTGCCAGGCCAGCGGCAGCGCCGAGTTGAAGGTCTCATGCGCGTCGGTCAACGGCGGCAGCTTGGTCTGGTAGAGCTTCGTGCGCTCCTCGCCGCGACCGTCGGCGTGGTACCAGCGTTCGTAATGCTGGCCGAGCGGCGGCTTCATCGGCGGCCACATGTTATGGCCTTCGAGCATCATCTCGACGTGATCGAAGCCGCAATAGGGCCCGTACCAGTCCGGGCCGTACTTGGCGCTGCTCTCCCGGCATTCCGGCGTGCCGGTCGGCGCGAAGGTGTGCGAGGTGTTGAAATGCGCCTTGCCGATGATCGCCGTGGCGTAGCCGTGGCGCGACAGCGTGCGCGCGAAGCCGTGCTCGCCGTGGCTCGCCGGCAGGTCGATGCCGTTGTCCGACACGCCGTGCGTGAGCGGCAGCAGGCCGGTGAGGATCGAGCAGCGCGACGGCTGGCAGACGAGATTGGGCGTGATCGCCGCCGAGAAGCGCGTGCCGTTGCGCGCCATCTCGTCGAGATGCGGCGTCTTCACCTTGCGGCCCTCGAAGCCGTAGCAATCGCCGCGCTGCTGATCGGAGGTGATGAAGAGAATGTTGGTCTTGCGGGTCATGGAGCGGTCCATGCGGATGGCGGATGGAAGAACGACGAGGCGCGGCCGAGGCGCCGGTGCCGCCCACGAGGCGACATCGGCGCCGTCCGGTTCATGTCCGCTGCGCGCGCTTCAGCTCCGCGTCGGCGCGGGTGGCCGACTTGGCGATCACGTCCTTGGGCGCCTCGCCGCCGAGCACCACGGCCTGCACCATCTCCGAGCAGATCTGGAGTACGCCGGGAACGCCAACGACGCCGGGGAAGGGTTGCGCGAAGGGGATCGTGTCCAGGAACGCCTGGCCGAGCGGATTCCTCGCGAGGAACTGCTTGTACTCGGGATGATCGATCGCCGCCTGCGAGTTCGGGATGGCGCCGCTCTCGCCGGCCCAGCGTCCGCTGATCGACGGCTGCACCCACCACTGCATGAACTTCGCCGTCGCCTCCTTGTTCTTGCTCGCGCTGGAAAGCGTGAAGTAGTTGCCGGCGAAATGCGCGCCGCGTTTCACGCGCCGCGGCGGCGGCGCGGTCATGCTCGGGACCTTGGAATTGAGGATGCCCGAGGTCCAGACCGGGTAGAGCAGCACCGAGCCGACCTTGCGCGTCGCCCATTCCGTCCAGGCCTGGACGTCGGAGTACATCTTGCGCGGCGAGATGCGGTGCTTGTTCACGATATCGGCCATGAAGGTCAGCGCGTCGAGACCGGCGTCCGAGTTGAACGCGGTTGCCTTGCCGTCATCCGAGAGCAGGCTGCCTCCGGCCGAGAGCAGGAAGGCGTAGTAGTTCTGCGCCGTCGTGATCCCGGCCTGGTTGCCGAGCATCAGCCCGAACTGATTCTCCGGCGCATTGGTCATCTTGCGCGCGAGTTCGATCAGATCGTCCCAGGTCTCCGGCGCCTTGGTCGGATCGGCGCCGGATTTCTGCATGAGCTCGGTGTTGTAGCACATCGCACCCAGGCCGCCGTTGACCGGCACGCCGTAGCGCTGACCGCCGAAGACGGTGATCGGGTCGAAATTCTTGAGCGATGTCGGATCGAGCTTCACCAGGCTGTCGAGCGGCGCGATCACCTTGTTCGCGGCCATGTCGGGCGGCACATAACCGGGCGCATGAAACACGTCGGGCGGCGCGCCGGCTGCGACAGCGGCGAGATACTTCGCCGTGATCTCCTGCGGCCCGAAGGATTGCGCCTTCACCTCGACATCCGGCGTCGCCTGATTGAACTCGTTCAGGAAGCGACTGAAGATCTCGAAATTGGAACCCACGAAATGGCACCAGATCATCACCGGCCGCTTGGCGCCTTGTGCGATGGCCGGCGCCGCGAGCACACCACTCGTTCCGGCGGCAATCGTCGCCGCCGTGACGCCGATCATCCGACGCCGATCGATCGCACCGAGCTTGTTCGACTTCGACATGGCAATTTCCTCCCGTTGGATTGATTTCGGCTAGCCCTTGAGCCCGCTCATCGCGATGCCCTTCACGAAGTAGCGCTGCAGCATGACGTAGATCGCGACCGTCGGCACGACCGACATCGTCACGACCGCCATCACGACGCCCCAGTCGACGACCTCGGCCTGCTTCATCGAGGCGATCAGCAATTGGATCGTCCACATCTCGGTCGATTGGATCACGATCAGCGGCCAGAAGAATTCGTTCCACGACGCTGTGAAGGTGAAGATCGCGAGCGTCGCGACGGCCGGGCCGCAGAGCGGGACGAGTACGCGCGTCAGCGTCTGCAGCCGGCTGCACCCGTCGATGCGCGCGGCCTCCTCCAGCTCACGCGGCAGCGTCTGCAGGAACTGGCGCATCAGGAAGATGCCGAGCGGCGTCATGACCCGCGGCACGATCAGGCCTTGATAGGTATCGATCCAACCCAGCGACTTGATCAGGATGAACGCCGGAATCATCGTCACCTGACTCGGAATCATCATCGTCCCGAGAATCAGCAGGAAGAGTACGTCGCGGCCGGGAAAGCGCAGACGCGCGAACGGGTAGGCGGTGAACACGCTGGTGACGACGACCGCCAGGGTCTCGACGCCGGCCATGATGATGCTGTTCAGGATCGCGCGGATGACGGGATGCTTTTCGATCGCGACGACGTAGTTGTCGAAGGTCGGTTTGTCCGGGACGAGGTCGATCCGCGCCGAGAAGATCTCGATGTTTTCCTTGAACGACGAGGACAGCATCCAGACATAGGGCAGCAGCGTCAGCGCCGTGCAGGCGACGAGCAGGGCGTAAAGCAGCACGCGAAGGCTGCGTTCGCGGGTTTCGTGCGTCATCCCGCCTGCACCGGCTTGCCGAAGGCTTTGAACTGCAGCAGCGTGATCGCGAAGATGATCACGAACAGCACGAAGCCGATCGCGCTCGCGTAGCCCATGCGGAAATAGGTGAAGGCCTGCTGGTAGAGATAGAAGACCAGCACCGAGGTGGCGTTGGCCGGTCCGCCCGCGGTCATCACGTAGACCAGCGCGAAGACCTGAAACGACAGGATCACCGACATCACGGCCACGAACAGGATCGTGGGCTTGAGCAGCGGCAATGTGATTCGCCAGAAGCACGCCCAGGCGCTGGCGCCGTCGATGCGCGCCGCTTCGTAGTACGTGGTGTCGATGCCTTGCAGCCCGGCGAGGAAGATCGTCGCGAAATAGCCGATGTTGCGCCAGGCGGCGGTCATGATGAGCGCGAAGAGCGCGATGCTTGGATCCGCGAGCCATATCGGCCCCTCGAACCCCATGACGCGAAGGATCTGGTTGATCAGGCCGTATTGCGGATCGAAGATCCACACCCAGACGATGCCGATCGCAACCAGCGAGGTCACGGCGGGCAGGTAGAAGATCGCGCGATACATCTTGATCCAGCGCAGCTTCTGATCGATCAGCAACGCCATCGCCAGCGAGAACACGACGATGCAGGCGGTGATGCCGGCGGTGAAGATCGCCGTCTGATAGAGGCTGCGCCGGAAGCCCTCGTCGTCGAGCAGCGACGTGTAGTTTTCGAGGCCGACCCAGTAGGGCGGCGACATCATGTTCCATTCATGGAAGCTCAGATAGAACGAGTAGCCGACCGGGTAGCCGACGAAGAGCGAGAAGAACAGCAGTGCCGGCAGGATGGCGAGCCACGCGAAGCGGGTCTCCTCGTTCCACCAACGCGCCGGCAGCGCCGATTTCGACGTTCGTCCCGCGGACGTCAGCAGATCAGGTCGCAACGCGTATCCCCCGCACGTACCTCACGCCCAAAGCGGCGCTTTGCGTCCAATCCTAGAGGAACTCGCATCGATCGGCTCTCAAATTGCGCTGGGTCTACGATCAATGAAGGCGCGCAGAGTGCGGGAGCCGGAAGACCTCGGGGATTCGCGTCCGGCTGTCGACAGCACGGCACCCGCCCCGGAACCCTCTTCCAGGGAGCAGTTCCCCTAACGCGCGAAGCGCAGCGCGATCAGCGAGAGCAGCGACGCGAGCGCCATCGCGGCCATCGTCAGGATCAGCGGCCCCTCGCTGTCGCCCAGCCACGCGCCAACGGCGATTGTGCACAGCGCGCCGAAGCCCATCTGCAGGAATCCCATCATCCCAGACGCAGAGCCCGCCAGGCCGGGCACGACGCTGATCGCACCGGCTGTGGCGTTGGGCAGGAACATGCCCGCACCGATCGTCACGACCATCATGGGCAGGAACAGCGCGAGCGGCGACAGGATGCCGGCGAGCCAGAAGGTGAGCTGGACCGCCGTCGCCGCGAGCACGATCGCCTGGCCGATGACCAGCATACGCTCGCCGCCGAAGCGCACCGAGAGCCTTCCCGCCGTGAAGCTGCCGATCGAGTAGCCCGCAACGACGAACAGAACGTATTTGCCATAGGCGATCGGCGGCAGGCCGAGGATGTTCGTCAGCACGTAGGGCGCACCGGCGACGAAGGCGTACCACCCGGCGAGCGAGAACACGCCGCATATCGCGTAGCAGACGAACCGCGGCGACCGCAACAGCGTCAGATAATTCGCCGCAATGCGGACCACGCCGCCGCCTCGCAACCGGTCGTGGTTGGTCTCGTTGAGCCAGAAGAATCCGCAGCCGACGATGAGTGTCGCCAGCCCTGCGAGCACGACGAAGACCGTGCGCCAGCCCGCGTAGTCGACGGCGAGCGCGCCGGCCAGCGGCGAGAATGCGGCGCCGGCGGCCATGACAGTGGTGACATAGCCGATCAGACTCGCGGCGCGGTCGCGCTCGTGGCAATCGCGGATGATCGCGCGGCCGAGCACGAGCCCGGCGCAGCCCGTGCTGCCCTGCACGAAGCGCAGCACGATCAGCGCCTCGATCGATGTCGCCAACGCGCAACCCACCGCCGCGAGGAGATAGAGCGAGAGCCCGGCGAGCAGCACCGGCCGGCGTCCGATGCGATCGGAGATCGGGCCGTAGATGAGCTGGCCGACGGCGATGCCGACGAGAAAGGCGGTGAGCGTACCCTGCGCCGCGGCGAAGTCCGTGCCGAACTCCCGCGCCATCGACGGCATCATCGGAATCACGATGTGCATCGAGAACGGCGCGATCCAGCTCCCGAGCACGATCAACCAGAACGGCGGCAGGCGCGGCGGCGAGAGCTGAGTCAAATGTGCACTGACGGTTCCGGGCGATCGCGAATTCAGAAGCTTGGCATGGCGCCGCATCGACACGCGAGCGGCGCCGCCGCGACGGCGCCATGCGCGATCGCGCGCTCCGCCGCGCGCTTCAGGCCGGCAGCCTATTCGCCGCGACCGGGCGCGCCGCCGGCAGCAGCAGCGCCGCGACGATCGAGACCACGGCGCCGGCGAGGGCGATCGCGAACAGCGAGCGGAATCCGGCCAGCCCCTCGCCACCATCGAGCAGCCGCGCAAGCGCGATCGAGCCGATGAAGCTGCCGATGTAGCGGCAGGTCGAGAATAGCCCCGACGCGACACCGGCGTGCTCCGGCCCCACCGCCTCGACGGCCGAGGTCTGCAAGCCCGCACTGCCGAGACCGACGCCCGCACCCGTCATGGCGAGGCAGATGATCAGAGCGGTCGGCTGCAGCCCCGGCTCCACCACGAAGGGCGCGAGACCCGCCGCGAGCAGGACGCAGCCCGCGATGACCGGCGCACGTCGGCCGATCCGATCGGCGAGCTGTCCGCCGAGGAAGGAGCACGCGACCATCGGTGCGCAGAGCAGCGCCAGCACCAGGCCGGCGCCGAGGCTCGACCAGCCGGACTGACGCGCGAGCAGGATCGGGATGGCGAGCAGCAGTGTGTAGAAGCCGAGATTACTCGCCGCGACCCCGAGCGTGGCGGCCGCGAAGCCGCGTCGCGCGAAGAAACGCGGCGGGAATACCGGATCGGCGTGGGTGATTTCGCGCCAGAGGAAGATCGCACTCACACTGGCGAGCACGATGCCCAGGAACACGACCTGCGTCATCGACACGAGGTGCACGCCCTCGATCACCAGCAGCGCCGCGCCTAGCAGCAACAGCGGAAAAAGAATCGCACCGGCGAGGTCGAAGGGATGCGCGGTCGCCGGCGCCGGCATCGCCTGGCGCGGGATCGCCGATCGCGCGAGGACCAAGGCCGCGAGCACGACGGGCACGTTGATCAGGAAGATCGCGCGCCAGCCGCCCGCCGCCACGATCATGCCGCCCAGCGGTGGGCCGAGCGCCGCGGCGAGGGACAGCGCGGCGCCCATCGTTCCGAAGGCGCGGGCGCGGCGCGCGGCCGGGATCAACTGGCGCAGCAGGCTGGCGCCATTGGGAAAGACGATCGCCCCGGAGATCGCCTGCAGCGTGCGCATGGCGATCAGGATGGGCAGGCTCGGCGCAAGCGTTGCGCCGAGCGATGCGATGCCGAAGACGAGCAATCCGCCGAGCACGAATTGCCGCCGCCCGTAGCGATCGCCAAGCTTGCCGGCCACCGGCTGCACCACGGCGAGCGCAAGCAGATAGGAGGTCATCAGCCAGCCGGCGGTGCCGACGCTCGCATGAAAATCGTCGATGATCCGCGGCAGCGCGACGGCCAGCATCGTCGAGTTGAGCGGCGCGAGGATTCCGCTCAGCGCGACCGCGACGAGGATCATCCGCTCGCCTCTCGTCGGCGCGTCGCTCACCGCGGCCAGACTCGCGGCGCAATGCGGATCACGCGCGCATGCCTGTGACTGGCCGTCGCTGCAGCAGGTAATGCGTGTCGCCGTCGAAGGCCCATTCGATGTCGTGCGGGACGGATCCGAAGGCCGCATCGCACGCCGTGGCAAGGCCGGCCAGCGCGCGGAGTTGCGCATCGCTCAGCGACAGCGTCTCGACCAGATGCGGCGCGACCGCGACCTGCTCGGTGTCTCCGTCCGGGTTGCGCCGGACGGCGATGGTCTTCATCCCGGCCCGTTGCTCCAGCAAGTCGCCGCTGCGCGTCAGGCGAAAGAAATCGGGGACGACGAGACCCTGCACGATCGCCTCGCCGAGTCCCCAGCCGGCCTCGATCACGAGTTCGTCGGCGCGCGTGATCGGATTGCGGGTGAACATCACCCCGGCGATGTCGGCCGGCACGAGGCGCTGCACGACGACGCCCATGCGCACCGGCCCCTCCGCGCCCACGCGCTGGCGATAGCCGAGCGCCGATTCGCTGTGCGCCGAGCGCCACACTTCCGTCACCGCCATCGCCACGTCGCGCACATTGAGCAGCGTTGCGTGCTGCCCGGCGAAGCTGGCCGACGCGCCATCCTCGCCGATGGCCGAGGACCGCACGGCGAGTGGGCCGGAGAGCCTGGCGCAATGCCGCGCCAGGGCCTCGAGCGCGATCGCCTCGGCGCGCGCGACGGCGTCCACGAAGTCGTGGCCGAGCGCCAGGCCTTCGGGCACCGGCAATCCCGCGCACTGCGCGACGGCAAGCTGGGCCGCCTTGCCGCCAAAGATCTGCGCATCACCGGCGCGCGCCAGTGCGACGGGGCTCATGACAGCAGCGTCACTTCGCCGGTTCCTCCATCGACGCGCAGTGTCGCGCCATCGGCGATGCGCTTGGTCGCCTCGCGGCAACCGACCACGCCGGGGATGCCGTATTCGCGACTCACGATCGCGGCGTGCGACAGCAAGCCGCCCGCATCGGTGACGACGGCGCCGAGCAGCGGCAGGACGATGTTGAAGGACTCGGTCGTCGTCGCCGTGACCAGCACATCGCCGCGCTGAAGCCGGCCGAACTCCGCGGGCGAGCCGATCAGCCGGGCGGTGCCGGTATAGACGCCGGGGCTGGCGCCGATGCCGCGAATGACGGTCTTGTCGCTCTTTGCCGTCAAAGGCGCGAAGACCGAACCAAGCGTTGCGCCCAGAGCGCGCATGATTCTTTGTGTCGCCGGCGGCAAACCGTCGAGCGGCGGTGGCGCATGCGGCGGATCGCCGAGATGTGGCGGGGCGTCGGTCGATTTGTACGTGTCGCGAAAGCGACGGCGCGCCGCGAGCGCCGCGGCCGTGGGACCGCCCTCGCCCCTCAGGATCGCCTTCATCTCCTCGTATCCCGCCTCGACCAGATGCTCGGGTGCTTGCAGGCGGCCCTTGGCGATGAGGCGCGCGCCCGCCTCCAGGATCGCGCGGCGGCACAGTCCGGCAGCCCAGACATCGCTATAGAGGCCGCGTTCATCCCTGAGCCGGGAGTTGTTGCGCGCCTCGGCCAGCAGCGCGTCGAAGGTTTCGCGATGCGCCGCGGGCACGAGATCGCGCAGCTGCGCCTGTTCTTCGCTCGAGACCTTGGCGGGCGCCACCGGTCCGCGATCGATCGCGAGCCGGATCGTGTTGACCAGCACCTCGGGCATCTCGAGGCCGTAGGCGTCACCGGTGTCGAGGCTGTCGAGAAGGCGATAGCCGACGAGATCCAGGTAGGCCGCCGCCGCGTGACCGACCGTACCCGGCATCGCGTGCAGCCGCGCGATGATCTCGGCCGGATCGGACACGCCGCGCAACAGCGCCTCGGCCGCTTTGTCGCTACGAATGGCCGCGACCAGCGCATCGAGCTCGGCATATTGACCGGCGGACTCCGGTGCATGGCCGCGCAGCAGCGCGAGGAACTTGCCGACCGGCCCGCCGGTCCAGGCCACGAGATGGGCGATCAGGTCGCCCACCGGCAGCAGCGCCGCCGCGTTGAAGCGATGATGCTGCTGCACCATCAGCGCGAGATTGCCGCGGCAGCGATCGAGATGCGCCTGCAACGCCGCATCGTCGAGCATCGCGGGATCGATCGATTGCAGGGCGAGCTGGGTGCGGATCGTCACCGGCTTCACTTCTCGCATCCAAAGATCGAGATCCTGACGCCAGAGCCGGGTCTCGAAAGCCTGTGCGGCGGCGGCGAAGCGGGCGGGCATCTCGTCGCGACCGGCCGGCACCGGCGACGTGTAGATGAATCCGTGAACCGATTCGAACAGCAGCGTGTCGATCAGCAGACCATAGCGGCGCATGCTCTCCCGAAAGCCGATCGGCAGATTGGCCGAGTGGATCTCGCACTGAAACCGCGACCAGGGCCGCGGCACATGCACCGTGTCGAGTTCCCACGAGCCGGGCCCCGGGGCATCGAAAATCAGGGATCGACCGTCGAAGACGATGGACATTGCGGCTTTCTCCATTGGTGTTTCGGCAAGGGAAGCGATGGGCGCGAACTCCGCTTCGAGCGCACCGCATATCGCGGCGTCGACCATCAGGGGATTCCGGCAGGCCTTAGCCGTCAGAACGTCCAACCAACCCGACGGACGACGTCGATAGCTGTGATGATGACGATAATGAGACGGTTCGAAAAGAGTTTCGCTACGGATCTGCGAAGCGCGATGATCGGTCGACCCGCGCAACCCAGGGTCTGAGTGATGACCAAGCAGCGGGAATTTGCCGGCGGGCGCGCAATGATCGCGAACCCAGGTGATCGCGAATCCAGGTGATCGCGAACCGAGATGATAAGGTCACGCATGGAATTCGGAACCGGATTGACGAGGAGGCGCTTGGTCGCCTGCGCCGGCGGCGCGCTCGTCTCGCCCCACGCGAGCCAGGGACAGGTCACCGATTTGCGCGGCTTCGATCCGTTGTGGCGCAGCGCGGAGGACGCGATCCACGCCTTCCTCGGCGACGTGGCGTATCGGCGCGACGGCATCACCCTCGACCTGCCCGACCATGCCGATGCCGGCGGCGCGGTGCCGCTGACCATCGCGATCGACTGCGCCATGACGCCGGAAGATCATCCACGCGTGGTCCATGTGATGGCGCACAAGAACCCGACGCCGCATGTGCTTTCCGTCTGGCTCACGCCGGAAAACGGCCGCGCGGAGTTCGCCTCCCGCATCCGGCTCGAGAGTTCCCAGACCGTGACGGCCGTGGTGCAGATGAGCGACGGGCGTCATCTGCGCACCGATCGCGACGTGGCGGTCAGCTTCGGCGCCTGCGCGCAGATCGGCGACGGCGCCAATGACGAGGTCATCGCTTTTCAGCCGCGCTCGCGCGTCAATGTCCCGGCGCGGGCGCAGCGCGGCGAGATCATCCCCATCCGTGCGCTGATTTCGCATCCGATGGAGACGGGCCTTCGCCTCGGCAGCGGGGAGGAATGGGTTCGCCAGCGCATCATCTCGCGCTTCATGTGCGCCTATCGCGGCGCCGGTCTGTTCCGCGCGCGGCTCTACCCCGCCGTCGCGACAAATCCCTATTTTTCGTTCTACGCGCGGGCAACGGCGAGCGGCGCCTTCGAGTTCGACTGCTACGACACGCTCGACCTGACCTTCACGAACCGCGCCGAGATCACCGCTACTTGAGCCGGAGGGCAGAACGTCCTAGCATTACAGTTGCCGTTTTTCTTTGCAGTGCGCGCTGAGCGACCGCCTGGTGAGCTCTGCGCCAGAGTGACCATGCGATGATGTGCGCGGGTTGGATTCGTTTTCGGGCGAGTCTGATGGCGAGGCGGCGGATTTCCTGGATTGACCAACGG
>Ga0163144_10007322_pt1 | contig 24208 bp, 15 predicted proteins | sample OliLak19BULKMAT1_FD_123175 | JGI IMG/M metagenome (GOLD analysis project Ga0163144, IMG submission 123175) | Freshwater microbial mat bacterial communities from Lake Vanda, McMurdo Dry Valleys, Antarctica - Oligotrophic Lake LV.19.BULKMAT1 | ecosystem: Environmental > Aquatic > Freshwater >...
CGATTCGACAGCCACTACCCGCAAACCCACAATCCTCGCTACCGTAAGCGGCCCAATCGCCCCCTTCGACTCTTCCCAGCATGCTCCGAACATTCACTCTCGCCGGCGCCGCCGGCGCAGTCCTGGCCCTCTCCTCTTTCGCACGCCCGACGCCCGACGAAGGCATGTGGCTCTTCAACAACGCGCCCGCGCGTCAGCTCGAGGAGCGTTACGGCTTCGAGATGACACCCGCGTGGAGCGAGCTAGTGCAGAAGTCGTGTGTGCGCATCTCCGTCGGTGGCTCGGGTTCGATCGTGTCGCCGAACGGCCTCGTGATGACGAACCACCACGTCGCGTCGGACTTACTGGAGCGTTTGTCCTCCGCCGACCGCAACCTGCTCGAGCGCGGTTTCTTCGCCGCCTCGACGGAGGAAGAGCTCGTGTGCCCGGACGTGCATATGGACGTCCTCTGGAGCATCACGGATGTGACGGCGGAGGTCGACACGTCCGCCGCGGGACTCGACGCTGCTGCAGCTGGTACGGCGCGCCGCAAGGCGATGACGGCCATCGAGGACAGCGCCAAGGAGCGCTCGGGTATGCACGCCGAGGTCGTCACCCTCTACCAGGGCGGGCGTTATCACTTGTACCTCTACAAGCGCTTCGACGACATCCGGCTCGTGTTCGCGCCCGAGAAGGCGATCGCGTTTTATGGCGGTGACAACGACAACTTCGAATTCCCGCGGTATTGCCTCGACGTGACGTTCTTGCGCATCTACGAGGGCGGCAATCCTTATCAACCCGAGCACTACCTGCGCTGGAGCGAGAACGGGACGAAGGAAGGCGACTTGGTCTTCGTCGCCGGGCACCCGGGCAGCACGCAACGCTTGAACACGGTCGCGCACCTCGAGTACTTACGCGACCACTCGGTGCCGTTTGCGATGCACCGCTTGATGCGCCTCGAGGTGCTCCTGAACATCTTCTCGGGCAAGAGCGCGGAACACCGCCGCATCGCCGAGGGCGACCTGTTCAGCGTGCAGAACAGCCGCAAGGTCTACGTTGGGCGCATGGCGGGTCTGCTCGATCCGGCGGTGATGGAGGCCAAGCGCGTCGAGGAATCGCGGCTGCGCGCGGTGATCGCGGGTAATCCCGAGTGGCAGGAGCAGTGGGGCGGCGCCTGGTACGAGATCGCGGTCGCGCAGCAGACGGCGGCGAACATGGCGCGTCGCTACAGCGCCATAGGTGGTTCGGCGATGGGCCTCGGCTCCGAGCTCGCGGCCTATGCGACGATGCTCGTGCGCTTGCATGAGGAGCGCCCGAAAACCAGCACCGAGCGCCTGCGCGAGTTCGGCGAGGGCAGCCTGCCGCAGATCTTCCAGCGCCTCTATTCGCCGGCCCCGCTCTACCCTGAGTTCGAGGTGATGCGCCTCGAGAGCGCGCTCTCGTTGATGGCCGAGCTGCTCGGCGCGGATGACGAGCTCGTCGCGACGGCTCTCGCGGGCAAGTCGCCGCGCGCGCGGGCGGAGGAGTGTGTGCTCGGGTCGAAGCTGATGGACGTCGCCGAGCGCAGGCGCCTCGCCGAGGCCAGCGCGGACGAGTTCGCGGCGTCGGACGACCCGCTGATCGAGCTCGTGCGCTCGCTCGACCCGATGGCACGCGCCCTGCGCACGAAGTACGAGGACGAGGTCCAATCGGTCGAACGCGCCGCCTACGCGAAGATCTCCGCCGCGCGCTTCGCGGTGCTCGGCGAGATGGTGTACCCGGACGCGACCTTCACGCTGCGCCTCTCGTACGGCGCGGTGGCGGGTTACCAGGACGGCGACCGCTCGATCCCGCCTTACACCGTGTTCGCGGGCGTCTTCGCGAAGGCCGCCGAGCGCAAGGGCGAGGACTGGTACACCCTGCCCGCCTCGTGGACGAAGGTGGCCGATTCCATCAATGGCCAAACCCCGTTCAACTTCGTCTCGACGAACGACATCATCGGCGGCAACTCTGGCTCGCCGGTGATCGACCGCAAGGGCGAGGTCGTGGGCCTGATCTTCGACGGCAATATCCAGAGCCTGATCGGCAACTACGCCTTCTCGGACGTGCAAGCCCGCTCGGTTTCGGTCGACGCCCGCGGCATCATGGGCGCCCTCGAACAGGTCTATGGCGCCGACCGAATCGTCAACGAGCTCCGCGCGCCGAACACGCCGCGCTGATGAACGAATCGGCGTACGGATCCGAAATCGGCGTACGGTTCCCGAATCGGCGTACGGTTTCCGAATCGGCGTACGGTTTCCGAATCGGCGTACGGTTTCCGAATCGGCGTACGGTTTCCGAATCGGCGTACGGTACCAGGTACGCGGCGCCGTTTCGGAATTCTAAACCGCGTCCCGGGCGGTACGCAGCCTTTACCGGTGACGCATTCCACGCGCACGGTCAAGCGATGGCTGGCTCGAGCTACCAAATTCAGTTCTGGTACCGCTACCCGAGCGCTCGCCTGCGAGTGAGCGCTCGAATCCGTGCAGCGGCTCGGTAGTTCGACTCAGGCGCCGCCGTCGGCGCCATCCGCGCTGCCGTCACCGGCCATCGCGGTCGCCGAGCGACTGGATCGCGACTCGCCAAAAAGGAATTTCTTCGCCATCAAGAAGAGGCCGATCGCGCCGACGGCGATCAACTTCCCGAACTTGGCGATCACCGCGAACAACCCCACCTTCGCGGCGAGCTTGCCCGCGATGAGCCCACCGATGCCATAAGCCGCGATCTTGTCGGTCGAGGAGTTGAACTCGCCGTACTTGTGCCCCGCAGTGAAATGCGTGACGGGCAACAAGGCCTTGATGCCCGCATCGACTTCACGCAGCGCCGTCGTCGGCGCGACTGCTTGGAGCTGCAAGTACCCCCGACGCCCGAGGATGCGCACGTCGTAGTTGAGGGTTGTTGCCGCGGCGCCTCCGAAGCGCAGCTCCTTGGCCCAATAGAGCTTTTTCTCGGCCGAATCGTAGTGCGGAGGTTCTGCCCAGCCCACGATCTCGACGGTCTCGTAGCCCATCTGCGCGCGCTCCTTGTTGCTCCCGCGGGCATCGGCCTGCATCTCCTTCAGCATGTCGCCGTAGTCGAGCCCCGATGCGTCTTCGTCGTCGACGTAACCTGAGTCGTCGATCGAGACGATGATGCCGTAGTTGGAGCCGAGTCGACCCTCGCTGCTCGGCGGATCGATGAAGGCCAGCGTCGACGGATCCTCGGGATTGCCCCAGATATCCTCGACGACAGTGCGTGCATCGTGCGACTGCAACAGCGCCCAACCCTCTGGCAGATCGAAGGTCACCGACTTGCCCGCGATCGAGACATGCCCGGTCTGGAAGTCGAGCGTCGCGAGAAACTCCTCATAGGCCGCCTGTGACTCCTCCTGGGAGACGGGGAGGTCCTCTTGGGATGCAAGTGAGGCGAGCGCCACGGAGAGCGCGAGGGAGATCAGCGTCATGGTTCTATACAGTGAGCGAAACCGACCGATGCCCCTCGGCCAACTCTGGCTCGATCGGGGTGGCAGTGGCGGGGAGCCTAATGGCCGTCACGCGGACCGGGAACCTCGAAAGCCGTCGAATCGCGCGGTGGGGACCGAACGAGGGCATCTGCGGCTCGTCCACCCCGACGGTCTTCTCGCCAAGATGCCCGCAGCGCGGGCCCATGACATCGCCGTTCAACCTAGCGCGGCTTGGATGCTCGCTGCGACACGCAGCGAGTCCATGAGCGAATTCTCCACCGCCGGCAGCGACCAATTGTCCTGGTTCGCGAAATGCACGTTGCCATCGAATGGGTCGATGAAGCGCTCGGCCATTCCAGAGGCGATGAAATGCGGTTTCGCGAGCGGCATCGCGTGGCCGAAGCGCGTCAAGCGGATCTGACGCACTGTTTGCTCAGGGATGCCGAGCAAGCGCAGTCCGTAACGCACTGGCTCGACACAGGCCGATGTGTACCGCTGCCAGGGGTCGTTCACGAGAACGCTGAAGCGCGCCGTGAACCACGGCAACGGCCAATAGAACGTCAGCGCACCACGCGGCGTATCGGGCCGCAGAGCGAAGTTGCCGTTGACGATGTCCGCTGGTCGAGAACGAGCCTCGGTTTCGCCCGGCGTCATCGGAAACGCCGTCTCGTCGCCGATCAGGAACAAGTCGTAGAAGTCTCGAATCACCGGCGCGTCGAGCAGGACATTCGCCACGACGTACGCCATCGTCTCGACGTTCTCCATCGCCTCGAGTGTCTCCGGCGCGCCCGTCGCGAGGTCCGCTAGGACGTACTTCGTGATTTGCTTGGCGCCGGCCATGACGACGTGCCGAGCGTCCAATGCGCGGACGTTGCCGCTCGCGTCGATCCAGGTGACACGTTGGTGGGCGCCGACCCGGCGCACGTCGACGACACGACTGCCCGGGCGCAGCATGCGCTGCGGTGTGCCGCCTGCGGCCTCGATCTGCGCGAGCGCATGCCAGAATCCGAAAGCCATGCTCGCGTTGCCGCCCGGAAACACGAGGCGCCCGTACTCCTCTGCGGCCACGAAGTTCCAGCCGGATGCGGCCGAGATGAGCTCCATCCCGGCGCCGAAGGATGAATAGAAATAGGCCTGCAGCGCGGCGGCCAGGCGCGGCGAGAGGGCGACGCCCATCCGTCGTTCCAGGTCCTCGCGGAAGTTGAGTTGATCGAGGCGCCGCACCGTCCCGTCTGCGACGGGATCGCCGATCAACGGGATCTCCGGATACTCGACCTCCGCCATCTGCTGCACGACCTCGGCGTAGCGGCGCATGAGGCGGACTTCGTCCGAGCTCTGCCCCTCACCGCTCCAGAAGTCGGCTTCGACCCGACCATGGAGCTCGATGGGATCCGGCGGGTAAGACTCACGCTGCACTCGGTCGAGGTTGAGCGCGCGGTACAACCGGTCGAGCTCGGAGTTCTGATCGGGCACGATCACGTACGCGCTGCCGAGGGAGAAACGCGCCTCGCGCCACGACTCGCCGAGCGCGTTGCCTCCGAAACGCGGACGCAGGTCGAACAAGACCGGCCGTCGATCGCTCAACGCATAGGCCGCCGCGAGGCCCGAGAGGCCACCGCCGACGACAGCGACGTCGATGGTCTCCTCGGGCGCCGGATACGGCCCCGTGAAGGTGGTGTGGAACGGGATCTCCGAGGGCTGCAAAAAGTCGTCGCCGGTGAACCAGCGCGCGAACGGCAGCCCGTCGACGAGCGTCGAGGGCGGCAAGGGCTCGAGCGCCAGGAACGGATTGCCCACCGCGCTGACCGAGCCCTGCACACTGGCGCCCGAGGTTCCGGTGCCCCGCGCTCGACGCGTCGCGGCCCCTGCGGCGCCCGCGAGACCGAGCGGCGCGCCGACCCGTGTCAGGCCGACACCGAGCGCCCCGAGGCCTCCGCGCAAGATCGCCCGCCGACTCGTCTCTCTGCGTAAACGTTGCGGACCGTCGTTGTCTCGATTCCCTGGTTCCATCTTCGGTCGCGCTTCTTTCCACTCAATTGGAGGGTTCTCTGATCCTGATCGTACACCAACCGTCGGATACGGACGGGTTCGCTCCGCGTGGCACTCTTTCGTCAGGAGGGTGAGTTCGGACCTGCCGGCCTATTTCCAACAGGCCTGTGATAGAGTTCCGTCCAGGCCGGTCACGGTGAAAATGAAAACAATCTTCGCGCTGATCGATGGCCCTCAACGTGTCCAGCGCATGTGGATCGCTGGGACCCCCGCGCGGGGCGCGAGTGTCCATTCGAAGGCCGTCCCCTTAGGTTCCACCAAGCGGATGACACCCGCGAGCTCGACGACTGGGGCGAGGCGCGTCTCGAGCTTCATGTTGCGATCAAACTTGAGCGCGAGGGTGCGCGCATCAGGGCGATAGAGCGCGGAGTAGGCCATGCCCACGTCACCGCCCTTGCCGCTGAGTTTGCAGCGCAGAACGTTCGCGACTCCGTCGCGGGTAGGGATGACGACGGCGCTCGTCACCGAGTCGTTCCGAACACCATCGATGGTCAGGACGACGCTCCACGACCCAGCGAGACTGAGATTCCTGTACTGCTCGTCCTCGGCGATGCGGCGCGCGACCTCGGCCTCGACCGCGGCGATGACACGTGTGTCGGAGTCACGCAATGCTCCCGCAGCTCGCGCTGCCTTCAGGCGCGGCAACGCCTTGTCCCAGTCGCGATCATCGACCGCCACCAAGAAGGCGGCCCTGAGGCAAACGGGATGCCGCGCTTCGCTGCCTTCCAGGACGAGATGTCGGATCAACTGTTCCGAGAGGCCAGGGGTTTCCAGCTGGGCATCGGCCAACAAGCTGCGCGAGATCTGCACACGTTCGGCGTGTGAGAGTCCGAGGGCCTCGGCTTGTTCGATCGCGAGCTGCGCCAGCTCCTTGCGGCCGGGGCCGTCTGCGAGCGCGGAACGCACCGCTTGGGCGAGACGCCCGTCGCTGTCGAGTCGCGCCGGCAACGCGTCGCGATAGCGTTGGCGACCGCGGGCCGCAAACAGCATCCCGCGGTGAACCTCTTGCCCGGTATAGACCCGCTCGCGGAACCAACGCTCGAAGGCCGCTGCGACCGGAGCCGCGAAGGCCGGGTTCTGCGCCAGTTCGTCCACAAACGGATCCTCCCCGCGCGCGAGCGCTCGCGTCGTGAGTTGCTCACAGAATGGCGCGAGCGCGCCGGCTTCGAGGCCCAGCGTGCGTTGCAGGTGCTGGACCCTCGCCCAAACGGCGGGCCCGGGAGCGCTCGAATGGGAGAGCTCGTCGAGCACCGTCGCGGCGAGCGCGGACGACGTGAGTGCACCGGTGCCGAACGTCGCGTCCAGCTCGCGTCGGAACAACGGCAGGTCTGCCGCCGCTGCGCGTGCGGCACGTGCGTGCAGCAGCTGCGTGACGGCTGCGTTCGGCGTGTGGCCGAGCCGCCGTAGTTCGGTGATGAGCTGCAATGCGCGCACACCGCCCTCGCTCCCCAAGGCCTCGACGGCGAGCTCGCCGGCCGTGTGGTCCCACACCGCGCCGATCGGCGCTGCGGGTCCACCGGCGACGACGAGCGCGATGATCCGCGCATGGTCGTCCGCGGCGAGCGCGACCGCCATGCGGCGGCGTGCCAAGAGGGGCGCGAGCGGCCCCTCCAGCTCCGCGCGTTGCCGCGCGTCGAGTTGTGGCTCGAGCACGGGCTCGTGGCGCAGGTACAGATCGACGGCGCCGAGGTCGGGCTCGGGGCCCGTCGCCCCGGCGGCGTCAGTCCGGTCCGCGGCGTCAGTCGCGTCCGCGCGAGTGAAGCGCACATGGTGAAACGCCGCGAGCGCGCGTGTGAGATGTCGCCCGTTCTCGGCCGCGAGCGCGCGCTCGAGCAGCTCGAACTGCCGCTCTTCGGCGGCCTGGACGAGCGCGGCATCGAGGGCACCCTGCACGTTGGGCTCCTGCGGGCGTGTCGTCGCCAACGCCTCGAGCACCTCGAAGTGCAAGCGTTGCGCGCGCTCAGCGGTGAGTGTCGCGGCGAGCACATCGACTGCGTCGGCCACGGAGCTGCCGAGGGCGAGCGCTCGTTCGAGGCGGCCAGCGAAGGCCGCCGCCGACGCGCCCTCGTCCGTCTGGGTGAGCGCACGCAGGGCCGCACGGAGGGCTGTATCCCGCGCGCCACGAACTTCGTCAGCGCCGCCGGGGAGCGTGGCATAGGTCGCGAGGAAAGCCCTCAAGGCCGCGGTTGCGTCAGCAGCTTGACCCGAGCGCTCACCGGATCGTGACGCGGCGGAGTCGTCGAGAGTGACGCGAATGGCCTCGGGCAAGCGCGCGTTCAGGGTCGCGCGACCTGCGGGCGCGAGCGCCTCGAACTCGATCAGGGTGCGGAGCGCGCTCTCGGCGGGACCCCATGCGCCGCGCGCGGAGGACGAGGCCAGCCGCCCGCGGGTGATGGGCAACGGCTCTGTGTCGAGGGCGAGCGCGACCTTGTGTTGATCGAACAACTCGACCGAGGTTTCATCTTCACCGAGCGCCGCTGAGAAGGTCGTTCGGAGGTCCCCGTGCAGAGGCGCGAGTTGCCCGTCCAGCAGCTTGCTGACGAGGTCCGTTCGCCCGCGCTCGAGCGCGCTCCCGAGTGAATGTTGGCCCAGTTCGGCCAGGGTCGGTCGCGCCGCTTCGAGGTCAAGGTGCGTGACCGCTCGCATGGGCGTTAGCCAACGCTCTTGCTCGGTCGCCGCGCCGACGGCGCCTCGCGGCACGGCGGCGAAACCAGCGAGGGACGCATCGAGCGTCTCTCGCAACACGCTCGAAGCGGTCGCCTCGACGACCACCGCGATCTTGGGATCGAAGCCCAAGTCGACCGCGACACCTAGGACCAACTTGGCGGCCTCGGCCTGCTTCGACGGCACACGCGGATCGCTGGCCGTGCCGACGAGTGAGCGCATCCAGCTCGACCACGCCGTCGCGGCATCGACCGGCGAATCACCCTCGTCGCGGTGCCGCGCGAACAACTCGATGACATCCAAACGGATCCGGTCGACGGCGGGGAGACCAGAGCTCGGCGTATGGCGCGCGACGATCTGGCCGATTGCGGCAAGCAAATCGGCGTGCGCAGCGCGCGACACCGGGAGAAGCGGTTGGCTAGCCGTGGGCCGAACGGGGGCGATGCCAGCGAGGCACAGAAGGAGCGTGGAGACGTGCATGTCAGTCGGACCGTGGATGGGCGCGGGCTCCTAGGTCTAGGAGCCTGCGCCACAGAAGCCAACTCGCAGCGTGGGCGCCGCGATGTGAGTTGGATCCTGTGGCGGACTCCCCTAGAGTACCGCCTTCGTGCGCGGCCATTCATGTGGGCTACGATCCCAGGAATGCAAACGCTCACTCGCCCCACCCTCTATTGGCGCCGGTTGCGACAGCAACTCTGATTCCGACCGGTGGTCTGGAGCGGCCTCGCCATCCTCGCGACCGCGTTCTCCTATTCCGTCGACGATTGGTTCGGGACTGGCTGGGCGCCGAGACTCGCCGATGGAGTCGTAGAAGACCTACTGCGCATACTCGCGAGCAGCATGCTCGTCGTGAGCACGTTCGCGCTCTCGATCCTCGTCAGCGCTTTCGCGTCGGCGAGCACGACAGGAACTCCTCGTGCAACCAAGCTGGTCGTCGCGGATCCGCGCGCGCAGAGCACCGTCGCCGTATTCCTGGCGGCATTTATTTTCTCGATCGTTGGCGTCATTGCCCTCGGACTCGGCACCTGGGGACCGGAAAAGCGCTTCGTTCTTTTCTGCTTCGCGTCGCTCGTCCTGGCGCGGGTGATCTACGCCTTCATGGAATACATCCAGCTGCTCACGCGCATCGGACGAGTGGAGCACACACTCGAGACCGTCGAGGGCGCCGCGCTGCGTGCGATGCGCGCGTTTGTAGAGAATCCACTCGTGGGAGCACAGGTCGAGTCCGAGCCACGCCCCGGAGCTTTACCCTTATTGGCGACGGAGGTCGGCTTCGTGCAGCTCGTCGTCGCCGCAGCTCTCGAGCGCGTCTGTAGGCGACTCGAGTGCGATGCGCACGTCGCTGTGCGCACCGGCGACCTCGTCGATCCAGGGCGACCGCTGCTGTTCATCGACATTTCCCGGCCACTTCAGGACAAGGAAGAGCAGTCCTTGCGTGACGCCATCGTCGTCGGACCCCATCGCTCCATCGAACAGGACGCCGGTTATGGTCTCCTCGTCCTGGCTGAGATCGCGCAGCGCGCGCTCTCGCCGGCGGTACATGACCCCGGCACTGCGATCGCGGTCATGGGTAGTCAGACACGCGTCCTCGTCGAAGCGCTCGCGCGCTGGACGAACGAGCCTCGCGTATTGCACGAACACGTGTACGCTCCGCTAACAGATCCGAGCGGCATCGTGCGGCCCGCGTTCGACCCCATCGCGCGGGCTGGCGCGACCGAGCTCGAGGTCCTGCGACAGCTCCTAAGACACTTGGATGTTCTCGCTCGTACAACCCCGGAGCCGTTTGCCGGTCGCGCACGAGAGCAAGCCGAGCCCGTGGTCACCCGTGCGCGGGTGAATGAGATCGACGCAGACGATCTGCGATCACTCCACCGAGAACTGCGCCGAGCCGGTCCGTGACCGCTGCAACGAGGCCAGCTCCTGGCTCATAGAAGCCTGGAGAGTCTCTGAAGACCGATGTGGGCGAACTTTCAGAGTTCCCTTAGGCGTTGCGACCCCGAAGGAATTTGCAATCCGGACCCGGTCACGTCTGCGTACTTTCCCGGGCGCTCCGGCGCTCCATCGTTCCCTCAATCGGCCATCCAGGCACCCCTGAAGATGAAAACTGAGTATCTCACAACGGCCCTCATGCTGTGCGCTGCCTCCGAAGCGGCGTTAGCCTCGCCCCAAACGACGTTCGTAGTCAATTCGACGGTCGACGCACCCGACGTGAATCCCGGTGACGGCATCTGCGCCGATGCGAACGGCAACTGCACGCTGCGCGCTGCGATCCAGGAGGGCAACGCAGCAGGCAGCCATGTCGGAGTCCAGCTCTAGCCGGGTGCGATGTACGTCTTGACGCTGTCCGGTCCCGGGGAGGACGCCGCGGCCACGGGTGACCTCGACATCGTCGGGTCGATCACGATCGACGATCGCCGGCGACGGCACGGACCGCATCTTCGATGTTCGGATGGGCGCTTTCCTCAACGCGAATAGTCTCAGCTTGACCGGCGGCAACGCGGTCGTCGAGAGCGGCGGCGCGATCCGTTCCCAAGGCGCGTTCTACCTCGATCGATGCGATGTCTCCACTAGCACGGCGTCGGGCGCGGGCGCCTCCGGCGGTGGAATCTTCAATCAGGGCGGGACGTTCTTCGCGACCCGCACGCGGATCTTCGACTGCGCCGCGGAACGCGCGGGCGGCGCGATCGAGGCGAACGGCGGTTCCACACGGCTCGAGCGCTCGGAGTTCGTCGACAACATGACGGGGGCGGCCCCTGGCAACGGCGGCGCGGTGCACCTCACCGGCGCTGGACTCGTCGATGTGAGCCTGTGTCAGTTCAGGGGCAACACCGCGACCCGCGAGGGTGGAGCGCTCTGGAGCTCGGCCACCGGCACGATGACCGTGAGCCTCTCCGACTTCAACGACAACGCTGCGCTCGGCGCTGCGGCGGACGACGGTGGCGGCGCCCTGTTCAACGACGGCGGCACGCTGACCCTCGGTTTCTGCGAGCTGGTCGGGAACTCGGCGACGGGTGCTGCGGGCTCGGGTGGTGGCATCTTCAACAACAACGGGACACTGAATGTGACCCTCTTCCGCCTCATCGACAACGTCAGCAATCGCGCGGGCGGTGGCATCGAATGCCTCTCTGGCACGACGCACCTCATGGGGAACATCTTCCGCGCGGACATCACCGGCCCGAGCCCGGGTAACGGCGGCGGACTTCACTTGACCGGCGCGGGCATGGTGACGATTCAACGTTGTTTCTTCGCGGAGAACATCGCCTCGGCCGAGGGCGGCGGAGTGTGGAACTCCGCCGTCGGAACGATGAACGTGACGGGGTCGGCCTTCGTCGGCAACGAGGCCCAAGGTGCCGCGGCGGACCAGGGTGGCGGCGGCCTCTTCAATGACGGCGGCGTGTTGACCGTGCAGGGCACGAGTGTCTACGACAACCTCGCGACGGGTACGTCGGGTTCGGGCGGCGGCTTGCTCAACGTCGGGGGCAACCTCAGCGTCAGCGACTCGCGCATCCAGTTCAACAGCGCGTCACGTGCTGGTGGTGGTGTCGAGGCGAACCTCGGCATGACCTCGCTCTCGCGCGTCGTGTTGAGCAATAACGAGACCGGCCCCATGCCGGGCAACGGCGGCGGTCTGCACTTGACCGGCGGCGGCACGGTGACCATCGATCGCTGCCGCGTTTTGGGGAACGACGCGACCAACGAGGGTGGCGGCTTGTGGAGCTCCGCGACCGGCACGATGACGGTGACGGGCTCGTCGATCCACGGCAACATGGCGCCGGTCGGCCGCGAGGTCTTCAACGTCGGCGGCAACTTCACGATCAATGGAGTGCCGGTCGCCCCGGGTCACTGATTCGATCGGACCACGTGTTGGCTCCAGCGCTGCGCAGCGATTGACGTGTAGCGAGCAGGACTTCTGAGTTGCCGTGCGCGCTATGGGCGCCTCTCTGTTTCGGACAGAGTGGCGCCCGTTTTGTGCCTGAGCCCTGCGAAGCGTCTTCGCTGAATCTCTCCTCGTCGAGGCCGGTTGGTGTCGGTGGGGACGGAGATGTACCGGCACGTGCCGTGTGCGGCACTCGGCCTAGGCGACCGCCCCGAAGATCCGCCCGACGGCGTAGGTCGCTGCCATCGCGACCACACCCCAGAAGGTGACCCGTATCGTTCCGCGGACCCGTCCCGCGCCACCTGCATGTGCTGCCAGCCAGCCGAGCAGCATGAGAAAGCCGAGCGAGGCGAGAGAAACCAGCACCGTGATCCGCGATGACGGCGACAACCAGCTCACCAGCACGGGGAGCGCCGCTCCCACCGCGAACGTGCCGGCCGACGCGAGCGCCGCCTGCAAGGGACGTGCGCGATGCTGATCCACGATGCCGAGCTCGTCGCGAGCGTGCGCCGCCAGTGTGTCCTTGGCGCTGAGTTGCTCGGCGACTTGTTGCGCGAGGTCTGCCGAGAGCCCACGTTTCTCGTAGATGCCCGCCAGCTCGCGCAGTTCACCCTCCGGGTCTGTGGCGAGCTCTTCTCGTTCGCGCGCCAGGTCGGCCTCTTCCGTGTCTGCCTGCGAACTCACAGAGACGTATTCGCCAGCGGCCATCGACATAGCGCCGGCGACAAGGCCCGCGACGCCGGCCACGATCACCTCAGCCTGGGCCGCCCCCGATGCCGCCACGCCTACCAGGAGGCTCGCGGTCGAGACGATGCCATCATTGGCGCCGAGGACTGCGGCACGGAGCCAGCCGATTCGATCTGCATAGTGCCGTTCGCGATGCCGCATACATCGAGGGTATTCGACCGCGGCTGCCACGGGGTCGGTCCATCGCCGGCATTCGGTCGCCGGAGGACGTCGACTCGTCGTGCACGCGACGCTCGCGGCGGATCGTAGACGTGTCGGTCACGGAGCCAGTGATGCGACGACCTCGAGTCTCAAAGAGAATGACGACGCTCCTGCAAAATTTCGGCCAGAGGGAGGGTCATGCCGAATGACAGCTTGGCACGATGTTGCCCCCACGAGATCCGGACTCTGCTCTACAGTGCACACGAGTCTTGCGCATGCCCCTTCTCTCATCGTCGCCACCTTCACTCCGTTCGATCTACGCCCTCGTGCTCGGAGGGTTGTCTTTCGCGTGCGCTGCGCAGCGAATGTCGCGCGACGCAACCCAGCTTCGGTACATCGGCTCTTCCACCGTTGCGTTCTTCGTCCGCGACGCCGACGAGGTCCTGGACGAGTTCACCTTCACCCTCGACACAGCCCCAGAGAGCGATGGCGGTGAAGAGGCCATCCTCGCAGACGAGACCGACCTGGCGGGGATCGCCCGGGAACCGAGTTCCGCTGTGCTCGCCGCGGGTGTGAAAGCGACTTTGATCGGCCGTGACGCGCTCGCGGTCATCGTGCACCAGGACGTGGGAGTGGTCGGGCTGAGTCTCGACGAGCTGCGTCGAGTGTTTGTCGGAGACGTGATCAGCTGGGCGGAGCTCGGAGGACCCGAGCTCCCGATCGTTCGCTTCACGGTCGGTTCGCGCTCGGCCACGTGGACGGTCTTTCGCGAGCAGGTGCTCGACGGCGCGGACTTCGCCGAGGCGGAGCTCGTCGCGCCCGATCGCCGAATCGTCGGGCGTGTCGCGGAAACGCCCGGCGCCATCGGCTTCATTAGCTTCGCGTTCCTGGCGCAGTCCGAAAGACGTGTACGGGCGCTGCGCGTCGAGGGTCGCGAGCCGTCCCTCTTCGACTTCCGCTATCCGATCGCGCGTCCGCTCTATTTGCTCTCGCGACCGGGGCGACCGTCCGTCGAGCGATTTGTTCGTTGGGCGACGAGTCCTGCCGGGCTGGCCATCGTGACGCGCAGCTACCCGAGCGCTGACGCCATCGGTTCCGTGGACGTCCGAGCCAGAGATGCGGGAAACGGCTCGCTCGTTGTCAACACGGACACATTCGAGGTCTCCGACGGCGACATCGAGTACTACCCGCACCGTTCGTACGACCTTCTCGATCCTCAGGGAGTGCTGCTACAGCGGATTCGGAATCACCGCGGTCTGAATGACGAAGAGCCGACGCCGGTCGCCCTGGCGCCAGGTGTTTATCTCGTGCGGACCGTCGATCGACGTGGCGTGCGTCGCGAGGTTTATGCGACTGTTCGATCCGGACAGACCACGGTCCTCGAGTTGGACGCAGTGAAGGACTGATCGCGATGCGAGCACGCGACCTCGGCGGATGTGTGGTGTTGGCCCTCGTGTCGTCCGTTTCGGCACAGACCGCGACTGATCCGACACCTTCGCCCGCTCTCCCCCTACTCGAGCCAAGCCCCGCGTGGCAGGACGTGCTCGAGCGGCTCACGCTCTACGGTGACTATCGTTTCCGCTTGGAGGGTGATTTCGATCGCCCCGGCGCCGACGACCGGCGCCGCGCGCGCTTGAGGGTGCGCCTGGGCGCCAATTACTCGGTCAGTGATGAGCTGCTCGTCGGCGGGCGTGTGACGACCGGGGATCCCGATGCGCTCCAGGACAGCAACGCCACCCTCGGGGACGGGTTCAGCAACTTCGAGCTGACTCTCGATCGACTCTTCCTGACTTGGACGCCCGCGGACTACGACACGCTCTCGCTGACCCTTGGCAAGTTCGCGCACTCCTTTGCTCGCAATCCGGTCTACGAGGAGCTCCTGTGGTACTCCGACGTTCAACCCGACGGCGCGCTCTTGGGCTCGACCTGGCGCGATGTAGGACCGTTCGAGACAGTGCGAGCACAGGCTGGCTTCTACGTTTTTCGCGAGCAGGCCCAGGGTGACGTCGACCTCTCGGTCGCGGAGGTCCTTGGGAGCACTCGCGTGACCGAGACCGCGCGATTGGACCTCTCTGCCGCTTGGTATGGCTACTCGAACCCGGGCGTGGTCGTGGGCACGACCGTCGACGAATACCAGCTGCTCGACGTGATCGCGGCCCTCACGATCGACGACACGAGCCGTCCGTGGATCTTCTCGGCCGAGGGGATCGGCAACGTCGGAGTCCACACCGATGCGGACACGGGTTGGGCGCTCGGAGTATCGTATGGGCAGATCCGCGAGACCGGCGATTGGCGTGTGTACTACCAGTACCAGGAGATCGGCGACGACGCTGTGTTCGCGCCCCTGGCCGACGGCGATTTTCTCGTCAACCACAACTTTCGCGGGCACGTATTCAATGCCGATTATCGCGTCACTGGGAAGTCGACGCTTCGATTGCGCGTGCTGCAAGCGACCGCCCTCGACGAGGACCGAGCCAGCGCATTCGCCGAGGATCCGCTGCGGGTTAGGTTGGACTACAGCGTGAAGTTTTGATCCACGGCGCGCCGGCCGTTGCCCTGGCGAGCGACGTTTGACGCCGGGCACTGCGCGTCGATCTCGGTACCACTCGCTCGCCGAGACGACGAACGCGCCACAGGCTTGGGGTCGTGATACACGCGCGTTCCTCGACGAGGTGCGCCTAGGCAGCGACCTTCGCAATGGAGAGGCGCTCCCGTTCCGCGGCGAATAGCGGCCGTGCTGCTGCGACTTCGAGCAAGGACGATCGGCGGAGGAGTCGACCCCGTGGACAGGCGGACGCCGGATTGCATGCATTCCTGGGCTGTCAGGTGTAAGGAACCGAACGGGAGTGCGTCGGCGAGGCTGCGACCGGCGCGGGTGCGTTGCGAGTCGCCCCGGAGACCACTGACGATGACGACGACCTTCCTCCCGATTCAGCCCCAGGTGGAGCCGCAGACCGAAGCGGTGGAGCTCGACTTGGCCGGCATGACATGCGCCTCGTGCGTGCAACGGATCGACAAGAGCCTGCGAGCGGTTCAAGGCGTGCGAGAGGCCGATGTGAACCTCGTCACTCAGCGCGCAACGGTCACGGTCGAAGCGGGCCGCGCCAGCTTGGCGGAGTTGACCGAGGCCGTGGAACGCGCCGGCTACGAGGTGACCGGATCGAACGTCGCTCCCGCAACACCCCGTGCGGCGCCGCCGTCCGCGCCGAATTCGCCGCAGTCAATCACACCCGATCGCGCAGCCAAGCGCGAGCAAGCAGAGGATCAAGAGCACGCCCGACTGCGCCGCGATGTGCTCGTAGCAGCCGGGCTGACGATCCCGGTGCTGATCCTGGCGATGTCTCACGGAGCTTGGGCCTTCGCCGAGACAACGGCCGGGAGGTGGACCCAACTCCTCCTGGCGACCCCCGTGGTCTTCGGGCCCGGCGCGCGTTTCCTTGCTCTCGCATGGAAGACCGCTCGACGATTCGGCGCGGACATGAACACCCTAGTGTCGATCGGTGCGCTCGCGTCCTGGACCTACTCGGTGGTCGCGCTCGCGCTTCCCGGGCTGTTCCCGCACTCCGAGCACGGAGTCCTGCCGCACCTCTATTTTGAAGCGGCGGCGACCATCGTCACCTTCGTCTTGCTCGGAAAGCTGCTCGAGTTGCGTGCGCGCAGGCGCTTGGGCGACGCAGTGCGCGGCTTACACGCGCTCGTCCCTTCGATTGCCCGGCGGTTCGTCGCCGGGCGCACCGTGGACATCCCTGTTGCGGCCCTCGAGACGGGCGATGTGATCCTCGTGCGCCCTGGCGAGCGCGTGCCGAGCGACGGCATTGTGATCGACGGTGACTCGGCCGTGGACGAGTCCATGCTCAGCGGCGAGAGCCTACCGGTGGAGAAGAGCGCGGGCGACGAGGTGATCGGCGGATCGCTCAATCACTCCGGCGCCTTGGTCATCCGCATCGTACGCACGGGCGCCGATACGGCCTTGGCCCGCATCGCTGCGGCGGTCGAATCGGCCCAGGGCTCGCGCGCTCCTATCGCGCGCCTCGCGGACCGCGTGAGCGCATACTTTGTGCCGATCGTCTTGGCTCTCGCGACCTTGACCCTCGGCATCTGGTTCGCGATCGAGCCCACTGCGCTCGGGTTCTCCAGCGCCTTGGAGCGCGCGGTGGCGGTGCTGGTGATCGCTTGCCCATGTGCCCTGGGCTTGGCGACTCCGGCGGCCATCGCGGTCGGCACGGGTCGCGCAGCCGAGCTCGGCATCTTGTTCAAGGGCGGCGCCGTGCTCGAAGTGGCGGCCAGGATCGACACGGTGTTCGTCGACAAGACGGGCACCTTGACCGAGGGGAATCCACGACTGGTCGATGTGATCACGCTCGGCAAGTTCGAGATGGAGCAGGTCCTGCGATTCGCGGCGGCGCTGGAGCTCACGAGCGAGCACCCCCTCGCGCGGGCCATCGTCGAAGGGGCGCATCAGCGGTGGCTCGAGGTTCCTTCGAGCTCGGAGTTCACGTCTGTCGCGGGGGCCGGCGTAGAGGGATTCGTCGAGGGGACACGAGTTCGCGTCGGAACGGACGCGTGGCTTGCAGCAGGAGGCGTCGACTCACGCCCACTGGAGCCGCGCGCAGCCGAATTCGCGGCGCGAGGGCGAACGCCGGTATTCGTCGCGTTCGATGGCGAGCTCGCGGGCCTGCTGACTCTCGCCGACCGGCCGGCGGCGGATGCACGCAACGCTGTCATGGCCCTACGGGGTCGCGGCATGCGCGTCGTGATGTTGACCGGCGACCGACGCGGCACCGCGGAGGCGATCGGCCGGGAGCTCGGCATCCACGAGATCGAGGCGGATCTGCTTCCGCAGGACAAGGCGCGCATCGTCTCGGACGAGCGGGCTCGGGGGCGACGTGTCGCTATGGTCGGAGATGGAGTCAATGACGCCCCGGCGCTGGCCGGGGCGGACGTAGGGATCGCCATGGGCCATGGCGCCGACATCGCGGCAGCGGCCGCCGATGTCGCGTTGCTGGGTGGCGGGATCGCGGCGCTTCCGCGGGCCTTCGATTTGGCCCGCGCCACGCTTCGGACTATTCGCCGGAACTTGACCTGGGCTTTCGCCTACAACGTTCTCGGGATCCCGGTCGCGGCGGGCGCGCTGTACCCCTGGACAGGCTGGTCCCTGTCGCCGATGCTTGCGAGCGCGGCGATGTCGCTCTCGAGCGTATCTGTGCTCCTGAGCTCGTTGGCACTCCGGCGTTTCGCGCGCCGGTCGAAATGACTCCCTCTGTAGGCACGGCCATGAGCCACGATCAAGACCACGCGCGGCACGATCGCCCCGATGCGGATCGGAGCCCGACACAAGCGGCAGTCCAGGCGCTCGTCGAGGATCACAGGGAGTTCCTGGCTTTCGTCGAACGAAGAGTGGGCGACCGCGCAATCGCCGAGGACATCCTCCAGGAAGCGTTCGTCCGCGGCATCGACAAACTCGGCGAGTTGCGCGACGGAGACTCCGTTCGAGCGTGGTTCTATCGCACGCTGCGCAACGCGGTGATCGACAGCCACAGGCGCCGAGCTGTGATGGTTCACGCCTTGGAAGAGCTCGCATCCGAGCTAGACACCGCGACGTCCGAGCCAACGGAGCTCGAGCGTGTTCTCTGTGCTTGCATCGGGCGCGTCGCGAAGGCACTGAAGCCGGAGTACGCGGCGGCTCTTCAGCGCATCGAGCTCGATGGGGTGCGCGTCGTCGACTTCGCCCAAGAAGCGGGGATCAGCGAGAGCAACGCCGGTGTACGCGTGCATCGCGCGCGGCAAGCGCTGCGGCGCGAGGTGTCGCGCTCGTGCGGCACCTGCGCGGAGCACGGCTGCATCGACTGCTCCTGCTCGTAACTTCCCGATCTCGCGCTAGGAGCGGGCGTCGTCGATCGAATCGAGGACGCCCGCTCAGCGTAGTTCTTTTTCGTTATGCAGCCAGCGAGGCTCGAGGCGAGCGCGCGTGGACGAAGGGAAGGGTCCGGAGAATCGTCGAGCTCGGGTGTAAGCAAGCAAGAGGCGCTGCGTCTCTCGGGGCGAGTTGCCGATGGGCGGGGCGGATCGCGCCCCGCGCGAGCAACTCTCTTCCTGAACACTCGAGAGTGAGATCCATGAACTTTGTCATCTTGACCGTTGCCCTGCTGACTCCGGCATTCCTGGCGCCGTTTGAACACCAATCCTCGCCTGGTTCACAAGACGCGACGCCGGTGCGCGTACCCAGCTTTCCGAACGCGAGCTGTCCGATCATGGGCAAACCGATCTCGCTCAAGCTCTTCACCGATACGGATCGGGGCCGAATTTGGGTTTGCTGCAAGGGCTGCATTGCCGACATCCGCGCGGACGTCGCGCTGGCCTACAAGACGGCCTATCCGACCGAACGGGCGGTCGAATCGGCAGTCTGCCCGGTAACAGGGAAGCAGCTCCCCAAGGAGGCGCCGGAGGTCACGCTGCAGGGGATGCGCTTTCGCGTGTTCGACGCGACCGCCGCGAAGAGCGCCGTAACGGCGTCCCAGCTGACTCTCACGCGCCTCATGGAGCCGACCTTGGTCGATGTCGGCAACGCGACCTGCCCTGTAGACGGCCAGCCCGTCGTCCCCAACGCCTTCGCCGTCGTGGAGGGGCACATCGTGCGCCTCTCATCGACCCAACACGTCGAGGCCATCACGAAGAACCCGAACGTCGACGTCGGGAGGTCGAACGCTTCGAGCCTCAGGTCGTTCTGGTAGAGCGTGGCGCAACCGGTGCTGCGCAGCCCAGGGAACAGCCCGATTGAGCTCGGCTGACCCGCTGGGCAGAAGCTCGTCGTCTGCGGCGCGAGGTCGTAACGATGGACCGCGCCGACATGTTCCTCGAACCAGGGATACCGACGAGAGATAGGCTCGGGGACCCAATCCTGGTAGGGCGCGCCGACCCACAGCTCGGATGGGGTCACCGCGAGTCCGATGCCGAAGCCGGTGGCGGTGGTTGAGAACGGAACGGCCGGAAGGATGGGCGGCTGGATCGTCGCGGACAGGATCCAGCCGGCCGGCGAGCGCTGATACAGGAGGAGATCAAAGACCGGTCCGTACGGGCTAACGCTCGTTGCGACGGCCAATCGGTCGCCGAGGAGATCGACGTATCTCCCGAACCCAGTGTTTGCGTTCACGAGAGAATGCTCGATGAGGGCCGTCCTCTGCCATGTGCTTGACTGATACTCGTAAATGTGGACTGCGCCACTGAGGTCCGGTGCTGCCACGCTGCTTCGCCAGGCTCCGATGGCGACGCGCCCCTGATCGATGTCCAGATCAGACCCGAAACTCAAGTAGGAGGGCACGTGAAGCGACTCCTCGAGTGACCAGCCTGAGAAGCGCTTGTCCAAGCATCGTGTTTCCCTTTCAGTCGGCGGGTCGCACCGTCGAGGTCGTCGCTAATATTGTACGACGATTATTGTAAGCGGACCGTCCTCGCGTCGGTGAAGTTCGAGATGGGCTGGCCGCTCGGACCCCGGTCGCGATACCAGGTTTGGAAGTGCCACACCTGACCAGGAGAGGCTACGACAGTCGCCGCTCCCGCCGGGAGCCGTGTCAGGTCGAGCGGCAACTCGAACACCCCATGGGTCCCTGAGAAACGCACTTGACCCGGCGCCACGAGGCGCCCGATCGTGCCGCCGAGGCAGAGGCTGCCAGCGCTTCCGCCGGGGCTCACGACGAGGTCGCGTGTGTCGCTGACCAGGAAGTAGCCGAACTGGTTCGCAGGCAGATCGTGCGCGAGAAGCGTGAAGTCGTCCTGCGCGACAACGGGCGAACCAGCGATGTCGATGACCCCCGCGCGACCTGTTGAGTTCGGCGCAGCAGGACTGCAATAGCCGAGCCCGAGACCGCCCTGCACGCAGGACCAACGCACGAGGTCTCGCGACCTCTGACCGGCGATCGTCAAGAATCGTCCGCCGATGTAAAGTCCGGGTCCCGTACCGTCGTCGTAACTGCCGAGCGCTCGCACACTGCCGCTGCTCCAGTCCTCGAGAGCCGACCAGGCGACACCATCGAAGGTCGCGATGTCCGAGATCGTTGCGCCAAGGCCAGATCCGAAGCCGCCCGCCGCGATGAGCCGTGGCCCAGCGCCGTCGCCTACGTCGAAGACCTGTAGGTACTCGACGTAGCCATCGAGGCCGCTAGGGACCGCGCTCCAGTTCGACCCGTTCCAGGTCGCGACGTAGGGGGCCGGAACACCTCCGGCGCCAAGGAAGTGCCCGCCAGTCACCAATTCGGGGCCGTTCCCACTGTCGAAAACCGCGGTGGCTACCACTTCCCCGGCGCCGAAGGTGCCGCTGACACCGCCTCCGACGTCCGACCAGGAGCCGCCACTCCAGCGCGCGATGCTGTTGACCGGCAGCGTGCCTGCCGTCGTGAAGGACCCGCCGACGAAGAGCGCGAGGCCTGTCCCATCATCGTATTCGGCGAAGGACCAAACAGAGGCGTCATTCGGGGGCCTCGAGACTCCGCCCGCGACAGAGGACCAGGACGCACCATTCCAGCGCGCGATGCCCATCGTGCTGGGGACTCCGACCCCATTTTGGGAGGGCAATTGCATGGCTTTGGGCGCGAGTGGTGAGGGATCTGTCCCGAGGTAGGAGCCTACGCCACAAAAGTCACACCAGCCATCGTTCCCGATTCCCGGGATTGTGTGTGACGCGCCCCCTCGCCATGGAGAGGTACGGCGAATATGTCCCGCGCTTCCCTCGAGAGCCTGTTCGAGCGGCTTCGCACGCGCTGCGACCTCGCGGCCATGGCCGAGGTCTTCGACTGAACTTCGAGCGCGTTGTTCGCACTCGCTGTGCATCTCGTGCGCGATCCGGTCGAGGCGGAGGACCTCGTGCAAACAACCTTCGTCGCGGCAATCGAGGGCGCGAGTTCATTCCAGGCCGAGCGGCGGCTCGAGCCGTGGTTGGCTGGGATTCTCGCGCGTCAAGCGACGCGTGTCTCGCGCCCGGTGAGCGCGAGGGATCGCCGCCGCGCATTCTCGGCGACAGTGGAGACGAACGGCGCGCGCGTCACCTGGCGGACGATTTCCAGCGCGCGCTCGGCGGTGCATGAAGAGACCTTCGAACTCCCGGTCGCGAGCGCGCACTTCGGAGCGCTCGAGCTGGCTTGGACGCTGCCTGAAGGTCTCTCGATTGCGAGTGGCGTACGGGCACATTGGCGCCGGGACTCGACGCCAGCCACCGCCGACGCCCGCGCGAGCGGCACGGGGTGTCGCTTCGACCGGATCCTACCCGGCCGCTATCGGATGGTCGTCTCTCCCGTCCACGCGCACGATCCTGGTCAGGTATGGGCTGCGACGTTGGTCCTGCGACACTGAGGAGCGGCACGGCCGCTTCGCTCCAGTGAACCTCGCGACCGAGCCCACGGCCTAGGCCGCGATGTCTACGGTCGCAGGAAGAGACTCCGGCATGGCGATCTCGACATCGACTCGCTGCCGTCAATCCTCAGCGCGAGCGGCATCCGACGGAACGTACCGGTTGGGCTGCGTGGTAAGAAGCGTGTGAACCCTTGCGGGGGTCAGGTCATTCAAGGGCCTGCAAGCGACGCGTCTTCCTTGAGAGGAGTCTAGGATCGTTGATCCCGCGGCCTACCTGGACGCTGCCTTTGTTCGTTCGATCGGCGCCGAACCCCGCTCCAAGTCATGCACAGACTGCTGTACCTGCTCCTCCTTGCTCCGTCCGCCTTCGGGCAAGACCTCCTCGTCGCGAAGCACACTCCGGCGAGGATCGCGCTTCATAGCGGCGTGGACGGCGCGCTGCTGAACGACACGTTCATCGATATCGACGCGCTGCTGTCGCTCGCCGGCGGGAACCGACTCCACTGGCATGCGCTAGTCGCGCCGAACGGCGAGATCTGGGTGAGCAGCTTCACGAGCCAGACGATCCACCGGTTCTCGGGCGACGGCTCGGCCTACATCGGGAACTTCGTCACCGCACCTGGATCGGCGGTCGGGATGACGTTCTCGGGGGGCAACCTGTGGTGCGCCGCGACCGCTGGCCCCTTTGGTGCCGGTGTGGTCGAATACGACGGAGCGACCTTGGCGCAAGTTTCGAACGTCGCGGTGCCGTCCGTGTGGGGCGCGTTCGCCTACAACGGCGAGATTCTCATGACCCAGAGCACGGGGTCGATCCAGCGCATCGATCCGGCAACGGGCATGAACGTCGGTGTCTTCTCGACGCCGGGTGGTTTCTTGGAGCAAATGGCGCTCGCGCCTAACGGCGAGCTCCTGGTCGCGAATTTCACCCCCGCCGGCTTCAAGGTGCTCGACCCGATGGGCGCGGTTCTCCAGACTTACAGCGTTCCGTCAGTGGGGGGCCCGCGTGGAATCGCGCCGCTCGCCAATGGCGAGCTGTTGTTGAGCGGGAGCGTAGGGGTCTTCTCGTACAACGCGCAGACCGGAGTTTCGACCCCACGCGACGGCGGTGGATCCGGCTCGTTCATCAGCTCGGCTGGAGCGAGTTTGATCGCGTCCAACTACTGCACGACGACCTTGAATTCGACGGGTGCCAGCGCGGAGATCTCAGGCACCGGATCGAACCTAGTCGGCGACAACAACGTCACGTTGCTCGCCAGTGATCTGCCGCTCAACCAGTTCGGCTTCTTCCTGACGAGTCGGACCCAGGGTTTCGTCGCGACTCCGGGCGGCAGCCAGGGCAACCTCTGCCTCGGCGGCACGATCGGTAGGTACGTCGCGCCGGGGCAGATCCAGAACGCCGGCGCGAACGGCGCGTTGACGTTGGCCCTCGATCTGACGCGCACCCCTGAAGGCCCGGCCTTCGTCGCCATCCAGGCGGGCGAAACGTGGAACTTCCAGACTTGGTTCCGCGACGTCGGACCGGGCGGCGCGCCTTGGTCGAACTTCACGAACGGTCTCTCTGTGTCCTTTCAATAGGGGCAACGGAGCCGTGTCGTTCCAATGAGCCTCATCGCATGAGGGCAGCGAGCTCATTCGGCGTGAACGAGGCCGGCACATCGAACACGGGCCAAGACGGGCCAATGCACGACACGTCGAGCGAGCCGGCGTGGCGCGGTGGAGTCGCGATCATCTGCTAGGAGCCTGCGCCACAGAATCCAACTCACCTCGCGGCGCCCACGCACGCCCCAGCTGCGTTGCAGCAAGGTCTCCAATAGCATCCAACGATGGGTACTGGAGAGTGGAGGGTCCGGAAGGGGCCTTTTACGCTGCGAGCACCAACCCTGGGCACCTGGTGGGGTCGGTCTGCTCCCTCAGGAATTGCGTGAGGGCGAGGTCTTCTGGCCCGTCCA
>Ga0163144_10007323_pt1 | contig 24208 bp, 24 predicted proteins | sample OliLak19BULKMAT1_FD_123175 | JGI IMG/M metagenome (GOLD analysis project Ga0163144, IMG submission 123175) | Freshwater microbial mat bacterial communities from Lake Vanda, McMurdo Dry Valleys, Antarctica - Oligotrophic Lake LV.19.BULKMAT1 | ecosystem: Environmental > Aquatic > Freshwater >...
CACTCGGGTCTGGCCCGGGGGAATATCCATGAATTCGTCGAGCAGGCGGGTGTTGTAGCGGACGTAGAGAAGCGCGCTGCCGATTCGATCGGCCATGCGCCGGGCCACCGCCCGGAGGTAGTAACCGCATAGAAGGTAGGACGAGCCATGGGGCAGCGCGTCGGGTCCGGCATCCGGAGGCACGCGCACGAGGCGGATCGGGAAACCCTCGGGCAGGCTTCGCGCCATGCATTCGAAACCATCGGCGGTCGCGACGACCGGCACGGACTTGAGCGTCTCCGGCATTTTGCCCTGCCGTTCGAGCTCTATGAGCCGGAGCAACTGTCCGAGCCTCGCCGCGTCTATGCCCAGGCGTCCGGCGCGATCGAGCACATCCTGAAGCAGGTCGTGAATTGCATGGGCGCGGGTGAGCGCAATCGTCGTCGACGGCCCCTCTGCGGAGTCCGGCCCCGCAACGAAGGCGCCGCTCCGTGGTCGCACCTCGACCGCCATGGCCTCGCCCAGGGCTTCCTGAATCCGCTCCGCCGTGGTGCGTGAAATCGCGAGCCGCTGCGCCAGTTCGCGAACCGAAGGGAGACGGTCGCCCGCCACCAGCCTTCCGGCCACCACATGAGCCACCGCCTGGCTTTGTACCTGCGCCGGATAGGGCAGTCGACTCCCCCGATCGAGACGGAAAACCATGACCAAACGAGCATACGCGCGGGGACTGGACTTCGCGGTGTTCTCTCCCCCTCTGGCACAGCCCTGACCACGATCGGGGTGAGCCCCGCTCAGTAGTCGTAGACGTGATCGATGAGGGCGCCTTCTCGGGCGAGCTGCGCGGCGACAGCCGTGAGTTCCGACACGCGCGGGCGGTCCGGTGCTCCCGTGTCGTCATCCTTGACTCCGGTGCTACCATCGTTACGTCGAAAGCAGCCGTAAACGCGTTCGGTGGGCGTTCACGGGTGAGGGGGTCTTTCATGATCCAACTCGAGAGACCGTCGGTCCCGGAGTCCGTGGAACGGATTCTCGATCGCCACGGAAACCGCCCGCAGGCGGTTCTCCAGGCGCTGATCGATGTGCAGCACGCGTGGCACCACGTTCCCGGAGCCGTGGTGTTGGCCCTCGCCGAACGGTTGGGCGTCCCGGCGGTGCGACTGCGCGGCCTGATCGGCTTCTATTCCTTCCTGAGCGCCGATTTTCAGGGCGACTTCGTCGTTCACCTGAGCGACAACATCACCGACCAGATGGCCGGCAGCCGCGAGCTTTCCGCGCGCCTGTGCGGGCGGCTCGGAGTGGCTCTCGGGAAGACCCGCGCCGACGGACGGGTCAGCGTGAATCGCACCTCCTGCACGGGCATGAGCGACCAGGGCCCCTCAGCCCTGATCAACTACCGCCCGGTCCCAAGGCTCGATGCGAAGCGGGTCGATCTCATCACCGACCTCATCAACGCCCGCACTCCGCTGGACGAATGGCCGTCTGATTTCTTCGTGGTCGAGTCACGCATCCGTCGATCGGATGTGATCTTCCGGAACGCCCTCGATTCGGGGGCGGGCCTGCGCGCCAGTCTCGACCGCGGCGGAAAGAACCTGGAGGCGTGGGAGGAGGATCTGGCACCCACCGATGCGCGCAAGCACCAGCTCGATCGCGGCGGGGCCGAGACGTTGAAGGAGATATACCGCTCGGAACTTCGCGGCCGCGGGGGCGCCGGCTTCAAGGCGGGCATCAAATGGCAGACCGTGCGCGAGGCCGCGAAGGGCGATCGCTTCGTGATCTGCAACGCCGATGAAGGCGAGCCGGGGACCTTCAAGGACCGTATCCTGCTGACCGAGCACGCGGACATGGTGTTCGAGGGCATGACGATTTGCGGCCACGTCGTCGGAGCGCGTCACGGCATCATGTACGTGCGGCAGGAGTACTTCTATCTCCGCGACCATCTGCAAAGCGTCCTGCGCCGCCGCCGTGAGCAGGGCCTTCTGGGCTGCAACATCCTCGGCAGCCCGCTCGACTTCGACATCGAGTTGCACTTTGGCGCAGGGGCCTACATCTGCGGGATGGAGACCGCGATGATCAAGAGCATCGAGGGGCGACGCGGCATCCCGAGGCGGCGCTGGCCGCTTCCTGTCCACCACGGCTACTTGAAGTCCCCCACCGTCGTGAACAACGTGGAAACCTTCGCCTGCGCCGCCGCGATCAGCGCGCGCGGCGGGGCGTGGTTTGCCGGTCTCGGAACCCCGCAGTCGACCGGGACGAAGCTCTTCTGCCTCTCCGGCGACTGCGAGCGCCCCGGCCTCTACGAATATCCCATGGGAGTGTCGGTGCGAGAGGTGCTCCGCGACAGCGGCGCGCTCGATGCCATGGCCATCCAGGTCGGCGGCCCCAGTGGAATCCTCATAGGCGAAGGCGACTTCAACCGCACCCTTTGCTTCGAGGACCTGGCCGGGGTCGGGACCTTGATGGTGTTCGGGAAACACCGGGATCTCTTCGACGTGATCACGAACTTCGCTCTCTTCTTCCAGCATGAAAGCTGCGGCCTGTGCACACCGTGCCGGGTGGGCACGACTCTCCTCGCCAACTACGTGAAGAAGTTCGAACGAGGCTGCGGCTCGCCCGTGGATGTCGAAGAAGTGAAGAACATCTGCACCCTGATGAAGAACATGTCTCATTGCGGCCTCGGGCAAACCGCCGGCAACCCGTTCACCGACAGCCTCCTCAAATTCCCGGCCATATGGGCACAGCGGATGAAGACCGCGGAGTTCGTCCCCGCCTTCGACCTCGACTGGGCGCTCGAGGAGGCCCGGAGTCTCACCGGCCGCGACGACGCCCGGGCGCACTTCCCGCCGGTGGAGGCCTGAGCCATGCCCACCTTCTTCCTCGACGATCGGGAAGTCGCCTTCAAGGAGGGACAGACCATCCTCCAGGCGGCCATGTCCGGCGGCCACTACATCCCCCATCTCTGCTGGCGGCCCGAACTCGATCCTCACAGTTCGTGTCGCCTGTGCACCGTGATCATCAACGGCCGGCCCTTCTCCTCCTGCACCCAGCCCGCCCTGAAAGGCCAGCGGGTCGAGTGCGACACCGAGGCCCTCGTTGCCATGCGTCGCGCGGTGACCCAGATGCTCTTCATCGAAGGAAACCATCACTGCCCGGCGTGCGAGAAGAGCGGCCGGTGCAAGCTCCAGGCCACGGCCTATCTGCTTGGCATGCAGAACAGCCATTTCTCGCACCAGTTTCCGGTGCGCACGCGCGACTTGAGCCACCCCACCGTGAGCCTCGACCGCGACCGGTGCATCCGCTGCGAGATCTGCGTGAGGGCGAGCCGGACGCTCGACGGCAAGGACGTCTTCGCCATCGACGGACGCGGCATCGGATCGGGCCTCGCCGTCAATTCACCTTCCGGCCTGCTCAAGGACAGCGAGATCGCGCCGGAGGATGCCGCGGTCAGGCTTTGTCCCACCGGAGCGTTGATGGCGAAAGACCAGGGTTTTGAAGTCCCGATCGGCGACCGGCTCTATGACCGGGAGCCGTTGAGTGTGGTGGAGCTGCGGGAATACAAGGCCAGGAAGGCGCTTCATGGCTAAAGCCACCGTCGCCACGTGTTCCCTCGCGGGCTGCTTCGGCTGCCACATGTCTCTTCTCGACATCGACGAACGCCTGCTCGATCTCCTCGAACTGGTGGAGTTCGATCGAAGCCCGATCAACGACATCAAGCACATCTCCCGGCCGGTCGACGTGGGCCTGATCGAGGGCGGCGTATGCAACGCCGAGAACGTTCTCGTCCTTCAGGAGTTCCGGAGGATGTGCAAGGTGCTCGTGGCCGTGGGCGAATGCGCGAACACCGGAGGCATACCCTCCATGCGCAACGGCATTCCCCTCAAGCGATGCCTCGAGGAGAGTTTCGTCCGCGGGCAGGGCACCGAGAACGCCCAGATCCCCGACGATCCCGAGTTGCCGCTGCTCCTGAACAGGGTCCGGCCCCTGCATCACATCGTCAAGATCGATCACTTCCTGCCCGGGTGCCCTCCGTCCGCGGACGCCTTCTGGCATTTCCTCACCGAACTCCTGGCCGGTCGCGACCCCAGCCTCCCGAAGGAACTGATTCGCTTCGACTGATCGAGGTTCGCCATGTTGAAAAGCGCCGCCGCCCGGCTTGAAACCGCCGCCCACCCCGAGGCGCTCCGTCGCATCGTCATCGACCCCTTGAGCCGCGTCGAAGGCCACGGAAAGGTCACGCTCCTCCTCGACGATGAACGTCATGTGAAGCAGGCCCGCCTTCACATCGCGGAGTTCCGAGGCTTCGAGACGTTCATCCAGGGCCGCCCCTACTGGGAAGTCCCGGTCCTGGTCCAGCGCCTGTGCGGGATCTGCCCGGTGAGCCACCACCTGGCCGCCGCGAAGGCCGTCGACGTTCTCGTGGGCGCGCGAACTCTCACCCCCACCGCGGACAAGCTTCGCCGGCTGCTTCACTACGGCCAGACCCTTCAGAGTCACGCGCTCCATTTCTTCCACCTCGCAAGCCCCGACCTGCTTTTCGGCTTCGACTCCGATGTCGCGAAGCGGAACATCATCGGGGTTATCGCGGCCCACCCCGAGGTCGCGCTCAAGGGGGTCAGGCTGCGGAAGTATGGCCAGGAGGTCATTCGCATCCTCTCCGGCAAACGAGTGCACGGCGTCCTCGCGATTCCAGGCGGCGTCAACAAGGGCCTCTCCCGGGAGGATGCCGAGGCTCTTCGCAAGGACATCGATCAGATGGTCGAGTGGTCTCAGGAGGCGGTGAGCATGGCCCGTGAGTTCTATCTCGCGGACCTCGAGCGGAACTCCTCCTTTGGAACTTTCCGATCGAACTTCGTGAGCCTCGTCGCTGCGGACGGCAGTTTCGAACTCTATGACGGCGGTCTGCGCGCGCGCGACGCGGAAGGCGTCGCGATCTTCGATCACCTCGATTGCGACCACTATCTGCGCCATATCCACGAGGAAGTGAAGTCGTGGTCGTACATGAAGTTTCCGTTCATCGTGGCCCGGGGGTCGGATGAGGGCTGGTATCGCGTAGGACCGCTCGCCCGTCTCAACAACGCCGACCGCATGCCCACGCCCCTGGCGGAAGCGGAACGCCGGACCTTCGTGGCCACGGGAGAGGGCGGTCCCGTCCACGCCACCATGGCCTATCACTGGGCCCGGATGATCGAGATGCTTTATGCCGCGGAAGCCATCCGCTCGCTTCTCGACGATCCGGACTGCTTCGGCTTGGATCTGGTGACGAAGGGCGAGCGGGCGTTTGAAGGCATCGGGGTGGTAGAGGCCCCCCGCGGCGTTCTGATCCATCACTACGTGGTCGACGAGACGGACGCCATCGTGCGGGCGAATCTCATCGTGGCCACGACCCACAACAACACCGCCATGAACACCGCGGTGCGGGAGGTGGCGGAGCATGATCTCGACGGGAAGGATCTGACCGAAGGCCTGCTGAATCACATCGAGGTGGCGATCCGCGCCTACGACCCGTGCCTCTCCTGCGCCACCCATGCCCTGGGGCGGATGGCGCTGCAGGTCGAGCTGCAGAGTGCGGATGGACGCGTCACGCAGCGAATGACGCGTGATGAAGACGGCGGCGTGACCCGGGAAGATCTGGAATGAGCCATCCTCACGCGGGCCTCCCCAGTGTCGTCGTACTCGGTTGTGGAAATCCAAGCCGCGGGGACGATGCCCTGGGCCCGGAGCTGATGGCGCGCGTTCACGGGTGGATCCACCTCCACCCCGACCGCGCGGTCACCGCCGTGGAGGACTTCCAACTGCAGGTGGAACATAGCCTCGATCTGCAGGGTCGGGACCTCGCCCTCTTCGTGGACGCGACGGCCAGCGGCCCCGAGCCCATGGTGCTGCACTCTCTGCTCCCGCAGGCCGATTACAGTTTCTCGACCCACGCCCTCTCCCCCCAGGCGCTCCTCCAGGCCTTCGTCACCCTCGACCGCGGAACTCCCCCATCGGCCTTCGTGCTTGCCGTTCGCGGCTACTCTTTCGGTCTCGGCAACTCGCTGAGCGAGCAAGCGAAGGCCAATATCGAGAGCGCCTGGGGCCTTCTCGAACGAATGCTGGAGAACCCCTCGGCGGCGAACTGGAAAGCACTCTGCACCCAAGAGGCGGCGCGGAGCACCAGTGCATAGGAACCATTGACCCCCCTTGCGGGAAGGCGCATAAACAGGGGATAGATGCACGAGATTTCGATCGCCTGTTCCCTCGTGAAGGCCGCCGTCGATGAGGCGGCTCGGCATGGCGTCAGCCATGTGCTGAGGGTCGACGTGGTCCTCGGAGCCCTGAGCGGGGTCGAGATGGACGCCCTGCTGTTCTGCTTTCCCGCCGTGGCCAAAGGGACGGTCTGCGAGGGCGCGGGACTGTCGGTCGAGATCGAGCCGGCCCGCGGCCACTGCGCGGCCTGCGGGTCGACCCACGACGTGCACGATTTCATGGACCCCTGCCCGGACTGCGGGGCGTGGCCGCTCGGCCTTGAAGGCGGCCGGGACATGCGACTGAGAGCCCTGGAGGTATAGGTATGTGCGCGACATGCGGATGCGGTCAACCGGCGGCTCAGACGCACGAGCGCGGTCATGCCCACGACCCCAGCCACGATCACAGCCATGAACACGGCAACGGTCATAGTCACACCAACGGTCACACTGCCGAGACTCCCAGCATCGTGAAGCCTTCGGCGCAGCCCATCGCCGCGCGAAGCATGATCGAGATCGAGCAGGCCATCCTGGCCGGGAACGACCATATCGCCGCGAACAATCGCAGCTTCCTGGACCGCCGGCACACCCGCGGATTCAACATCATCAGCTCCCCCGGGGCGGGCAAGACCACCCTTCTCGAGAAGACGCTGACCGCGCTCCGCGCGCGCTCTGTAGGCTGCGCGGTGGTCGAGGGCGACCAGGCCACCGACCTCGATGCGCAGCGCATCGCCCGCACCGGGGTTCCCGTCTTCCAGATCGAGACCGGTCGCGCCTGTCACCTCGACGCGCAGCAGGTCCACCAGGCCCTGGTCGCCATCGCCATCCCGGAACGGGGACTGCTCTTCATCGAGAACGTGGGCAACCTCATCTGCCCGACCGAGTTCAATCTGGGGGAGCACGAGCGAATCACCATCGTGAGCGTGGCTGAGGGTCACGACAAACCGGCGAAGTACCCGCTCGCCTTCCGCAACGCCACCGCCATCGTCATTTCCAAGATCGACCTCCTGCCCCACGTTGACTTCAACATCGTGGAGGCGCGGCGGCTCATGGCGGGTCTCAACCCCAAGGCGCCCATCTTTGAACTCTCGGCCACCACCGGAGTGGGCATGGACGCCTGGCTGTCGTGGCTGCAGCACATGCTGCCGGTCGAAGTCTGAGGAAGAGCGCATGTGCCTCGGTGTCCCCGGAAAGGTTGTATCCATCACCCGCCACGAGGTGGGAATGCAGATGGGTCGCGTGCAGTTCGGCGGAATCCAGAAGGAAGTCTGCCTGTCGTTCGTTCCCGAGATCCAGGTGGGCCACTATGTGATCGTGCACGCCGGTTTCGCGATCAGTCAGGTGGATGAAGAGGAAGCCGCTCTCACGTTCGAGATCCTGAGGCAGATGGGCGATCTCGCGGAACTGACGGACACGGAAGCGACACCCGGGGCGGTGGGCGATGCGCTTCGTTGACGAGTACCGCGATGGCGGTGCGGTGCGGCTCGCCGCCGCTGCCATCAAGGCGGCCCAGTCGCGGCCATGGTCGCTCATGGAGATCTGCGGCGGCCAGACCCATTCGATCCTGAAGTTCGGCCTCGACCAGCTCCTCCCTGAAGCCCTCACTCTCGTTCACGGCCCGGGGTGCCCCGTGTGCGTGACCCCGCTCGAATTGATCGATCAGGCGGTCGAGATCGCGGCGCGACCTGAAGTGATCTTCACGTCGTTCGGCGACATGCTCCGCGTGCCCGGTTCGCGCGAGAGCCTGATGCAGGTGAAGGCCGAGGGCGGCGACGTGCGCATCGTCTACAGCCCGCTCGACGCGGTGGCGCTCGCCCAGGCGAACCCGACGCGGCAGGTGGTGTTCTTCGCGGTGGGCTTCGAGACCACCGCTCCGGCGAACGCCATGTCGGTGTGGCGCGCGCATGAACTGAGGCTCGACAACTTTTCCATCCTCTGCTCGCACGTTCTCGTCCCGCCGGCCATCGACGCCATCCTGGGCGCGCCCGACTGCAGGATCCAGGGGTTCCTGGCCGCCGGTCACGTTTGCACGGTCGAGGGCACGCACGACTACGAACCGCTAGCCGATAAGTACCACGTGCCCATTGTGGTCACGGGTTTCGAACCGGTCGATCTGATGGCGGGCATTCTCGCCTGCGTGAAACAGCTCGAGAAGGGCGAAGCCGTGGTCGAGAACGCGTACAAACGCTCGGCCAACCGTGACGGTAACCCTCCAGCCCGCGCCCTCGTCCGCCGCGTCTTCGAAACCTGCGACCGCGCGTGGCGAGGCATTGGTGTGATCCCGCAAAGCGGTCTCGCCCTGCGTGGCGAGTTCGCGGCGTTCGACGCCGCGCGCCGCTTCGACAGCAGTCACATCAAGACGGAAGAGCCGAAGGAGTGCATCGCGGGACAGATTCTTCTCGGGCGCAAGCGGCCGTCGCAGTGCTCGGCCTTCGGACAGCAGTGCACGCCGGAGCATCCCCTCGGCGCGCCCATGGTGTCGGCCGAAGGCGCCTGCGCCGCCTGCTACGGGTATCGGAGGACGGCATGAGCGACGAGGCCGAAGTGAAGCCCGTCGACCCGTCGCAGTGGTCATGCCCGGCGCCCTCTGCCCGCGTGGACACCATCCAGGTCGCCCATGGCGGCGGCGGTCGGATGAGCCAGAAGCTGATGGAGCAGGTCTTCTTGCCCGCCCTGCGAAATCCGGCGCTCGAAGCACTTCACGACGGCGCGATCCTTTCGCTTCCCCCGGGCCGGGTCGCTTTCACCACCGACTCCTACGTGATCAGTCCGATCTTCTTCCCCGGCGGCGACATCGGCTCGCTCGCGGTGCATGGGACCGTGAACGATCTGGCCATGTGCGGCGCGCGTCCCCTGCATCTCTCCGCCGGGTTCATCATTGAAGAAGGGCTCCCGATCGCGTCCCTGCAGCGGATCGTGACTTCGATGGCGCGGGCCGCCTCAGAGGCGGGCGTCACCGTGGTCACGGGCGATACGAAGGTGGTCGACCGCGGCAAGGGCGATCAGATCTTCATCAACACCGCGGGCATCGGTGTCGTGCCTGACGGCGTCGAGATCGCACCGACGCGGGCCCGGCCCGGCGATAGGGTCATTGTGAGCGGCGAGATCGCGGTTCACGGGATCGCGATCCTCTCGGTGCGCCAGGGATTGGAGTTCGAGACGGAGATGCTGAGCGACTCGGCTTCGCTGCACGAATTGGTGGGCGCGGCTCTCGACGTGGCCGGAAGCTACCTCCACGTCCTGCGCGATCCCACCCGCGGCGGGGTCGCGAGCGCGCTCAACGAGATCGCCACCGCAGCCGGAGTATCGATCGAACTCGAGGAACGTTCGATTCCGGTGAACCAGGCGGTGCAGGGCGCCTGTGAACTGCTGGGCTTCGATCCCCTCTACGTGGCGAACGAGGGCAAGTGCCTCGCCATCGTGGCCCCATCGCACGCAAAGGCCGTCCTCGACACCTGGCGCCGCCATCCCCTCGGCCGCGACGCCGCCATCATCGGACAGGTCAGGGAGGAACCGAAGGGCCGACTTGTCCTCCACACCCGCATCGGAGCGCGGAGGGTGGTGGACATGCTGTCGGGCGAACAACTCCCGCGCATCTGCTGACCGTCACCCAGAGCCCCGGCCTTTGCCGGAGGAAACCAATGGTCCCTCAGTCCGACGAAGGGGACCATCCCTCAATACGGACCCCGCTCAGCCTACGGGCCACCGCGGTCAGCCGATCGCGCGCCAGGGCCCCGACGCGGGCGCACGGACTGATTGGCAAACCGCGCATGTTTCATCTACGCTCTTCGGAGAAATAAAATTAGTTTTTACGATGCGGACGGCGTGAAGGTAAGGGATGAAAGTAATTCCATCGGGGAGCAGGGCTGTTCGCCCGAACTCGGAGAACCGGTAAACGGCGGAAGCGATGCTCGTATCCGACGACCCGGCAGCGAGGTGGTACGCGAGCACCCGGAAGACCTCCGCGACGGAGACGTGATAGGCGCCGATGGTCAGAGCGGTCAGGCCGGCGGCCACGGCGATGGAGAGCCGCAGGAGGCTCCACCATCCGGCGGGAACGGGCTCGTCCGGGGCGCGGTCCGTCGGGGTCGGGGAGGGCATGGCTTGGAGCCGGAACGGTGATTCGCGCGGATGGCGCGACGAGCGCTCTCGTAGCACGAAGGTTGTCCGGATTACAGAAACGCATGATCGACCACAGGTCGGGGAGTTGCTCGATGGGCTTGCCAGACAAGCCCTTTCGAGAGTCGGCTTGCAGTAAACGACTACGACCGGGAGCCGACGTCCGTCACGACGCTTGGCCTGGCCACCGGAATCACCCTAAGCAACTCCGGCACCAACAAGACCAAATCGATGAGACGATTGGTTCGCGCATGGAGCGGAACGACCGCGATCGTGAACTTCGGCAAGTGTTGTTGGAACGACAGATTCCGATCGACCGTCACGAAGACATCGAACTCGGCCTGGGCCAGCGCGAGGAGCTTGCCGTTGGTGATAGCGGCCCAACCATGGCCTTGAACCGTGCGCGTTGCGTAGCCTTCGATATGCGGCGCGAGGCGTGCATCGACACACTCGTCGAGGAGAACCCTCACGCAGCGTCGTGAACCGCCAACGTCGTGGCGTGCTCCAGGAACGCGATCACCTGGGCGCGCGTCACGGATGGAAACCCGCCGAGAAACTCATCGATGCCGTCACCCGCTTCGAGGTAGTCGAGCAGTGTTTGGATGGGCACCCGCGTGCCCGCGAACACAGGCGTCCCGCCCATGATGTCGGCTGAAGTGGTGATGATCGGCTCGGACATTCGGGTAACCATACCGCCCTTAATCGAGCGCCTCCAAGCGGCCGAAGGGCACAGTATCTCCCTGAGATGGAGTCCTGGTCCGTACTCGCACTCGAGCGCAAGCGTCCATCGCGCCAGACGCGCGGTTGTCGATCGCCTCGTGCCGACCAGATTCAGGAACCACCGTTGCGGTCAAGGATTTGAAGGATCCGCGCGCGCTCTGGAGCCACCATCGACCGGGACCACGTCGCGCAGCACAGGCTGGCGCTGTCGACCTACCTCGGCCACACCCACGTCGCGGATACCCACTGGTACTTGCACGCGACACCACACCTCATGCGTCACATCTCGGATGCCTGCTTGAGGCTTGACCCACCCGCCCAACCGGGACTCTCATCCGCTCAGCCCAATGGGCTCGAACTGGAAGGGCGCACGGATGCAGGGCTTTGCCAACCCGTGGACTTCGAGCGTGCGTGAAGAAAGATGAACCGCAACGAGACAGAGGCCGTTTCACTTCGTCGTCGGCCGGTCATTGAGGGCGTCCTTTGCAGGTGAAGCCGAGTTGGACCGGCAGCGGGGTAGAGCATGCCAAGAACTACTAAGGGCGAGGCGACCCGGGCCGGGGCGTGGTTAGTCGCCTACTGGATCCTGATGTTGGCCATTCTTCTGACGGCGGTCCTCAATCTCGCGCGAGTCTCGGGGGGTTTCTTGACCAACCACCTGGCGGATGTCACCGTGCCTGCGTTGCTTTACGTGCTCGCCCGAGAATTCGCGCCGCGAAAGCGACTGGCGCTGCCTGCCCTCACGGCGTGGCTCGGCCGCAGTCCGGAGCGAGCTGCGGCCGTTCTCCTTCTTTCGAGCATCGCGACGGAGATCAATCAAGCGAGCATCGCGACGGAGATCAATCAAGCGATATGGCCGCGGGGCCTGTTCGCCGGCCGTTTCGACTGCCCGTTCGCCGTGTTCTCCCACTCGTAGCGATGGCGGCCGCCGACGGCGGTCGCGATCTCGCACACCGGCATGGTCCAGCCGTCGGGGCCGAGGAACCACCGCCTCATGAGGGTCGCATCGTGGTGCGCGCGCCAGACCTGTGCGACGGTGCCTCGGATGACGCGGCTCACACGCACCTGCGTGTCGTTGAGGAGCTTCGCCTCCATCATCCCCATCTGCAACACCTGCTCCATCGCGGCAGCGTGCGGGAACTGCGTGACACTGGTGAAGCGCGAGCCGGTCTTCGTGGCCTCGAAGGTGAAGACCATGCGCATCGTCGGCATGTCGGAGTTCATGCGGCCGTTGTCGTTCGCGAAGCCGTCCTCGAGTTCAATGCGGCGGCGCGGTTCGATGGCGAGGAAGCGGAACCAGCCGCCCGCGCGTGGGCCGTCCGGGCCCGTCATGTAGTAGTGCGACTCGCCGCCGACCGCCATGTCGTGGCGCGTGTAGGTGGCCGGCCACTCGACGGGGCCCCAGAAGCGTTTCAGCTGGCGCGGGTCGGCGTAGGCTTCCCACCGGCGATCGACGCTCACCGGGTAGTCGGCGACGATGGTGAGGGCGAGCGTCGTCGGGTCGGACGAGACGTTGGTGACGGGCATGACCTACTCCTTGGGGAGACGGGGCTCGGCGAGGACGGCGTCCAGCTGGGAGAATCGATCGGTCCAGAGTCGTTCGAGTTGTTGCAGCAGCAGCCGCGCGTGGGCGATTCGTTGGGGATCGCCGCGGACGAGGCGTTCTCGGCCCTGGGGGCGTTTGGTCACGAGTCCCGCCCGTTCGAGTACGGCGACGTGCTTCTGCACGGCGGCGAACGACATGTCGTATCGCGCGGCCAGGGTGGAGACGGACGCTTCTTGGCCGCGGAGGAGTCGCGTGACGATGTCGCGCCGCGTGGTGTCCGCGAGGGCGTGAAAGAGGCGGTCGAGGGCCGCAGGGGGGAGGTGGCTACGTACAACCATTTAGTTGTATATTAGACGGAGCGAGATGGCGGGGCAAGGGGGTGAGCGCCTGTCGCCGTTGCGGCGCGCGCGCGATCGGGCGCAGGTTCTGGTCGAACAGCGTCTCGATCAGCAGCTCCTGCTGCCGGAGCTTCGCGCGGCTCAACTCGTGGGCGCTCGCATCGCTCAGCGAGCCCGTTCATTGGAATCGGCCCCGTCTGGAAATGTACGAGCAGAGGGACCTGTTCCGACGTCGATCAAACACGCAATGCGAATCGCACGCGACACGCGCTGAACCGGGGGATCAGTCTGCCGGTCGGCGTCGTCCCGCCGCCGAACCCGGCCGCGAAGGATCTCGAACAGCTCATCCTCTCCTACCGGAAGATCGAGGCGGTCGTCGATACGCGCTGCTACTTTGCCACGCCGCATCCCTCGTGGGCGCGCGGCAGCAACGAGAACGTGAACGGCCTCTACCGCCAGTACGTTCTGAAGCAGACCTCGAGGGAGTATCTGACCGAACGCGACTGCCAGCGCATCGCCGACACACTCAACCGTCGACCGCGCGAGCGCTTCGGCTTCAGAACACCGGAGGATGCCTCTGCCGTGCAACGCTCAGTGTTGCACTTCAAAGTCGACTTCACACGGCTTCCGTCGGTGCCGACAGCTCGGGGCGGCGCGCGACATGCAGGCTGGCGAGAAACATGGCGGTGACGACGGGGAGCCAAAGGGCGCGCTCCGCAGCGCTCGGTGTGGCCGCGTTGGCGACGATCCCGAGCGCGCAGTACGCGACGACACCCCAGATGGCCCGGCGGAATCGCGCCGGCGGTGCCGCGTGCGCGCGGGTCCGCACCAGATGGATGAATCCGACGAGAAGTACGGCCGAGCAGAGGGCGACGACACGCGCGCCCGTGGGAAGCGGGCCGGTGACCCGGCCGCCTTGCGTGAACGCACCCCACGGGGCTCCGGCCACGAGTGCAAGTTGGAAAGCGACGACGACACCGGTCAGTGTGGAGAAGACGGTTGCGCTGAACGAGTGGGTCATTGCGGGAGAGCGTAAGTGCAACAAGCGCGATTTGCCAACCAGTCCGCGCGCCCGGATCGGCTCGCTCCGGCCGCCCGTATGCACGTCGGCGACGCTCTCCTCGGAGGCGTCCGGCGCGCCAAACCGTCGCGGCGGCGCGAAGCCAGGCCTCGGGCCAGCGCGAAGCCTACCCTCGGGGTACGCAAGCTCCGCCACCCCGCGGTGCTCCCTGCGTTTTCGCTTCTGCTCACTACACTGCCTCGTGGCCCCAGGCCAGGCTGCGCGCTCGCCCTTGCTGCCCTGATCCCCGCACTGGTTCTCGTCGCCGAGCGCCTGTCGCCGGAGCACGCGGCTCTTCCCGTAGAGCGGACCGCAACCAGGTGAGCGGCTCGGCATCCCCCAAGGGGAGGCTTCGCGCCCTCGGTCAGTTGGCCGGGCGGGATGCTGATTTCTCCACGATGACCGGACCCCAGACGGCGCGAGCCCAAGCGATACTCGCGGCCTCTCTCTCGAACTCCCCTGGAGTCCCTATGCCAGAAGGCAAGGTCGAGGTTACCCGCCGTATTCCGCGCCGTCGTCTCGACGGTGCGGGAAGTGAGTGCCGGTAGTGGAAGCAGCAGTAACGAGCAAGAAGCACTGCTCACGCCCTGGCGCCACATCCTCCTCATGCTCGACGGCGACCACGCTGGACGGACAGCATCGCGAGAAATCCGCCCGCGCTTCCAGAATGCCGAGGTCGCTGTGGCGGAACTACCCGAGGGCTATGACCCCGACCAACTAAGCGATTACGACCTGCGAGCCTGCTGCAACAATTACCATTACCAGGCGCCCCATTTAAGAAACGGCTAGCGGAAGATTCACTGCCGCGATCAAAGCGGTTTCGTCCCATTTGATCTCAAGTGTTCGACGGTTGCGCTTGTAATTGAAACAAAGCGGAAGCGGGCGACATTGTTCGATAGGTCTTTGGAGAACTTTTGAGCTCCCGGTGAACCAGGCGGTGCAGGGTGCCTGTGAGTTGCTGGACCGACCAGAAACTGGGCGACCCGAGATGGGCCCCCGAGTGCGGGCGGTTCGTTTGCCCTATGGGATGAGGCATGCGCTCTCTGTCCGGTGGGCCGCGGCTGCGGTACGCTGCGGACAGGGTCATGAACACCACCAGACTGCGCGTCTACGTGCGGGGCGCCGTCCAGGGCGTCGGCTTTCGGCCCACCGTCCATCGCGTCGCCACCGGACTCGGACTCCATGGTTTCGTCACGAACTCGACGAGCGGGGTGGAGATCGAGGTCGAAGGCCGGACCGACCAGGTGGACCGGTTCGTCCCCACGCTCCTCGATCAGAAGCCGCCTCGCGCCATCATTCAGGGCCTCGAATTCCGTCGTCTCGATCCCGTGGGCCACAAAGGATTCGAGGTCCGCGAGACCGACGTGCGGGGCCCCGCCACCACTCTCATCCTGCCCGACATCGCGACCTGCGCCGACTGCCTGCGTGAACTCTTCGATCCGTCGGACCGGCGCTGCGGCTACCCGTTCATCAACTGCACCAACTGCGGCCCTCGCTTCACCATCATCGAGTCGCTCCCCTACGACCGCGAGCGCACCACCATGGCGCGGTTCGTCATGTGCCCGGACTGCCGCTCGGAATACGAGAACCCGCGTGATCGCCGGTTCCACGCCCAGCCCAACGCCTGCCCTGTGTGCGGGCCGCAATTGAAGCTTTGGGATCCGTCGGGCGGAGTGTTCGCGACGCGAGAAGACGCGTTGACCGCGGCGACCGATGCCCTCCGCGCGGGCCGGATCGTCGCGGTGAAAGGCATCGGTGGCTTCCATCTGATGTGCGACGCGCGGAACGACGCCGCGGTGCGCGCGCTGCGCGGGCGGAAACATCGCGAGGAGAAGCCCTTCGCGCTGATGTTCCCCGATCTGGCTTCGGTGCGGGGGGTCTGCGCCCTGAGCGCGCTCGAAGAGCAACTCCTCAGTACGCCCGAGGCGCCCATCGTTCTTCTTCTCCGGCGGGGGAGCGCAACCATCTGCTCCTCGATAGCTCCGGGAAATCCGTATCTGGGCGTCGTTCTTCCCTATGCGCCGCTTCATCACCTGCTGATGAGCGCGCTCGGTTTCCCTGTCGTAGCCACGAGCGGCAATCTGACCGACGAACCCATCGTCACCGATGAGCACGATGCGCTCGATCGTCTCGGCGAAGTTGCCGACCTCTTCCTCGTCCACGATCGACCCATCGCGCGCTACGCGGATGATTCAATCGCCCGGATCGTCGGGGGCCGCCCCATGCTGCTGCGTCGCGCACGCGGATACGCTCCTCTGCCCCTCGCCAGGACCGCGTCGCGAGAGGCGATCCTCGCGGTGGGCGCCCACCTCAAGAGCACCTTCGCCTTCTCGGTGGAAGGGCAGCTAGTGCTTTCGCATGACCTCGGCGACCTCGAGACACCGCAGGCCCTCGCGGGCTTTCACGATGTGGTGAAGCGCCTGCCCGGCCTCTACGGTTTCAAGCCCACGACCATCGCCCACGACCTCCATCCGGACTACGCTTCGACACAGTTCGCGGAGACGCTCCCCGGGCGTCACGTGGCCGTGCAGCATCACGCCGCTCACGTCTTCGCGTGCATGGCTGACAACGAGCTCGAAGGCGAAGTCCTCGGCGTGAGCTGGGACGGAACAGGCCTCGGCACGGACGGCACGATCTGGGGCGGCGAGTTTCTGCGCGTGCGCGAAGGAGCCTTCCGCCGGGTGGCGCACCTGCGGACCTTCCCGCTCGCTGGTGGCGATTCCGCGGCGCGTGAACCGCGACGCAGCGGGCTTGGGCTGCTTCACGAGATGGAAGGCGATGCCGCGTTCACCCGCCCTGATCTCGCGGTGAGGCTGGGCTTCGAACCAGCCGAGCTTTCGGTCCTCCGCGGGATGTTCCGAAGCGGCACGGGAGTGGCGCGCACGTCCAGCGCGGGCCGCCTGTTCGACGGCGTCGCGGGGCTGATCGGCCTTCGGTCGCGCGCCGCCTTCGAAGGCCAGGCCGCGATGGAACTCGAGTTCGCGGCCATGGAGGCGGAGGACGAGGCGTCGTATCCGTTCACGTTCGCCGGCGAGGTGGTCGATTGGGCGCCGATGATCCAGGCGATCGAAACGGACCGCACGGCCTCACTGCCGGTCGGCCGAATTGCGAGGCGCTTTCACAACACGCTCGCGGAGATGATCGTGGCCGTGGCCCGTCGCGAGGGTCTGCCACGCGTCTGTCTCACCGGGGGCTGTTTCCAGAACGTCGTGCTGGCAGAGAGAGGGATCCATCGCCTGACCGCGACCGGCTTCGCCCCCTATTGGCACCAGCGCGTACCACCAAACGACGGCGGCATCGCGCTTGGACAGCTGGTGGCTGCCGGAGCGGCACCTCAGGGGTGAACCTCCAGTGGAGAGAGGACCTTGCCTCGTCTTGCCTCCCTGCGCAACGGCCGGCCAACCCGGGTCGCCCCTACATCGAGATCGAGCCCTCGCGGAAGTCCGTGCGGTCGAGCCAGACGTTGATCAGCACCGGCCGGCCGGCGGCGGCGAAGGCGCGGGCGCGAGCCAGCGCGCTCTCAACCTCGTTTGCGTGGCGGACCTCGATGCCTTCCGCGCCAAAGGCGCGCGCTACGTCGTGATACGCGGTGCGAGCGAGTACCGTGCCCACGTCGTCGCCCAGCATCTTCACCTGCTCACGCGCGATCTGGGTCCAGCCCGCGTCGTTGCCCACCACCGCGATCACAGGGATGCCGTGACGCACGAAGGTGTCGAACTCGGCGATGCCGTAACCCGAAGCCCCGTCGCCCCACAGCAGCCACACTTCGGACTCCTTTCGCGCGAGGGAAGCGCCGAGTGCAAAGCCCGCGCCCACGCCCAAGGTGCCGAAGACGCCAGGGTCGAGCCAGGTCAGCGGACCGCGGGGGCGCAGGATGTAAGAAGAGGTGGCCACGAAGTCGCCGCCGTCGGCCACGAACACCGCGTTCTCGCCGGCCGCGCGATCGAGGGCCCGGAAGAAGGCCACCGGATTGACGTGCCCGGCCGCACCCGCGGCCTGGGCATCGATGCCGGTTTCACGGGTCTGGTCGCGCTCGTGCAGTGCGGTGATCCAATCGGCGCGGCGGGCCTTTTCGGCCACGCGATCGGCCAGCTGCTCGACGAAGAGGCCGGCATCGCCCAGGGCCAGGATGGTGGGCGTCCGGTTCAGTCGCGCTTCTTTGGCGCTACGATTTGCGGCGATGAGGGTGGCGTTGCGCCTCACGTGTTTGCCGTAGTCGAGACGGAAGTCGCACGGCACTCCCGCGAGGACCACGCAGTCGGATTCGCGCAGGGCCTTGCGCCGCTCGTGCCGCATCTGGAGTGGATGGTTGCTTCCGAGCAGGCCGCGGGCCATTCCGGACAGGTAGACGGGAATTCCCAACCGCGATACCGCGGCGCAGAGCCGAGCGGCATTCGTGGCCTGGGCCAGCGACTGGCTGCCGATCACCAAAAGCGGGCGTTCGGCGCGAGCCAGCGCATCGGCGGCGCGGGCGATCACGCGGTTTCCCGGATGGGGAAGGCGAACGTCGGTCACGCTCGACACCATGGGACCCCTGGTTCCCGCGAACAGGCGCGAGGCATGGCGGTTCAAGTACCAGCGCAGCGCCCGATCGGGAATCGCCGTGCCCTTGCCCGCGGCATCCGCGTACCACAGTCTTATGGTGGCCTCTTCGTAGAGCAGGTCCACCGGGCATTCGATGAATACCGGCCCGGGGATGCCGGAGCGGGCGGCGGCGAGCGCCTCGGTGACCGCGGGGCCGAGGTCGGCCACGCGGCGGACCTGCTTCACGAGCTTCACGTGCGGCGCGATCAGCGGGCGCTGGTCGATGTCCTGAAGCGCTCCCCGGCCTTGAAGTGCGGTAGGCGCGGCGCCTCCGATCAGGAGGACGGGGGACTGCGCGAGTTGCGCGTTCTTGAGCGCGGTGATGGTGTTGGTGAGGCCCGGACCCGCGGTGACCGCGGCCACCCCGGGGATGCCGGTGAGCCGCGCCGTGGCATCGGCCGCGAACACCGCGGTGACCTCGTCGCGCGTGTCCACGATGCGGATGCCCCGCGCTTTGGCAGCCACGAGAATGGGCGAGATGTGTCCGCCGCACAGCGTGAACATCACGGGGACGCCATGGGCCTCCAGGGCGGCGGCGATGCGATCGCCACCGTGGGGGATGGGCTGCGGAGAGGTCATGCCGACTTCCTTCCCGCGGCGTGTTTCGCCGCGTGGTCTTCGATGAGGGTGCGATAGTCGATCTTGCCGATGCGTGTCTTCGGCAGGTCGTCCCGAAACTCGATCTCCCGCGGGCATGACCACTTGATCAAGCGCTCCCGGCACCAGGCGATGAGGGCGGCTTCGGTTGACGGGCCCGCCTCCGCCGGATCCCGCAGAACCACGTAGGCCTTCACCCGTTCGACCTGCGCCTCATCGGGCACGCCCACCACGCAGGCGTCCTTCACCAGCGGATGCTGGTGGTGGAGAGGGGCGTCTTTGGCGTGGCCGCGGCGAGGGTGCCGTAAAAGGCGTCGAGCACGAGGGCGGTGCGGGCCCCGCTTGCGTCGAGGTAGTGGGTGATCTCGACCGCGGTCGAGAGGGGATGGATGAGCGCCGAGACCGCGCCCAGGCGGTTGGCCGCGTAGAAGGCGATCAACCCGGCGGGCGATGTGGGCCTCGAGATGAGAAGACGGTCGCCCGCTTTGAGCCCAAGGCGGCCGAGGCCTTCGGCGCAACGGTTCGATGGCGCGGAGGAGTTCGGCGTATGAGGACGACGAGCCGAGAAACTCCCAGGCTGGGGCCTCGGGCCCGCGGCGGGCCGTGGCCGCGATCGACTCGTACAGAGTGACCTTGGGGTAGTCGAGGTTTCGCGGTACCTGGCCATAGAAGCGCAGCCAGGGCGGGGACTCGACCATGCCGTTATGGTACCCGTCCCGAGGCCCCGAGGAGCTTCGGGGACCTCGGAACGCTCCCGCTCGCCTCAGGACTACGGGGGTCGGGCCCTTCATCCGATAGAGCTTGGTGGCCGCGCGCACGAAGAGACTCTGAGCATCGCTTTCGAGAGTTCTTTGTAGGCGTCGCCCGCCCTCGAACTGCGGAGAGAGTCTCCGGCCGCCCAGATGCCGGTACTGATACCATTCAAGGCACATGGAAGCGACCGTCTTGCGGCTCGATCCAAACGAGCCGTTGCCGCCCGAATTCGAGGCCTGGAATTCCCAAACGACCTTGGCGCTGATTTTCGCGCTCTCGCGTCCTGCTCCCGCCTCCTGCATCGCTCGAATCTGCGCGGCCTTGAAGGATGCAACGGTTCTCGGCTGTTCCACCGCCGGGGAAATCATGGGCACGGAGATCCTCGACGACACCGTCGTGGTGGCGCTGATGAAGTTCCGGGAAGTGACGCTGCGGCTCGCGAGCGCGCCTATCGAAACCGCCGCCGCTTCCCGTAGGGCGGGAGACCAGATCGCCCAGGCGCTGCTCCTGCCCGGGCTCCGCGCGGTCATCGTCTTGTCGGATGGAATAAGGGTTAACGGCAGTCAGCTCGTCGAAGGACTGAGCGGAGCGCTGCCGCCCGACGTGATCGTTACCGGCGGGCTCGCCGGAGATCGGTCGCGATTCGAGGAAACCTGGATCGTCCTGAACGGAACTCCGGTTTCGGGCCACGTGACCGCGGTGGGCCTTTACGGACCTTCACTCGCCATCGGCCACGGTTTCAAGGGCGGGTGGGACATTTTTGGCCTGGAGCGACTCGTGACCGCTTCGACCGACAACATCCTCTACGAACTCGATGGAAAGCCGGCGCTCGCCCTCTATAAGGAGTACCTTGGGGATCTCGCAAACGAGCTGCCGGCATCCGCGCTACTCTTCCCACTGCTCCTCCGAACCGCCGAGGGTGCGGTGGCGCGCACCGTCCTCGCGGTGGACGAAACGAAGGGCTCGATGACCTTCGCGGGCGACCTTCCGAAGGGCTCAACCGTGCAGTTCATGCGAGCGAACTTCGATCGCGTCATCGGAGGCGCTGGAGACGCGGGACTCCTGGCGGGCCGGGGCCTGCCCGAGGATGAGCCGGTTCTGCTGCTCGCCATCAGCTGCGTGGGTCGGCGCCTTGCCCTTGGCGATCGCTGCGAAGAGGAACTGGAGGCGACGCTTGAGTCCATGCCCGCGAAGACGTTGCAAGCGGGCTTCTATTCGTATGGCGAGATCTCCCCTGAGGGTTTGGGGAGTTGTCAACTCCACAACCAGACCATGACGCTGACCGCGATCTCCGAGAGACGGTGACGGGCGAACCCACGCCACCAGGCGCGGAAGCGCGGGCGAGCTTGCATCCGGTGCTCTCCCGCCAGTTGCGGCGCGCGGGCCTCGACCCTCGGACGCCCCCCGCGAACGAGCGCGAGTGGGCCAGGATTCTCGGCACGGTTTCACGCGCTTATGCGGCGGCCGATCAGGACCGCTATTTGAACGAACGGTCACTTGAGATCTCGTCGCGGGAAATGAGGGATCTGCACGCGCAGGTCTACGAAAGCACCCTGTCCGAGTTGGCCGAAGTGCGCCGCGAACTGGATCGCTTCTTCGACCTCTCACCCGATCTCTTCTCCGTGATCGGCTTTGACGGCTCGTTCCTGCGTCTCAATCGTGCGTGGGAATCGGTTCTGGGCTTCCCGGTTTCCGAGTTGATCGGCACCAAGTCATGGCTCCAATGTCATCCCGACGACCTCGCACGGCACCGGGAAGCGGGGCTTCGACTTGTCGCAGGGAAGCAGACGGCCGGCTTCACCTTCAGGTACGTCCACCGTGACGGCAGCGTTCGGGCGCTCGAGTGGGTGGCCATGAGTGACGCCGCCACCAGGCGGGTTTTCGGCATTGCCCGTGACGTGACCGGTCGCTTGCTGGAGAGCGCCGCCCTTCAGCAGGCCAAGGATTCGGCGGAAGCGGCCACCAAGGCGAAATCCGAGTTCCTCGCCAACATGAGTCACGAGATCCGCACGCCCCTGAACGCCGTCATCGGCATGATGGGTCTCCTTCTCGACACTCCGCTATCGGCTTCCCAACGCGAGTTCGCCGAAACCGCCCGCAGTGGAGGCGACGCGCTCCTCGATGTGATCGGCAACGTGCTTGATTTCTCTAAGATCGAGGCCGGAGAAATGGGAATCGAGGAGCACCCGTTCTCGCCTCGTCAGGCGATCGAGGACGCGGTCGACCTTGTCTCTGGGGTGGCTGCGGTCAAGGGAATTGAGCTCGCTTTGATCATCGCCCCCGACTTTCCGGCGCTTCTTCAGGGCGATTTCGCTCGAGTCCGACAGGTGGTCGCGAACCTTCTTTCAAACGCCGTGAAGTTCACCGAGCGGGGCGGGATCGTGATTCGCGCATCCGTGCCGCCCTCCAAACCGGCCATCCTGACCATCAGCGTGGCCGACACCGGACTCGGTATCTCCAAGGACAGGATCAAGCGGCTGTTCCTGCCGTTCTCTCAGGCGGACGCGTCAACCACCCGACGCTTCGGAGGGACGGGCCTTGGTCTTGCTATCTCTCGCCGGCTCTGCGAGGCGATGAGGGGCTCGATTTCGGTCGAGAGCGAGGCCTCTTTAGGCTCCATGTTCACCGTGCGTCTGGAGGTGCCTATCCTCGCCGGTCCGGACACCTCGATCAGTTCCGCCTTTTCTTCAAAGTCCGTCCTGGTCATTGAGCCGTCCCCCTCTGCGCGCGAGGCGCTCGTTTCCTGCCTCCAGGCGTTGGGGGTCACCACCTCGACGGCCCCCGATGTCGGAACCGCCACCGAGGCGTTCGGGCCAATGGAGTTCGACGCCGTCTTCGGGTCTCAAGACACGCAGGGACTCACGAGGTTCAAGGCGGCCTCGATCGTCATCGTGAGACCGCTTGGATCGGCCACCCCCGCCGATCGCGGAATGCATCATGTCTCCAAGCCGGTCAAAGTCGGGAGCGTGCGCTCAGCGCTCGCCAACGTGTTTGGCGTGGAGGCGCCTCGGGGCCGGGACCGGACCCAACCTCTGGATCCCGGGTTCGGCGCACGCTTTCCGCTTCGAGTGCTGGTGGTCGAGGACAACGCGATCAATCAACGCGTGGCCCGGGGGATGTTCGAGAGGATCGGGCTACGGGCCGACCTGGTCGGCGACGGCGTGGAGGCGCTTGTTGCGATGCGGCGGGCACCCTACCATCTGGTCCTGATGGACGTGCATATGCCGCTCCTGGATGGCCTTGAGGCAACGCGGCGCGTGCGGGAGGGTGGCGATGAATTCGCGTCCCAACCGGTGATTCTCGCGGCGACGGCTAGCGTATCCCAGGACGACATCAGCCGGTGCCTCGCCGCGGGCATGGAAGGATTCCTGGCCAAGCCGATCGACATCGCAGCGTTCCTGGAGGCGGTCAACCGATGGGCGCCGATCGCCCTCCAACGGACCGGAGTCAAAGACTCAGATCCCATAAAGGCGTGATTGAAGGCATGCACCTCGGAAACCATCGACTGGGCTCGTGGCTTCTCGACTCAGATTCACGACCGGCTTCTGGCCCTGAAGCGTTAATTCCTGCCTACTCCGTTCGCAGCTTGGTCTCCAGAACCTGATTTGACGAAAAGCCGGTGAGCTGAAGGTAGTGCTCGGCGGAGTCGAGCAAGGCTTGCGCCGGCACCAGGCCCACGATCTCCGATCCCGCGATCGCAACACCGTAGCGCGCGGCCTCGTTCCTTATGGTCTCGACGACCCTGAAAAGAGGTGTCTTCGTGAAGTCGGTCATGTTCATGGAGACCTGGGCGACCTTGCGGCCGTTGATGTCAACGATCAGGCCCATGGCCTTTACGAACCGATAGCCGCCGGTGCTATGGCGTATTCCCTTGGCGATCTTCTTCGCGATCTCCACGTCATCAGTGGCGAGATTCACGTTGAAGGCGACCAGCGGCATGCGCGCGCCCACCACCACCGCGCCGAACGAGGGATGCGGCTCGCTCGGACCGAAGTCGGGTTTCCACAGGGGGTCCTTCAGCTTCGCGGTGAGGCCTTCGAACTGTCCCCGGCGGATATCCTCAAGGCCCTTCCGGTGGGGGGCCGAGGCCGCTTCCTCGTAGAGGAAGACCGGGATGTTGTGGGCGGCCGCAATGGCCTCGCCGACCCTTTTCGCAAGAGCCACGCAGTCGGCGATGGTGGCGCCTTCGAGGGGAATGAAGGGAACCACATCGACCGCACCCAGCCGGGGATGTTCGCCCTTGTGGGTTCGAAGGTCGATCGAAGTGAGGCAGGCGGAGACGAGGGCGAGG
>Ga0163144_10007324_pt1 | contig 24206 bp, 30 predicted proteins | sample OliLak19BULKMAT1_FD_123175 | JGI IMG/M metagenome (GOLD analysis project Ga0163144, IMG submission 123175) | Freshwater microbial mat bacterial communities from Lake Vanda, McMurdo Dry Valleys, Antarctica - Oligotrophic Lake LV.19.BULKMAT1 | ecosystem: Environmental > Aquatic > Freshwater >...
CGATAACTGCTCAATCATCGTGTTCACGAGCTTGGCCGAGCGCAGGAACTCGCCTTTGAGGGGTCTGCCGTCGACTTCAAGTTCCATCGACTGACCGAGGTCACCCTTCGCCACCGCGCCGATGGTTCGTGCGCTTTCCGTTGTCGGACGGACGAGATCGTCGATTAGCGTGTTCAGCGAATCCGCTTGCTCGGCCCATCCGCCCACCAGCCCGGACAGTGTCATCCGCTGCTTGAGCCGTCCATCTTTTCCGACGGTATGGCTGAGCCGTTTCGCCTCCTCGGCGAAGTGGGCTTTCATCGCAATCACCTGATTGAAGGTTGAGGCGATCAGTCCATCCGTTTCACCCCACACCACGGGAAGGCGAACGGAAAAGTCGCCGTCACGAAAGGCGATCATTGCGCCGAGGATGAGTCTCATCCGCGTCTCGGGGGATCGGTCGTGCGGAGTGTCCAAAGACTCTGCTGGGGCGGCCTTTCTGGTTCGGCTGCCATTTACCCGGCCTTTCTTTACGGCCGGCAAGAGTTGAGTTTGGTTTTCGTCCATGCGTGATTCGCTGGTCATAGTCTACAACCAAGCGACGCCGGAAATAGAGAGTGATGCTTTTAGTTCCAAAATCAACGTTCCGATGCAGGGTAGGTTGGCATCGGTGGCAAGGCGTCCACGCAGACAGGTTCTCGTGCGTTCAGTTGAGGACATCGCCGCCGAGAGGGCTGCTTGGGGTGGGGCATGGCGGTGATCCTGTCGAGGGCGATGGGGCAATCCCGGCTGGTAGGAGGCACATCGACGAGACGAGCGAGAATCGCGTTGGCGAACACGACTCCGTGATGAGCGATGCTTGCTGTTCGTCGTGGTGGCCAACGCGGGGCACCCCTCGCCCTATTTCGATGGGGCGGAGGCCGCGTGCGAGGCGGGGTTGCCGTTGGGAGTTCTCAGCGGCGTCGAGTATGAGGAGACGGTGGTGCCCGGTGAGCGATTTACCTTCGTTTCGGACGGCGTCGTCGAAGCCGAGAATTCCGTCGGAGAGTTGTTTGGCTTTGAGCGGACGCGTGCGATTTCCGGGCAATCTGCTGGCGAGATCGCGGCCGTGGCCACGGCCTGGGGGCAGAACGACGACATTACCGTGGTTACCGCGCGGAGGATGATATGAGATTAGAGCGGATTCCAAATGGAGGTCAGATCCAACACAAATCCGGCCGCCGGGCCGTCCGCGGCGAGCGTGTCGAGGCCGATTTGCACTTCGGACGTCTGGCCGGGCCGGTAGATGGTGACCGAGCGGGAGCCGGGGTCGATCAGCCAGGCGAGTTGGGCACTATTGGCCATGTAATCGCGCATCTTGTCGCGCAGAAGCCGCGGCTGGTCGGTGGTGGAGCGGAGTTCGATGACAAAGTCGGGGCAGAGGTGCAAGAATTGGTCTCGCTTCCTGGCATCCAGGGAGCCGAGGCGAGTCTTCAGCGTCCATGCGGCGTCGGGCGAACGGCGCGAATTGTCGGGAAGAACGAAACCAGTCGAGGAATCCGTCGCCAAGCCACGGCCATCTTTCTTGGCCCAATTCGTCAATTGGCTTCCGAGGTCGGAGTTGCGTACCCCGGTGAAAAAGTAAGTTGGCGGCATGACGATCAGTTCTCCTTCGGAGCTGACTTCGAAGAACAAGCCGGGATGCTCCGCGCAGAAGCCGGCGAATTCATCGTCGGTCATGGGGCGGGACGTCAAAATGGCCGGCAGAAAGGCTTCGTCGATCAGCATCGTCATGCCCCTATTCTAGTAGCTTTCCCGGCCTGGGGGCAGAACGACGACATCACGGTGGTTACCGTGCGGAGGTCAGCTTGAGTATGCGCATCGTGTTTTGGATCCTGCTTTGTGCCGGGGTGATGCTGGGCCAACAGGCACTCTACATCGAGCTGAGTGGCGAATGGCGGCAGTACGAGGGCGATCAACCCGCCTTTGCCCAGCCGGACTTCGACGACCGGGGCTGGAGCACGGCCCAACTGCCGTGGCAGCAGCAGCCCACCGCCAAGCTATTCTGGCTGCGCCGCTCAGTGGAGCTTCCCGCGTGGGCGGCCGGAATGCCGCTGGCTTTGACGCTGGGGCCGGTGAGCCCGGTATACGAGGTCTACGTCAACGGGGTGCGCGTCGGGGACACCGGACCGTTCTTCGATGATACGACCGTACACCCGGCGCGGTCGCGCACGCACCTGATTCCCGCCGCTGCCGTCGCCGGCCGCTCCCGGCTGACGGTGGCCGTTCGGGCGCGCGATTACAGCTTCGGCACGCAGACCCTGAGGATTTTTAGGGGTGGTTCCTATCTTTTGACGGATACGCGTTCCGCGAGAGGCCAGCGTGACTTTGACGTGTTGGGCCAGCAGCGTATGCTCTACACGCCGGCGATGGTGCTCTCCGTATTGCTCTTCTGCTTCGTTGTTTTGCTGGGGCTGCTTTGGCTGACCAATCGGGGCGGAACGGAGCCGCTTTGGCTTGGGTTGCTGGTAGCGTTCCGCGCGGGGTTCGATTGGCGCAACTTCCAGTTCCTGGCCGAGGACGCGGTCCCTCATTTCCCCGGCCCATGGCAAGCGTTGATTGGCGAAGCAAGTTTGATTGAACTCGTCCTGGCGTCTGTGGGGTTGCGCCCAGGATGGTGGCGGGCTTTGATTTGGGGACCCGCGATCGCGTTGGCCGTCACCCTTGAGGGACAGCAGTCCCGGCTCGGTGCGCGGGGGATGGTTGCGACGGCGATCCTGCTGGTGGCGTGGGGCTGGTGGCGAAACGGCGGACTGCGGCAAAGGCCCATTCCTCACTTGATGGCGGGAACGCTGGTGCTGCTGGCTTTGGCCCGGATGAACTCCGGAGGGCTCGGACTGTTTCCCGTCTTCGTGAATGCGGCGGGATATTTCTGGAGTTCGCAATCGTCGATGACCGTCGCGTTCGCGGCGATTCTGACGACCCTGCTGATCAACAATCTGGGCGCGGACCGGCGGGAGGGTCAACGCTTGGCGAGCGAACTGGAAGCCGCGCGCGGGGTGCAGCAATTGCTGATTACCGGCGCGACGGCCGTGCAGCCCGGCTTCGCGGTCGAATCCGTGTATGAACCGGCACAGGAAGTGGGCGGCGACTTTTACCAGGTGCTGACGGCCAGCGATGGGGCGCTGCTGGTGGTGGTGGGCGACGTCAGTGGCAAGGGTTTGAAGGCGGCGCTGGTGGTATCGATGATGGCCGGGGTGATCCGGTCGCATGCGGATCTGCAACCGGCGGCGCTGCTGGGGGTGATGAATGGCGTGGTGGGTGTAGGCTCCGGCGGCTTTGTGACGGCGATCGTCTGCCGGTGCGGGATCGACGGGGAATTGACCATCGCCAATGCCGGGCATTTGAATCCGTATCGCAATGGGGAAGAGATCGCGACGGAGCCCGGGTTGCCGTTGGGGGTGGCGCTGGGGCTTGCGTATGCGGAGACGTTGGCGTGCGTGGCGGCGGGCGAGACGATCACCCTGTTAACGGATGGCATCGTCGAGGCGGCCAATCCGAAGGGCGAGTTGTTCGGCTTTGATCGGACGCGGGAGATCAGTGGGAAGTCGGCGGCGGAGATCGCGGCGGCGGCGAAGGGGTGGGGGCAGAACGACGACATTACGGTGGTTACCGTGCGGAGGAGCGCATGGGCTTAGTCAGCGAGAGGATCCCACACCGGGACCAAGTCCAACACGAATCCCTCCACGGGTCCCTCACCCGCAACAGAAGAAGCACCGGTTCGCGTCTCGGCTTCATAGCCAGGCCGGTAGATTTCCACCGTCTTCGCCTCGGCGTCAATCAGCCAAGCCAGTTGAGCGCCGTTGGCGAGCCACTCCTCCATCTTGTCACGCAGCACGCGAATCCGGTCCGTTTGCGAACGCAGTTCGATCACGAAGTTGGGGCACACCGGCCAGTAACGGCTAAAGGCCGCGGGGTCCAGGTCCTTGATGCGGTGTTTGAAAATCCAGGCCGCATCTGGCGAGCGCCGGGCGGTGTTGGGCAGCAGCCATCCCGTGGACGAGTCGAAGGCCACGCCGCGTTTGTCCTGGCGAGCCCAGTTAGCCAGTTGGCGGCTGATTTCATTATTCCGCGCTCCAGTCCACGTGAAGGTCTGCGGCATGATGATCAGTTCCCCGTGGGCGGACATTTCGAGATTGAGGTCGGCATGCTCGGCACACAGTTGAGCGAAGGCTTCGTCAGTCATCGGACCGACGGTCAAGATCGCGGGCAGATGGGCCTCATCAATTACGAACGCCATGACCCTCAGTATAGGCGATGCCCAGCGCATGCCGCCCGGGCCGGGGGCCTGCGCGATGACATCACAGTTCGGAGGAATGGATGATGCGGGAAACACACCCCGGCGAGGTGCTCGCCCACCGGAACCGTTCCTTGCTGGGGCGCACGGGTGGCGGCTTTGTCCCCTTTTGTTGCGCCCGGTTTGACCCGGACGGAGCGGTGACGATCGCCAATGGCGGCCATCTTTCGCCCTACGGCGAGGGTCGCGAATTGGCCGTGGAAACTGGCCTTCCCTTGGGCGTGGTGGCTGGCGCGGATTACGGAGAGTCCCAGGTGCGGGGCGAGCGGTTCACTTTTGTTTTTGACGGTGTCGTTGAGGCGGAGAATGCCCAGCGCGACATTTTCGGTTTCGAACGCACCCGCGAGATCTCGACGGCGGCGAAGGGCTGGGGGCAGAACGACGACATCACGGTGGTTACGGTGCGGAGGATGGCATGAAGCACACGATCGTTCTATTGCTCTTTCTGGCGACGGCGGCCTGGGCCCAGCCGATCGACCTGAGCGGCGAGTGGCGCATTAGCACCGACGACCAGCCGGCCTACGCTCAGCCCGATTTCGACGACCAAAGCTGGAAACTCGTGCGCATGCCTTGGGAAAGCATGCCTCAAGACGGAGTATATTGGGTCCGCCGGACATTCGAGTTGCCGGCTGGCGAGGTGCCGGCAGGGTTCGATCTCTCCCGGCTCACGATCTCGCTGGGCCCGGTGGCAGAGGTCGAATGCGAAGTGGACACCGGACTGCCGCTGGGCTTGGTGCCGGACGTTGTCTACGCGGAGTCCACGTTCACGCTTACCCGGGGCTCGTCGATCACGTTTCTTTCGGAAGGCGTAGTGGAAGCCGAGAACTCCCAAAGAGAGTTGTTCGGCTTCGAGCGCACGCGGGAGATCAGCGGGAAGCCGGCGGTCGAGATCGCCGCGGCGGCGCGGGCGTGGGGGCAGAACGACGACATCACGGTGGTTACCGTTCGGAGAACCGCTTCATGAAGGGTCCCATCCTACCGGCCAGCCAAAAGCTCCGTTACCGCTACGGAAAAGCCAGGCAGTAGGGGCGAATCCAGGACGTCTCCGGCCTCGACAAGCCGGATGCCGGATTTGCCGCGCACTTGCAGTTCCCCATTCGCCTGGTCGAGCAGCCATACTTCCTGGCTCCCGGCGCTCAGGTATTCCCGAACCTTTCTCGTCACTTCGAGACTATGCTCGGAAGGCGAGAGCACTTCGACGGCGATGTCCGGAGCAAAGGGAACGGGGGTCTGGTTCAGGTCAAGCTGGTTCCACTTTTCGCCAAGAAAGATCGAGAGCCCTGGCCGGCGGACATTGTCTCTGTCCAGTCGGAAATCCGTTTCGCCAGTAGCTCCTCCGATGGGATGCTGGCGAAAATAGATCCGAAAATGGAACACGAAGTTATCCCGGATCAAATTATGAAGTGGAGTTCCGCTCGACAAGGGGCTCAATTCTCCATCAACCAACTCGTAGTCCTCGGAATCCGCAGTATTCAACTGCCCGAATTCTTCGGCGGTCATCAGCGCTTTAGTGGCCATTCGATTCCTCCGTATACGGTTTCCTCTCTGATACTATCTCAGCCCATCTCTCCTGGCCGGCGTGGGGCAACGCTTGAGGCCGGAACGATGACATCAGAGTAGTGACCGTCCAGAGGAACACGTAAATGCGCTTAATGATATTTCTGCTCGCCCCGCCCCTTTTGCTCTCTATCTGGATCTGTCTGGCCCCTTGCGCGTTGATAGCGGAGACGATCTTCGGTACGCACAACCGGACCTCAATGACCGCGATTGGCCGACAGTCACGGCACCCGCATCATTGATGCTACCATCGTGACATGTCTGTGCGTACAACAATTGTGCTGGACAACGATGTCCTCGAGCGGCTTCATCAAGAGTCGCGATTGCTGGAGATTTCGTTTCGGGAGGCGCTCAACGGGGCGGTCCGGGAGGGGCTTTTGGCGGCGGAACAACGGCGACAGCAACCGGCGACGTTTCGCGTCGAACCGTTTTCGGTTGGACTTCGCCAAGGCTTGACCTACGATAGCGTTTCCGGCTTGCTCGCGATCGCCGAAGACGAGAATGCGCGTTGATTTTATTAGATGCCAACATTCTGCTCTATGCCTACGACGACCGGTCGCCTCACCACGCGGTGATCCGGGTATGGCTGGAAAACCTGCTGTCAGGGCAAGAGGCGGTTGGTCTGCCTTGGCTTTCGGCCTGGGCCTTCGTACGCATCATCACTAACCCCAAGATCAATGCACAGCCGCTTGCGCCGGAACAAGCGATGTCTGTTTTGGGAAAGCTGCGGAACCATCCGCATGTGGCGATGGTGAATCCCGGACGCCATCACGCGCAGTACTTGTTGGAGGAGATGCTGAGCGCCCAGGTTCAGGGCGCTCAGACGACCGATGCGGCTTTGGCGGCACTCGCCAGGGAGCATGGGGCGACCCTTGCTTCGACAGATGCGGGCTTTCGCCGCTTCCCCGCCCTTTCGTGGATTAATCCAATTACTTCGTCAAGGTATAGTTGACGTCGACCACCGTTTGAATCTCGACGGGATCTCCGTTGAGGAGGGTCGGCTGATACTTCCACTGGGCGACGGCTTCCATGGCGGAGCGGGCTAATTCGGCCGAAGGAGACATAATTAGCGTCAGGCGTACGACGTCGCCTTCCTTGCCCGATATCGCCTCGAGCCGGACGGTGCCTTGGATTCCGGCCGTCTTGGCCTCCTTCGGATAGGACGGAACGACTTTGTGGACCAACTTGGCGGCCTGGACGTTGCCGGAGATGCGAATGCGCTGGGGGGCGGCCAAAGCGTTGGAGTCGGCGGCGGCGAAGTCACCAGTTACGTTCACCGTCTCTCGAATGCCGCCGAGTTGGAGGTGGAAATCCGCCCGCGCGGTTTTGCCGGCTTCTACTTTCCGCTGGCCGATCGCGAGGCGGGCGTAGCCGGGCTTCAGGACCTCGATCGAATATTGGCCTTCGGGGAGACCGGTGACGGTGTAAGAGCCGTCGGATCCGGTTTCGAAAGTGTATTCGGAGGCGCCGCGGAGTAACAATTTGGCACCAGGGATGGCGCCGACCATGTCCTTCACCGACCCCTTCATTTGGACGCTGGAATCCTGCCAGGCGAGGAGCGGGGAGACGGCCAGGAGAGCGACCAGACAGGTGAGGGCGAGGCGGAGGGGGGAGACGTTGGCGCGCCGACGCCCGGAGTCCAGGACGGCGACGAGACGCTTTTCGAGCTCGCGGGGTTTGGCCATCGCCATGACGGCAACAGGGGTGTTGTAGCCAGAAGCCTCGCGGGCTACTCCGACTAATTCTTCGGCATAAACGGCCGAGGGGTAGGTTCTCAAGACCAGATCGTCACAAGCCATTTCGCTCTCCTTTCTTTGTTGGGCCGCGGCCCACCAGGCCAGCGGATGGAACCAGAACAAGCAACAAGCTAGCGTTCCCGCGGGCCGCCCCATAAGTCACGCCGGCGCACATGCGCGATTTCGCGGGCGAAGACCATTTGCAATCGAAACGGAGGCCAGGCCGCGCTGGCTTCTGGCAGCAGAATCACCGGGCCGGCGGCGACGGCGGGCATGCGGAGGCCGGCGCAGGTGCGGACGGGGACGCCGGCATGAGTGGAATGCTCCTTGGACGCCGCCACCATTCCGACGACGCGGACGAAGCCGAGTAACCACCAACCCGCGACTCCGATGGCGCCGGTGAGCCAGAGGGCGGAGAGAAGCTTCGCCGAGGGCCAAGGCAGGGACGACTGGGGCGCTTCGGTCGAACCGACCCAGACGACGAAGCGCTGGACTTACTGCGTGGAACCGCGGAAGACGACGGCGGGCGGTTCGAGGCGCAGGAGGAGGGGCAAGAGAAGGACGAGTAGGAGCGTGACGCTCCAGACACTGTGCCGCTCCGCCGCGGACCAGCGGCGACTGAAGAGGCGTACGACGGCGGCGGCGCAGAGGGTCAAAAGAGTCATGCCGAGGACGACGCTAAGTTCGAGCATTAGGCACCTCCGTTTTGGGATTTGGTGCGGGCTTGGGCCAGAATTGCTTCCAGGCGCTCGAGTTCGGCGGGGGTGAGTTTGCCGCCATCTTCGCCGAGGAGTTCGGCCATGGCACCGGCGGCGGAGCCGTCAAAGAACGTATCGAGCACGTGACGCAGGGCGCTGCGGCGGGCGACCTCAGCGCCTTGGACCGGGAGGTAGATGTAGCGGGGGCCGTCTTCGCGGTGACGAACGTGGCCTTTGTCGACGAGGATGCGCAGGAGGGCCCGGATGGCGGAGTTGCCGGGGGCATCGGGGATGCCGGCTTGGATTTCCTGCGCGGTGGCTTGTTTACGGCGGAAGAGGACGTCGAGGATTTGGCGTTCCCGGCGGGAGAGGAGGGGTGGGGGATTTGTCTTCTTGGCCATGCTAATTTTTTAGCACCTCACTGCTAAATTTTTAGCACACTGAGCGGGGATGTCAAGAGTTTTTTGCGGGCGTTAGCGTTGGGCTGAAGTTGGAGGGGACAGCGGGAGGCGGCGAAAGGTCGCGGCGGTTGGACTGGATTAGGGTCCGCTCGCTGACGCGCGCGGTTCGGTGCCGGTGCCGACTTGCGCCGAACCGACTTCGCAACTCAGCACTAACTAGGGGGTGGCGGATGACCTTTGGGGAGGGGTTTGATCCACTCCATGACCAGGAAGTTGGGGGCTCGCCGGTACTTGGCGGCGCGGGCGGGTGGGGCTTCCGAGGTGGGCTGGGGTTCGTCGAAGTGGGTGAGTTGGAGGCCGGTCTCGAGCAGGGCTTGCATGTACGTACTGAAGGGCCGGTGGTAGTTCTGGATGTGGATGCCGCGGTAGGCGAGCCACATGGCGCGTTGGTCCATGTAATTATCGACGCGATAGTGTTGGGGTTGCCCCTTCCAATCCCTGACCCAGCCGCTGTCTCCACAGGCCGTGTTGAAGCTGTTGAGGTTCGCAATGAGGAGCGTACCGCCGGGCTTGAGGACCCGGGCCATTTCCGGGATGGCGGCGGCGATGTCTGGAATGTCGACGAGGCTGAGGTAGCTGACTACGAGGTCGAATGAGTCGGAGGGCAGGGGCAGTCGCTCGGCAGAGGCTTCGAGGTAGGTGCCGTGGGGATCGCGGGACTGGGCGGCTTGGAGAAGGGCGGGGGTGGGGTCGAGGCCGGTGACGGCGATGCCGTGGGCGCTGAGCAGGCGGCAGAAACGGCCTTCGCCGCAGCCGATATCGAGGGCGCTTATCGGAGACCGCGCGAGGGCGCGAGGGAGCATGACCGGATCGAGGACGAAGCGCCGCCCGAAATCGCCGTGCTCGCCTTGATCGGTGATCCAGGCCTGCGCCGAACTCTGCCAGCCGTTGTCCATAATCTTTTATTTTATCGGGCTCGGGGGGATTGACAGGCCGGCGTATTGATTGTATTAATCGTAGTAATACAATGGAACTTACGCTTGATCCGTCCGGAGCGATGCCGATTTATCGGCAGATAGCGGAACAGATTCAGCGACGGATTGCCTTGGGTGCTTTACAGCCGGGGGATCCGTTGCCGTCGGTGCGGCAACTTGCTTTGGAGTTGACGATCAATCCGAACACGGTGGCGCGGGCTTACCTGGAACTGGAATACCAAGGAATACTGGACAAACGGCAGGGGCAGGGCACGTTTGTCAGCGCCGCTGCGCAGGAAGCGGCGAGCCGGGAAGGCGGGCGGATGGTGGCCGCGCTGCTACAGCGGGCAGTGACCGAGGCGGCCACCTTCGGGATGAGCCGGAAGGCGATCGAAGCCCTGTTTCAGGAGACGGTGCGGGCTCAGTTGGCGAGCGGGGTGCGGCGATGAACCCGATTGGGGCGCAGAATTTGAGCCGCTCGTTTGGGGGGGGTGCGGGCGGCGGACGAGGTGACGTTCGACGTTGGCAGCGGAACAGTGTTTGGACTGTTGGGGCGCAACGGGGCGGGCAAATCGACGCTCGTAAAAATGTTGGCGGGCCATTTGGAGCCGAGTTCGGGAAGGGCTGCAGGCGCTGGAGGTGCGGGGTTTCGCACCGTGGAAGCCGGTTCCGCTGCTGGTGGCGACGGCGTTGACGGCTCTATTCTCGTGGTTGCTTTTACTGGTTTATCAGCGGGGGAGCAGCGAGACGTGAGCGGACACGATGCGCCAGCCGGTGGGAAAACGAACCCAGACCTGGCTTTGGCGGCCGCGGAGGAGACCGTTCTGGGAGTCGCGTTCAAACTCCAGGGAGATACTGGCGTAGTCGTGGCCGAAGGTAACGATGTCGAGGCGTTTCACGGTGCGGGCTAAGTTGGTCGCGGGGCGGCTTTTGCGAAACGCTTCGAGCTCCTCATGGCCATAGAGGTTTTCTGCTACGCCGAAGCGCATCACCTCCGGGGCGGCCCAGAACATGGCGACGAGGGTATCCACATCGTTCGTGACCAGGGCTTGCTCGTAGCGGGGGTAGAGTTCTTGTAATTCGGTGATGACTGAGGGCTCGTTGATGATCATGCGGGAAAGAGTTCGCGGGGCGGAAGGATTTTTTTGTTGATGGAGGCGCTGACGGTGTACACAGGTTCGTTGACGACTTGGCTGAGGCGGAGCTTGAGGGCGACGCTGCACAAGATGTAGGCCTGGACGGGTTCAAAGCCCCAGCGGGAGACGAGCAGGTCAACCATGCGGCTGGTGGCGTTGCGGGCGGCGGCGGCGATGTCTTCGCCACACTCGACGACGACCCAGGCATCGCCGTGGAGGTCCGGAGCAACCGATTCGGTGGACTCGACGAGGGGGCCGGAGAGGGGCTGGTTCTTATGGAGACGGAAGCGGAGGGTGACATCAAGGGGGCATTCGATGCCGTTGATGCAGACCTCGCCGTCGCCCTGGGCGGCGTGGCCGTCGCCGCAACTGAAGAGGGCACCGAGGGTGTAGACGGGCAGGTAGAGTTTGGCACCGGCGCAGAGTTCGCGGACGTCGAGATTGCCACCGAAGTTGCCGGGCGGGCGGGTCCGGAAAGCACCGTCTTCAGCGCGGGCGACGCCCATGACACCGAGGAAGGGCCGCAGCGGCAGGACCGCGGGGGCGAGGGAGCGGCTGAGGTCGCCATCGAACTTCCACTGGAAGAGATAGGGGTCGGCAAAGCGTTCCTTCAGAAAGCCTAGGCCGGGCACGACGCTGGACCAGCCCCAGCCGTGGTGATGGGTGGCGACGACTTCGACCTCGAGAACATCGCCGGGTTCGGCGTCGAGGATCCAGATGGGTCCGGTGAGGGAATGGATGCGGGTGCGGTCGATGCCCTGATACTCATCGAGGGTCATGGCGGGGTGGACCTGGCCGCCGCTGGCATCCTGGCAGATGACGTGGACGACGTCGTGGGAGTCGATACGAAGGCGGGGTTCGAGGGTTCGATCCCAGACGGAATGGGTGGGTTCGGGGGTGAGGAAAAACTCACTCATGCGGCGACCTGTGGCTTGACGCGGACGAGCATTTGGAGTTCGACGAGGGCGTGGCGCGGGAGGGCGTTGACGCCAACCGAGGCGCGGACGTGTTTGCCTTGGTCGCCGAAGAGTTGGACGAGGAGATCGGAGGCACCGTTGATGACGGCGGGGGGGCCGTCGAAGCCGGCGACGCAGTTGACGTAGCCGTTGACGGAGACGACTTCGGCGATGGCGTCGAGGGAGCCGAGTTCGCGCTTGAGAACGGCGAGTTGGGTGAGGGCGCAGGCGCGGGCGGCGTTGTAGCCATCGGTGATGGAACGGTCCTGCCCGACGGTGCCGGTGATGACTCCGGAGGGGTCGGAGGAGATGACGCCGGCGAGGTAGACCATATCGCCGACGCGCTTGGCGGATAGGTAGTTGCCTCCGGGGGCGGGAGGCGACGGCAGCGTTAGACCGAGGTCGGCCAAGTGCTCTTCGGTTGTCATTGCAGACCAAGTTAGCACAGGGCCGGTCGCGATAAGCTGGGACGGTGATAACGCGGATTGTGAAATTATTGCTACTGAGCGCCCTGGCGCTTTTCTATACGCTGGTGGTGTTCAACAACATAACGGACTTCGATTCGAACTACCAATTTGTACGGCATGTGCTGATGATGGATACGACATTTCCGGCCAACAAGGGGATGTGGCGGGCGTTGAACGAATCGTGGATTCACCTGGGCGGCTACCTGTCGATCATCGCTTGGGAGATGGCGGTGATGGTGCTGAACTGGTGGGGCGTGGTGGTGCTGTATCGCCGGTTACGGAGTTCGGCCGAGGAGTTCAACGGGGCGAAGGGGATTTCGATTGTGGCGGTGGGGCTGGGGATGTTGTTGTGGATGGGCGCGTTTATTACGGTGGGCGGCGAGTGGTTTTTGATGTGGCAGTCGCGGGCGTGGAACGGGCAGGAGGCGGCGTTTCGGATGTTTGTGATTGCGGCGATCGTGTTGTTTCTGATTTTGCAGCCGGAGCGGGACGAGCAGGCTTAAGGTAAGTAAGCTGTCGTGTAGGCGGTGGTGGGGTCGATGGGCTGGCGGATGACGCCGAGGGAGTTGAGCTGATCGTTGGTGGCGGCCCAGCGGGTGGGGGTCATTTTGCCGATTTCGGCACCGGCGGAGTTGGGGCCGGTGATGAAGGCTCCGTCCTTGAGGGCTCGGAGGGTGAACTGCATTTGGGCGGCGTTCTGGGCGGGGTTGAGCTTCAGAATGAGGGCATGGGCGGGGGCGGGATCGCGGAGGTATTCCTGCCAACCTTTGAGGGAGGCGCGGACGAACTTGGCGGTGATTTCGGGGTTTTTGTGGCGGAATTCCTTATGGACGAAGAAGACGCGGTAGGGGTCGTAGCCGGCGTCGGAGATGAGCATGGTGCGATAGGGGACGTTGGCATTTTTGACGAAGTAGGGTTCGGATGTTACAAAGATTTGTTGGATGTAATTGGGGTCGGCGAGGAAGTTGGCGATGGAGTGGGTGGCGGGGGTTTCGCGGACGTCTTTTAGGTGATATTTGCTGACGATGAATTTGAACCAGGTGGAGCCGGGTTGGGCGGCGACGGAGCGGCCTTCGAGGGCGGCGAAATCTTTGACGGGGGAGTTGGCGTGGACCATGATGGCTTGGGGGTCGTGCTGCATGAAGGCACCGACGGCGATGACTGGGAGGCCATTGGAGACGGCTTCGAGAATCTGATCGCTGGAGGCGAGACCGAACTCGGCACCGCCGCTGGAGACGACCTTTAGCGAGCTGGAGTATTGGCCGAGGGGGAGGAGAGAGACGTCGAGGCCTTCGGCTTGATAGAAGCCTTTGGTGAGGGCGGTGTAGAAGCCGCCATGCTCGGGTTGGGGGAACCAATCGGTTTGAACGCGGACGGGAGTGAGGCCGTTTGCAGGGGCCGGGGGCGAGGTGGATTGGCAGCCGGTGAGGAGGAGGGCTAGGGCGCAGAGCGGAGAGAGGATTTTCATGAGGTTCTACTTTGGCCGAGGGCGTGGCCGATGGCGAGCAGGCGGGCGTCGTCTTCGCGGGCGGCGGCGAGTTGCATGCCTCCGGCGGGGCGGCCGTTTTCGAGATAGGGAAGCGAGAGAGTTGGCATGCCGGATAGGCTTAGGGGCGTAGTGTACCGGAGGACGCGGGGCCGGGTTTCGGTGTGATCGGCGCCGGCTTCGAGGCGGGTGACGGGGGCGGCGGGGAGTAAGAGAAGCGCGTAAGTGGCGAGTAAGTCGTCCATGCGGTGGCGGAATTCTGTATGGCGTTGGCGGCACTGGGTGACTTCGGCGGCGGATAGACTGAGGCCATACTCCAGCCGCTGGCGGATAGAGGGTTCGAACCGGTCGAAGTGGCCTTCGTGAAGGCGGCAGGCTTCGGAGGCTTGGATGGGGGCGAAGATTTCGCGGGAGTCGGACCACCAATCGACGTTGATCGTCTTGGCTGTGAGGCCGAGGGCTTCGAGTTCGGCTTGGCAGCGGCGGAGGTTCGAGACGATGAGGGGGTCACAATCGTGGAGGAAGGCGTCGGGGACGACGGCGAAGGTGGTGGGGAGTTTTAAGTTCGTCGCGTCGGTGGGGCCGAAGATGGAGCCGAGGAGGGGAGCGTCGGCGAGATCGCGGAAGAGCCAGCCGAAGGTGTCAAAAGACTCGGCAAGATGGTGGCCGCCGCGCCAGTCGCCGCGGCCGAAGGAGGCGCGGTAGCCGACGAGGCCGGAGAGAGCGGCGGGGACCCGAACGGAGCCGCCGGTGTCGGTGCCGATGGCGGCATAGGCGGAGCCTTCGAGGACGCTGGCGACGGCTCCGCTGGAGGAGCCACCGGTGAGGGCGCCGGGGTTGCCGGGTTGGATACAGTCGCCGAATTCGGCGTTTTCGCCAGTGATTCCGTAGGCGAGGGGGTGGAGATGGGTCTTGCCCATGATGACGGCACCGGACGCGCGGAGGCGTTCGACGAGCCAGGAGTCCTGGGCGGCGATGCCGTTCTTTTGCTCGTAAAAACGGGTGCCGAGGGTGGTGGGGGTGCCGGCGAGATCGAAGCAATCCTTGACCGATACGAGCATGCCGGCGAAGGGCGAGTGGGGATTGGCCTGGCGGGCTTCGGCGAGGGTCCAGGATTCGTCCTGCCAAAGGTAGGTGTTGCGACTGGGGCCGCTGTTGGATTTGGCGAACGCGGCTTGGGGGTCGAGTTGGGTGGCCATATTCGAATTCTCATCAGTATAGAGGACGCGTGCTACTTTGCAGTATGGGCGTCATGAGCAAACGGTTGATTTTGGTGGATGAGGAGCGGATGGCGGCGTTGGCGGCGTTTACGGCGCGGTCGATGAAGACCGAACGTCCGGTGCCTTTTGGGGCGGCGATTGTGCATTCGAGCAGCGGGGAGATGCTGCTGCGGGCATTGAATGCGGTGGCGAAGGAGTTTGACCCGAGTAGCCATGCGGAGGTGCGGGCGATTCGGTTGGCGACGAAGAAGCTGAAGAATACTTCGCTCGCTGGCTATACCCTTTATACGACTTGCGAGCCGTGCCCAATGTGCATGAGCGCGGCGCTGTGGGCGGGGCTGGACCGGGTGGTTTTCGGGGCGACGATTGAGGACGCCAATCGGCATTGCCGACAGATTCATATTTCGGCGAAAGAGGTGACTGAGCGGAGTGACATGCGCTGCGAGGTGGTGGGGCCGGTGCTGCGGGACCGATGCTACACTCTTTTCACCGACCCGAATATGCTGCGTGTTTTTGCGTTATGGCAGGGCGGGACGAGTAAGTCCACGAAGCCCAAGCCGGCTGTGATTGAGTAAGTTGAGATTTTGCATCTATGATTAACTCACTAGCGGCCGGTTTGTCCGCACTTGTATCTGATCCGGCGCGGGTGCTTACGGAAGCGGCCGTGGTGGAAAGACTGTCAAAGGATTTCTACTGGTATTCGCCGGTGCTGAAGCGGCAGTTGGAAGCGAAGGCGGCGGACATTGCGGTGCAGCCGATTGACGTGGAGGAGGTGCTGGCGATTGCCCGGTACGCGGGGGCCCACGGCATTCCGTTGACGGTGCGCGGGGCGGGGACGGGGAATTATGGCCAGTGTATTCCGCTGCGGGGCGGGATTGTGCTGGATTTGTCATTGATGAACAAGCTGGAAGAGATTACGGCGGACGGGGTGGCGGTGTGTCAGCCGGGGTTGCGGCTGGCGACGCTGGAGACGGCGGCGCTGCAACTGGGATGGGAGTTGCGGATGTATCCTTCGACGCTGGCGCGGGCTACGGTGGGGGGCTTTCTGGGGGGTGGATCGGGGGGGATTGGGTCAGTTACTCACGGCGCGCTGCGGGACTTCGATACGGTGCGGGCGATCGAGGTGGTGACGATGGAAGCCGAGCCGCGGGTGGTGCTGCATGAGGGGCCGGCGGTGCACGAGATTTTGCATGCATGGGGCACGAACGGGATTATGACGCGGGTTTGGTTCGCGCTTACGCCGGCGGTGGTTTGGAGCCAGTTCACGGCAGCCTTCGATACGTTTGACGAGGCGTTTTTGTTTGCGCAGGGGGTGGCGGAGGGCGGAGAGTGGACCAAGCGGCTGGTTACGGTGTTCGAGTGGCCGATTCCCACATTCTTTACTCCGGTGAAACAGGTTGTGGCGGCGGATAAATCGCTAGTGCTAATCATGATTGCCACTGCGCAGTTAGAGAGTTTGCGAGGAGCGGCAGAAAGCGCCGGGGGACAAGTTACTTTTTCGGGGGATTACGTGGGGCCGCGGACACAGCCGCTGCTGAGCGATTACACGTGGAACCATACAACGCTGTGGGCGATGAAGGCGGACCCGACATGGACCTATATTCAGGCGGCCTTTTCGCCGACGGAGTGTTTGGAGCAGATTCGGCTATTGCGGGAGCGGTATGGCAAGGAGATTCTGTTCCATATGGAGTTTATGAAGAACGGCCAGGGGGTGGTGATTCCCGGGGCTATTCCGCTGGTTTATTTCACGGGCGAAGAACGGCTGAACGAGTTGATCGCGTATTGCGGGGAGCTTGGGGTGTTTATTGCCAATCCGCATGTGAATAGCCTGGAAGGAGGAGGCCGGTATCGCGCCGATAACATCCAACTGCGGGCAAAGCATAAGTATGATCCGAAGGGTTTGCTGAACCCGGGGAAGATGATTGGGTTTGAGCCGGAGGCGCAGGCGAAATGAAGACTTGGATTCCGGACGCGCGGAACTTTGCCTATCTGACATGGAAACAGGTGGACGCGTTGCCGCGCGAGTTGACGCTGTTGATACTGCCGACGGCGGCAATTGAACAACACGGGCACCATCTGCCGTTGGCGACGGACACGTTGTGTAACAACTTACTGCTGGGTAAGGCGCTGGAGTTAGTGCCGGAAGAGTTGCCGATTTTCGCTCTGCCGCCGATTTGCTATGGCAAAAGCAATGAGCATATTGGCTACCCGGGGACTCTATCGGTTTCGGCAACGACATTCATGGCGGTGATTCGGGATTTGGGCGCGAGCATTCACGCGGGCGGGTTTCAGAAGCTGGCGCTGTACAATTCGCACGGCGGTAACACTTCGCTCGTCGACGTGATGGCGCGGGATCTACGAGCCGAGTTCGGACTGCGGACGTTCTCGCTGTTCGGTTCACCGGGGGCGAGCTTCGATACGGTTAGCCCGCAGGAGTTGACCTACGGTTTTCATGGAGGCGAGATCGAGACGGCGTATCTGCTCTATGGGACTCCGGAGCTCGTTCATACGGACAAATACACTTCTAACTACATCGCGCGGGTGGACCAGCCGGAGTTACTGAAGCCGGAGGGTTCGCACGCGAATTTTGCGTGGCTGACACGGGACATTGCTCCGAGCGGGATCATGGGCGACCCCGCGGCGGCGACCGCGGCGAACGGCGAGCGATGGGTGAACGAGGCCGCGGCTCGGATCGCCGAGATTTTGGTGGCGATGTATCATTTTGTGCCCCGCCATGATGCGTAACCTGATCGACTTAGGGAACGGAGTGGGTTTAGAACGCGGGGTGCGGTGCGTGCTTTCGGATGGGGTGACCCTGGTTTCGGACCATTACTACCCGGCTGGGAAGGGGCCGTGGCCGACTCTGCTGATGCGTCAGCCCTACGGGCGGGACATTGCTTCGACGGTGGTTTATGCGCATCCAAGTTGGTTTGCGCGGCAAGGCTATCATGTCGTGATTCAGGACGTGCGGGGGCGCGGCGGGTCCGAGGGCGATTTTTATCCGTTTCGGCATGAGGGCAGAGACGGGGCGGAGACGATCGGGTGGCTGCGGGGGCATGCGGCGTGCAATGGACGAATCGGGATGTACGGATTCTCTTATCAGGGGTCGACGCAGTTACTGGCGGCAGCGGAGAGGCCGGAGGGGTTAGTGTGCATGGCTCCGCATATGACGGCGGCGGACCTGTATCACGGGTGGTTTTACCATCAGGGGGCGTTGCGGCTCGCTTCGACGTTGGGATGGGGGATTCAGATGCTGCGGGAGGACGCTCGGCGGCGGGGATTGCGGGAGGCACACGATCGGCTGGAGGCGGCGTGGGCGAACGTGCGGAGTCAACCGAACTTTGCGCCGTATGGGAAGCTGCCGGCGATCAGCGATGCGGCGTTGCCGAGATATGTAAGTGACTGGGTTTCGCATCGGGAGCCGGGGGAGTTTTGGAGCGAGTTGGATATTAGTACTCGTTACCACCAGATAGAGATTCCGGCGTTGCATATTTCGGGTTGGTATGACCTGTATGTGGAAGGTTCGATGGCCGGGTATTTAGCGTTGCGGAACGGCGCGGGGACGGCATTCGCGCGGGATCACCAGTATCTGCTGGCGGGGCCGTGGGTACATATTCCGTGGGGCGACCGGGTGGGAGAGCTCGAACTGGGTTCTGCGGGAGTTCCGCATACGGACGCGCTGCTTTTGCGATGGTTTAACCATTGGTTGAAGGGCACCGGAGAGTTCGCGAAGGAGTCGCGGATTCGTTATTTTGCACTGGGGGCGAACGAGTGGTGCGAGGCGAACGAATGGCCGACGGAAGCGCCGGTAACGCTTTACCTGCATAGCTTGGGTGGAGCCAATTCGCGTATGGGTGACGGTTTTCTGACGGCGAAACCGCCGACCGAAGAGGAGCCTCGCGACATATTCGTCTATGATCCAGAGGTTCCTGTTTTGGCTCCCGGGGGACCGCAGGCGTTGAGCGGAGCGTTTGACCAACGGGCGATGGAGATGGGCAATCACTTACTGGCTTATACGACGGCGGTAGTAAGAGAGACGGCGCATTTGTGTGGGCAGCCGCGGGTAACCCTTTACGCGACTACTTCGGCGGCGGAGGCTGATTTGACCGCTAAGTTAGTTTGGGTGACGGCCGCCGGCCGGGCTGAGTTTCTGTCTATGGGGATCGCCCGTTCGTCGTGGCTTTTTCGCGACGGGGCGTATGCGGCTGATGAGATTCGCGGCTGGGAGTTCACGCTGGAACCGACATCGGTGGTGGTGTCGCCGGGAGATCGGCTGCGATTGGAAGTGGCTAGTTCGGCGTTTCCCGTGTACGATCGAAACCCATCCACTGGAGTTTCGCCGGAGGCGGCGGACCAATGGAATTGGGGGCGATCGACGCAGCAGATCTTACATACGGCCGAGTATCCATCGGCGTTGCACTTACCGATTGCGGGGAGATCGCCATGGTGAACGGGATCCCAGAGATCAGCGTCAACGAGGTGAGCAAACAGTTTCGGAGCGGGGCGTTGGCCCTGCAGAGCGTAAGTTTGCAGGTGGAGAAAGGGGAGTTCGTTTCGCTGTTGGGTCCTTCGGGATGCGGCAAGTCGACCCTGCTGCGGCTGGTATCGGGGTTGACCGAGGCGACCGGAGGGACGGTGGCAGTGAATGGGATGCCACCGGCGAATGCGCGGGAGTTGATGAGCTTTATCTTTCAGGACGCGACGTTGTTGCCTTGGCGGACGGCGGCGCAGAACGTTGGTTTGGGCCTGGAACTGGAGCACGTCGCGCGGGCGACGCGGGAAGAGAAAGTGGCGAAGATGCTGGAGTTGGTGGGGCTGACGGCGGTGGCGGATCGCTATCCCCGGCAGCTTTCCGGCGGGATGAAGATGCGGGTTTCGATTGCGCGGGCGCTCGTGAGCCGCCCGCGGATTTTGCTACTGGATGAACCGTTTGCGGCGCTGGACGAGATGAGCCGGGACCGACTGAATGAGGAGTTACTGCGGCTGTATCTGGAGCAGCAATGGACGGTTCTGTTTGTAACTCATTCGGTGGCGGAGGCGGTGTTTCTTTCGACGCGAATCGTGATTTTGGCGCCGCATCCAGGTCGGATTGAGCAGGTGGTGCCGGTGGATTTGCCGTGGCCCCGGACGGCGGAGACGCGGACGACGAAGGCTTACGAAGAGCAGGTGGCGCAGGTTTCGCGATTGTTGCGCGGCGTGAGGGCGCTGTCATGAAGCGGCACCTTTGGTTTTTGCTGAGTAACCTGATAGTGCTGGGTTGTTTGTTGGGTTTGTGGCAGATGGTGGTGTGGCTGCTGCACGTGCCGGCCTATATGCTGCCGGGGCCAATGGTGGTGGGGGCGGCGGTCGAGCACCGCTTCCCTTCCCTGTTGCAATCGTTGCTGCTGACGAGTACAGCGGCGGCGCTGGGGCTGGCGGGTAGCGTCGTGATCGGGGTGGCGATCGCGTTGGTGTTTGCCCAATGGGGCTGGCTGCGACGGCTCTTGTTTCCGTATACGATACTGCTGCAGACAGTTCCGATTGTGGCGATTGCTCCGCTGATTTTGATGTGGGCAGGGAGCGGGGTGACGTCGGTGGCGCTGGTCGCTTTTATCATTTGCCTGCCGCCGATTGTTGCGAACACGACGCAGGGATTGATCAGTGTGGAGGAGAACTTAGTCCACTTGTTTTTGATGCATCACGCGACGGCGGCGCAGGTTCTTTTCAAGTTACGGCTGCCGCACGCGCTGCCGAATCTGTTTGTGGGCATGAGGATTTCGGCGGGGATCTCCGTGATTGGCGCGATTACGGGAGAGTTGTTTGCGGGGTCGAGCCGGGTGGGGCAGGGCGGCCTGGGCTATTCGATTTTGTACGCGAGTGGCCAGTTGGAGACGGACTACTTGTTTGCTCTGGTTTTGGCGGCGACTGTGCTCGGGTTCGTTTTTTTCTTTGCCGGGATGTTTTTGGAGTGGTATTTCCTGCATCATTGGCATGAGTCGAACCGGTCTGATATTCCGGAATAGATTTCGATTTTGAGGGAGTTAGAAGGACATGCTTCGTTTGGAATCCGCCACTGGCTGGTGGCTTGTTACGCATCCTGATCATGCAAGATTGGCGGGTAGATTTGCCGAGGCGTGGGGCAATGCGCTGTTTCGGAAGCCGGAGCCGCGGGCGAGGGTGCTGCACGGCATTGCATCGCACGATGATGGGTGGGCGACGCGCGACGCGCATCCGAGTATTACGCGGCAGGGGAAGCCCGCGGCGTTTTCGGTGGAGTTGGTGGGCAAGTACTCGGCGTTTGAAGAGATCGATTTAGCCGACTATTTGGCGGTGCGGGAACGGGCGGTACGGATCGTTGCGGAAGACGATGCTTACGCCGGATTGCTGATCGCGATGCATACTTACAATTTGCTGACGGCGCATGCGGACCGAACGACGATCGCTCCGGAGCAGTTGCCGCTGCTCGATTCGTTTTTGGAGAGTCAGCGGGCGTACCAAGCGGAGCTGCGGGCGAAGATTGAAGCGGACGATTCGTTGACGGCGCTGGAGAAAAGCGGGGCGACGATTGAGGAGCATTTTCGGCTGTTGCAGGCTTGCGACTACTTGTCACTGCTGACTTGTGTGGCATACTCGTTGCCGGCGCATCTGCTGCATCCGCTGCCCCTTGAGGGCGGCGGGGAGTCGACGATTGCGGTGGAGGCGGTGACACCGCGGGAGTTTCGATTGGAGCCGTGGCCGTTTGAGGCGGAGAGTTTAACGTTTGCGTATCCGGCGCGGCATGTGGTGGGGCGGGAATTTGCGTCGTCGGAGGAGTTACAGGCGGCGTTTACGGCTGCAGCGGTCGAAGTGCTGACCGTGACCGTGCGGAGTTAGGTATGCGAATTGATGCCCAGCATGGGTTTTTGCCTCCGGCGCAGGATGCCGAGTGGCTCGGGACGATCTTACGGCGGAACCGTTTTGAGGGCAGCGTTTGGCTGGCGGATGACTTAGGAGAGGCGCTGCGGATGGCCGTGGATTTTCCGATGATCAAGGCCGTGATTGCGCGGGAGACGGTCGAGCATCCGCTGGTGAAAAGTGCATATGGGGTGTTGGTGGATGGACTGGCGCTGGAGTGGCCGGCGGAGCGTTGGGAAGAGATTCGGACGGTGCGGGACCGGAGGGTGGCTTTGGATGGGGTGCCGGAGACGGAGGCAGAACTGCCGGAGAACTTCTACTTGAAGCTGACGGGATTTGGGTTGCCGGTGACGGACGAACAACGGGAGCGGATGAAGCGCGCGATGCGGATGGCGGGTCCGGAGCGGGTGATGTTTGCGAGCGGGTGGCCGAGCGGAGGGGTGACGTGGAAGGAACGGCTGGCGGCGTTCACCCAGTGTCTGGGCCCGATGCCGATGGGGGTACGGGAGCAGATACTGGGTGGAACGGCGACAGAGTTCTACGGGTTGTAAGTGGCGAGAAGCGACTCCAGATCGGCGACGGCGCGCCAAGCCATTTGGAGGCTTTCCATATACTCTTCCTGGAGCATGAAGTAACTGCGCTGGGTTTGTAAGACCGAGGGGTAGGAGCCGGACATGGCTTTGTAATTGGCACGGTAAAGAGTAAGGGCCTTTTCCGTGGCCGGGAGCATGTCTTTCCGGTACCGGGCAGCGGCGGTACGGGCTTGGTCGTATTCGCGCCAGGCGTCGGCGAAGCGGGATTCAAGCGAACGGCGAACGCGTGCGGGTTCCAGAGCGGCGCGGGACTGCATGGCCTTAGCAGCGGCGATGTTGCCCTGTTGCCGATTGAAGATTGGCAGTTCGACGGAGATATCGAAGATGCCTTCGGGGCCGACGGAGCCGCGGGTTATTTCGCTCAATTCGCGATTGTAGCGGACGCCGCCGCGAGCCTGGACATCGGGGATGCGAGCTTTGCGGGCTTGGGCGAGTTGGAGGCCGGCGCGGCGGACGGCAATGCCGGGGAGGGAGAATTCCGGATTTTCGGTTTCGATGCGGGCCCAGACTTTGGCTTTTTCGACCTCGGGGAGGGCGAGGAAATCGCCATCAAGAGGTTGGGGGGCCAAGGGTTGCTGGACGAGAGCAGCGAGTTGTTGCCAGGTGCGAACCTGTGCTTGGCGGGCTTGGGTGAGGCGGACGGCGGCGCGTTGAGATTCGACGTCGGCGGTGAGGACGTCGGGCTCATCGGCGAGGCCGGTGTTCATCAGTTGGCGAAAGATGCCGGCGGTTTCGGTGGCGGTTTTAGCGAGTTGCTCGCGGACATCGACGAGTTTCTGTTCGCCGAGGGCTTGGTAGTAAAGGCGGCGGACGTGGCCGGAGAGTTCGAGGCGGGCGAGGTCCCGGCGGGCGCGGGCTTCGTCGACTTCGCGATCGGCGAGGGCTCGTTCGACGCCCAGTTTTCCACCGGTGACGATGCGTTGGCCGAGGAGACCGCCGTTGGAACCCCAGCGGACGCTGGGGTTGGGGGAGTTGTGTTCGCTATTGAAGCCAATGGTGGGGTTCGGGTAGAGGCCGGCTTGTTTGCGTTGGCCTTCGATGATTTTGACCTGCGCTTCGGCTTGCTGGAAGTTAGGGTTATTGGCAAGCGCTAGTTTCTCGAGATCAAGTAAGTTAAGGGCGAGGAGGAAGATCGTCATGTTACTTCATATCCCCGTGGTTGTGCTTGTGGGCTTCGCCTTTTGGCAAGGTGATGGGGGGCGGGTTTTTCCGCAGCGCCTCTATTTTGTCGTACATCGCGGGGGTGACGACGCGGACCATGGTCATCATGCCCATCATGGCTCCGGACCAACCTTTGCGGAGGCCATAGTTTTCGGGTTTGTCGTTGTAGATTTCGTCGTCGACGATCCACATGTCCTGCGGGTAGCCGGGGACCTTGCTGTAGACGGGGTGGTGCATATCGGGGCCGACCATGGGCACCATCTGATTCATCATGTGATGGGGTAGATGGCAGTGGAGCATCCAGTCGCCGAGGTTACTCGCGACGAATTCGATATCGCGGGCCTGGGCGACGCCAACGATGATGGTATTTTCGGCGTACCAAGTGGACTCTGGCCGGCGGCCGGCTTCGGTTCCAGTGTTGAAAAAGTGATTGCCGTGGAGGTGGATGGGATGATGGTCCATACCCATATTGACGAGACGGATGCGGACGCGCTCGCCTTGTTTGACGACCAAGGGGGTCGAGTCAGGGCCGGCCTTGCCATTGAGGGTGAGCCAGTTGAACTCCATCGCCAGGGAGTTCGGGACCGGGTTGTTGGGCTTGAGATCCCACTCTTGGAGGATGATGGCGTAGTC
>Ga0163144_10007325_pt1 | contig 24206 bp, 17 predicted proteins | sample OliLak19BULKMAT1_FD_123175 | JGI IMG/M metagenome (GOLD analysis project Ga0163144, IMG submission 123175) | Freshwater microbial mat bacterial communities from Lake Vanda, McMurdo Dry Valleys, Antarctica - Oligotrophic Lake LV.19.BULKMAT1 | ecosystem: Environmental > Aquatic > Freshwater >...
GATGGCCAAGACCTCGAACTACGGTGTCTACACCCAGGGCATCGAGCGCATCGTCAAGGTCGACGACCTGACGATCGACATCATGACCAAAGGGCCCAACCCCGTGTTGCAGCGCCAGCTCACCGAGTTGCGCATGATGGACCTGGGCTGGGCCGAGAAAAACAAGTCGGTCGAACCCAAGGACATCAAGACCAAGGACGAGAACTTCGCGCACCGCAATGCCAACGGCACCGGCCCCTTCATGCTCAAGAGCTGGGAGCAGGACGTGAAGCTTGTGCTGGTGAAGAACCCGGCGTGGTGGGGCAAGATGGACAGCAACCTGACCGAAGTCGTCTACTCGCCAATCAAGTCGGAGGCCACGCGCGTGGCGGCGCTGTTGTCGGGCGAGGTCGACTTGGTGCTCGACCCGTCGCCGGCCGACCTGGTGAAGCTGCGCAGCTCACCGGCCCTGAAAGTCGTGGACGGTTCGGAGAACCGCACCCTGTTCTTCGGCATGGACCAGTCCCGCGACGAACTGCCGGGCAGCAATGTGAAGGGCAAGAACCCGCTGAAAGACGTTCGGGTGCGCAAGGCCCTGTACCAGGCGATCGACAGCCAGACCCTCAGCCGGGTGACGATGCGTGGCCTGGCCCAGCCGACCGGCGCCTTGATTGCGCCGCAGGTCAACGGCTGGACCAAGAAAGCCGATACGCGCTGGCCCTATGACGTCGCGGCTGCCAAGACATTGCTGGCCGAGGCCGGCTATCCGAATGGTTTCGAGGTCGACTTTGCGTGCCCGAACAACCGCTACATCAACGATGAGGAGATCTGCCAGGCCGTGACGGCGATGTGGGCGCGTGTGGGCATCAAGGCCAAGCTGCGCACCTTGCCGCTGGCCACTTACTTCCCGATGATCCAGCGCTACGAGGCCAGCATCTACATGCTGGGCTGGGGCGTGCCGACCTTCGACGCGCTCTACTCGTTGCAGTCCTTGGTACGTTCTGTCGGTGCGCAGGGTGACGGCAACTACAACGTCGGTCGCTACAGCAACCCGCAGATGGACGCGCTGGTCGAGCGCATCAAGCAAGAGGTCGATCAGAAGAACCGCAATGCCCTGATCGAGCAGGCCTTGCTGCTGTCGCACCAGGATGTGTCGCACATCCCGCTGCACAACCAGATCATCCCGTGGGCGATGAAGAAGAACATCGAGCTCTACCACCGCGCCGATAACCGCATCGACATGCGCGGGGTGAAGGTGAATTGAGCCCCGCCAGCGTGTCGCTGCGTTCCTGCGGTTTGCTCCGAGGGGACACAGCCCGCCCATGATCGCCTTCATCCTTCGCCGGCTGGCCCAGGCCATCGTGGTGATGCTTACCGTGGCCTTCATCGCCTTCATGCTGTTCCAGTATGTCGGCGACCCGGTCACCAACCTGCTCGGTCAGGATGCGACACCCGAGCAGCGCGTCCAGTTGCGTGCCGACCTGGGCCTGGACAGACCCTTCCCAGTGCAGTTCGCGGCCTTCATCGGCAACGCTGTGCAGGGTGAGTTTGGCCTGTCGCTGCGCCAGGGCCGTAAAGTCTCTGCGCTCATCGTCGAGCGCTTTCCAGCGACCGTCGAACTGGCGTTCGGGGCCGCCCTGCTGGCTCTGGCGTTCGGTATTCCGATGGGCGTTTATGCGGCTTTGAAGCGCGGCAACTTCCTGTCGCAGGCGCTGATGACCTTCTCGCTTCTGGGTGTTTCTCTGCCGACGTTCCTGATCGGCATCCTGCTGATCCTGTTCTTTGCCGTGACCCTGAAGGTCTTGCCGAGCTTCGGCCGCGGCGATACGGTGGCGATTGGCGCCTGGACCAGCGGACTGTTGACAGCCGATGGCTGGAAGCACTTGATCCTGCCCGCCGTCACACTGAGCATCTTCCAGCTCACCCTGATCATGCGGCTGGTGCGTGCCGAGATGCTCGAAGTGCTGCGCACCGACTACATCAAATTCGCACGCGCACGAGGCTTGCCGAACCGTGCGGTGTACTTCGGACATGCGTTGAAGAACACCCTGGTGCCGGTGATCACCATCACGGGCTTGCAGCTCGGCTCGCTGATTGCCTTTGCCATCATCACCGAGACCGTCTTCCAGTGGCCTGGCATGGGTCTGCTGTTCATCCAGGCCGTGCAGTTTGCCGACATCCCCGTGATGGCGGCCTACCTGTGCCTGATCGCCCTGATTTTCGTCGTCATCAATCTCATCGTTGACATGTTGTATTTCGCCGTCGATCCGCGCTTGCGCATCGACAAGTCGACTGCCGGACATTGAGCCGCAGCCTGTTGCCCTGAAGGAAAGAGCCATGAACCGGTTCCAGACCACCGTGATGGCTGCCACGCTGGCGGCTGCTTGCGGCCTCGCCCAGGCCGCTACCCTGCGGGTTGCCAATCAGGGCGACGCGACCTCGATGGACCCGCACTCGCTCAACGAGTCGCTACAGCTCTCGATCACCGGCAATGTCTACGAGCCCCTGGTCGGCCGCGACAAGAAACTCGGCCTGGCGCCGGCCCTGGCCACCCGGTGGGCCCAGACCTCGCCGACAGTGTGGCGTTTCGATTTGCGGCGCGACGTCAAGTTCCACGACGGTACGCCCTTCACGGCTGACGACGTCCTGTTCAGCTTCACCCGAGCAGCCGGCGATGGCTCCGACATGAAGGGCTACACCTCGGCCATCAAGGACGTCCGCAAGGTCGATCAGTACACGGTCGATCTCGAAACGACGGCGCCGTTTCCGATCCTGCCCGACGTGATCTCGCTGGTGTACATCATGAGCAAGAAGTGGTGCGAGGACAACAAGGCCGAGAAGCCGGTGGACCGGCGCAAGGGCATCGAGAACACAGCCTCTTTCCGCTCCAACGGCACGGGCCCCTACCGCCTGCGCGAGCGCCAGCCGACCACGCGCTCCGTCTTCGTACGCAACCCGACCTACTGGGACAAGGCCGAAGGCAATGTCGACGAGGTCATCTTCACGCCGATCGGCAACGACGCCACACGGGTCGCGGCAATGCTGTCGGGCGAGATCGACATGATGGAGCCGGTGCCGCTGCAAGACGTCGAGCGCCTGAAAAGCAACGCCAACATCACTGTCATGCAAGGCCCGGAGCTGCGCACCATCTTCCTGGGTATGGATCAGAAGCGCGACGAGTTGCAGTTCTCCAGCGTCAAGGGCAAGAACCCGTTCAAGGACAAGCGCGTGCGCCAGGCGTTCTACCAGGCCATCGATATCGAAACCATCAGGGCGCGCGTGATGCGCAACGCCGCCACTCCGACCGGGCTCATGATCGCGCCAGGCATCAAGGGCTTCGTCGCTGATCAGAACCGGCGACTGCCGCATGACACGGAAGCGGCGAAGAAACTGCTTGCCGACGCTGGCTATCCGAGCGGTTTCGAAGTCGGCATGAACTGCCCCAACGACCGCTACGTGAATGACGGCGAGATCTGCCAGGCGGTGGCGGCCAACCTGGCGCGCATCGGCGTCAAGGTCAACCTGCAGGCCGAGAGCAAGGCCACCTATTTTCCAAAGATCCTGCGCCGTGACACGAGCTTCTACCTGCTCGGCTGGACTCCCGGCACCTACGACGCGCATAACGCGCTGTCCAACCTGATGGCCACGCCGACCGACAAGGGCCAGGGCCAGTTCAATCTCGGCTCCTACAGCAATGCCAAGCTCGATGAGCTGACGCTGAAGGTCCAGAGCGAAACCGACCAGGTCAAGCGCAACGCGATGATTGCCGAGGCCTTCAAGCTGCACGCTGACGACATCGGCCACATTCCCTTGCATCAGCAGGCGCTGGCCTGGGCGATGAAGAAGAACGTGAGCCTGGTGCAGCTGGCCGACAACTTCATGCCTTTCAAGTACATCACCGTGAAGTGACTGCGCAGACATGACGACCACGGCCTTCGGGCGATTCCTCGACGGTGACGTCTGGCACAGTTTCAAGTCCACGCCGGTGGCGATCGGCGCGGCCGCGGTCGCTTTCGTACTCGTCTTCTGCGCTCTGTTCGCCGGCTGGGTCGCGCCGCACAACCCGTTCGATCTGGCCTCGCTTGAGCTGAGCGACGCGCGCCTGCCGCCGGCATGGATCGACGGCGGCAGCGCCAAGTACCTGCTTGGCACGGACGATCAGGGTCGCGACATCCTGTCGGCCTTGATGTACGGCGCGCGCATTTCGCTGCTGGTGGGCGTGGCCTCCGTGTTGCTGTCTGTCGTGGTCGGTGTCGGTCTGGGCCTGTTGTCGGGCTTCGCCGGGGGCAAGACGGACGCGCTGATCATGCGCGTCTGCGATGTGATGCTGTCCTTCCCGTCCATCCTGATCGCCCTGCTGATCGACGGCGTCGGCCGGGCCGTGTTCCCGAATGCGCACGACACCCTGGCCTTTGCCGTGCTGGTGTTCGCCATCGCGCTGCCCGGCTGGGTCCAGTACGCCCGCACCGTGCGCGGCTCGACCCTGGTCGAGCGCAACAAGGAGTACGTGCAAGCCGCGCGCGTCACCGGCGTCTCGTCGCTGCGCATCATGGTTCGCCATGTCCTGCCCAACGTGCTCGGGCCTGTTTTGGTGCTGGCCACGATCCAGGTGGCCACCGCCATCCTGACAGAGGCGACGCTGTCGTTCCTGGGGGTCGGCGTGCCGCCCACGCAACCGTCGCTCGGAACGCTGATTCGCGTCGGCAACGACTTCCTGTTTTCCGGCGAGTGGTGGATCACGATCTTCCCCGGCCTGATGCTGGTCTTGATCGCCTTGAGCGTGAATCTGCTCGGCGACTGGTTGCGCGACGCCCTGAACCCGAGGTTGAGATGAGCAGTGCGGCGTTGTTGGAGGTTCGAAACCTCCGCGTCGAGTTCCCGTCCCGCCGCGGCAGCCTGCTGGCCTTGGACGACATCTCGTTCTCGATCGCACCGGGTGAAGTGCTCGGCGTTGTCGGCGAGTCGGGTGCCGGGAAGTCGCTGACGGGCTCGGCCATCATCGGTCTGCTGGACCCCCCAGGTCGCATCGCCGGCGGCGAGATCCTGCTGGCGGGCCAGCGCATCGACAACCTGCCCTACGAGCAGATGCGCGCGATCCGTGGTCGCAAGATCGGCGCCATCTTCCAGGACCCGCTGACCTCTCTGAACCCGCTGTACACGATCGGCCGGCAGTTGATCGAAACCATCCGGACGCACCTTCCCCTGAGCGAGGATCAGGCGCGCGAGCGGGCCATCAAGTTGTTGCAGGACACCGGCATCCCGGCCGCTGCACAGCGCATCGGGCAGTACCCGCACCAGTTCTCGGGCGGCATGCGGCAGCGGGTCGTGATTGCCTTGGCCCTGGCGGCGGAGCCGCAGCTCATCGTCGCTGACGAACCGACCACGGCGCTCGATGTGTCGATCCAGGCACAGATCATTTCGCTGATCCGGCGCCTGTGCAAGGAGCATGGCACGGCTGTGATGCTGGTCACCCACGACATGGGCGTGATCGCCGAGACCTGCGACCGCGTCGCCGTGATGTATGCGGGGCGCATCGTGGAGGTCGGCCCGGTGGCTGACGTGATCCATCGCCCCTCGCATCCCTACACAGTGGGTCTCATGGGGTCGATCCCGTCGATGGATGAAGACCGCGAACGCCTGCTGCAGATCGACGGGGCCATGCCGCGCCTGAATGCCATTCCCGCCGGCTGCGCCTTCAACCCGCGATGCCCGCATGTTTTCGACCGCTGTCGCAAAGAACGGCCCGATCTGCTCGATGCCGGCCCGACCCGCGCGGCCTGTTGGCTGGTGGCCGACGGCCCAAGGGGGGCGGTATGAGCGCACCGCTGGTCGAAGTCAGGGACCTGGCGAAAACCTTCGACGTTTCGGCGCCGTGGCTCAACCGCGTCGTCGAGCGCAAGCCGCGCCAGTTCGTGCATGCGGTCGATGGTGTCAGCTTCGCCATCCAGCGCGGCAAGACGCTGGCCCTGGTGGGGGAATCCGGTTGCGGCAAGAGCACTGTCGCACGCCTCTTGGTCGGCCTGTACAAGCCCACCCGCGGCAGTGTGCAGTTCGATGGCAAGGACACCCATGGCGCGGCCGACAGTGCCCAGTTGAAGGTGATGCGCCGACGCATGCAGATGATCTTCCAGGACCCGTATGCGAGCCTGAACCCCCGCTGGAAGGTGCGCGACATCGTCGGCGAGCCGCTGACCGAGCACGGCCTGGTGACCGATGCCGACGAGTTGCGCCAGCGCGTCGCCGATCTTCTGCTCTCGGTGGGCCTGGCCGCAGCCGATGTCGAAAAATTCCCGCACCAGTTCTCAGGTGGCCAGCGCCAGCGTATTTCCATCGCTCGCGCCCTGGCCACACAGCCCGAGTTCCTGGTCTGCGATGAGCCGACCTCGGCGCTGGATGTCTCGGTGCAGGCCCAGGTGCTCAACATCATGAAGGACCTGCAGCGAAAGCAGGGGCTGACCTATCTCTTCATCTCGCACAACCTGGCGGTGGTTCGGCATGTCTCGGACCAGGTCGGTGTGATGTACCTTGGCCGGTTGGTCGAGGTGGCCGACAAGGCCGAGCTGTTCTCGCAGCCGCGCCATCCCTATACGCGCATGCTGCTGGATGCGATTCCCGACATCCACATGAGCGGCCGGGCGCGCACGCCGGTACAGGGCGAGGTGCCGAACCCGCTCAATCCGCCGACCGGCTGCGCCTTCCATCCCCGCTGCCCGCATGCCAACGCTCGCTGCGCTCAGGAGCGTCCGGCGTTCAAGGCCTTCCAGGGCATCAGCGTGGCCTGCCACGCGGTGGAGGAAGGCCGAATCTGACCTGCCCGAGCGTCAGCGGGGCAACAGGCGTTCGTGCGCATACAACCCGGTGACCGTCTCGCGTTCGCGGATGACGCTGCTGCGGTCGCCGTCGACCATCACCTCGGCCGCACGCGGCCGGCTGTTGTAGTTGCTGGCCATGCTCATCGCGTAGGCACCTGCGGACAGCACGGCCAGGTGATCGCCCGGCTGCACGACCAGGCGCCGGTCACGGCCCAACCAGTCGCCCGACTCGCAAACCGGGCCCACCACGTCCCACAGCCCGGCATCGCCGTCGCGCAACGAACAAGGCACGATGCCCATGTAGGCGTTGTACATGGCGGGGCGGACCAGGTCGTTCATGGCGGCGTCGACGATGCAGAAATTCTTCTGCTCGCCGGGCTTCAGTACCAGCACTTCGGTCACCAGGACACCGGCATTGCCAACCAGGGAGCGGCCGGGCTCGAACAGCAGTTCGCGCTGGCCGTGACCGCGCGCGTCGATGCGTTCGAGCAGGCTGGCCACCAACTCACCGGCGTCAGGCGGTGACTCGTCGGTGTAGGTGATGCCCAGGCCTCCGCCGACATCGAGGTGATGGATGCGCAGGCCTTCGGCTTCGAGCGCCTCGATCAGGTCGAGCAGGCGATCCAGCGCTTCAAGGTAAGGGCTGATCTCGGTGATCTGCGACCCGATGTGGCAATCGATGCCGACCACCTCCAGGCCCGGCAGGCTCGCCGCCTGGCGATACGCGGCCAGCGCATCGCCGTGGGCAATGCCGAACTTGTTGCCCTTCAGGCCGGTGGAAATGTAGGGGTGAGTTTTGGCGTCGACATCAGGATTGACGCGCAGGCTGACACGCGCGCGCCGCCCGCACTCAGTGGCCAGCGCCGAGAGTGTGACCAACTCGCTGTGGCTCTCGACGTTGAAGCACTTGACGCCGACGTCGAGCGCGCGCCGCATTTCGGCGGGTTTCTTGCCGACCCCCGAGAAGACGACCTTGGCGGGATCGCCGCCGGCGGCCAGCGCGCGTTCGAGTTCACCCACCGACACGATGTCGAAGCCGCAACCCGCCCGGGCAAAGGCCTGCAGCACGGCCAGTGTCGAGTTGGCCTTCATCGCATAGCAGATCAGGTGGCTGCGGCCGGTCAGCGCGCGCTGGTAGGCGGCCAAGGCTTCGAGCATCGCGCCGCGCGAATAGGCGTAGAGCGGCGTGCCGTGCTCGCGTGCCAGCGCCGCCAGACCACAGCCCTCCATGAAGAGCTGATCGCCGCGCCAAGCGATGAAGGGTGCGCCGGGGAGGGCGCTCATCGCAGCGCCGAAGGCGCCGATGCGCTGCTCGCGACCGGCGGCAGTGTCAGCGGCCCCTTCTGGCCGCAACCCGGCAGGCCCAACGCGAGCGCCGCTGCGATCAGCAGGCGCAGCGGGCCCGCTGCCGTCAGCGAAGGACGCCCCGCTACACTGGGTTGTTTGTTGAAGTGATGCATGCCGACGATTCTATGCAAGCCACCCCGCTGACCGATGTCGAGTACCGCCGCCTGACGGATGAACTGCTTGCGCAGATCGAAGCCACGACGGACCGGTGGCTTCAGGACGACGTCATCGACGTCGATGGCCAACGCACAGGCGGCTTGCTCGAGTTGACCTTTCCCGACGCCAGCAAGATTGTCATCAACACGCAGCCGCCGCTGCAGGAGTTGTGGTTGGCCACGCGCGGCGGCGGCCACCACTTCGCGCATCTCGATGGCCGGTGGCGTGACACACGCGACGGCGTTGAGTTTCTCGCGCGACTGACCGAAGCGGCCAGCGCGCAGGCCGGCAAACCGCTGAGCTTTTAGTCCGTACAGCGAGCTCAGTTGCGGAACAGGTCGAGGATGCCCTTGCGTTCGGCCTCCGTGGGCGGTGCAGGGGGCGGGGTACTCTCCAGACCCAGGCTGCCGACCCCCGACCCGTTGGCGTACTCCTCGTAGATCCAGTCACCGCCGACATTGATCAAGCCCTCCGGCGGGCCAGGTTCTTTCACGGGCGTGGCCCTCAGGGCATGTGCCATGAACTCGATCCAGACGGGCAGGGCCAGGCCGCCGCCGGTTTCGCGGTCGCCCAGCTTCTTCGGGTTGTCGTAGCCGATCCAGACCACCGCGACGACGCTTTGCTGCCATCCCGCGAACCAGGCGTCCATCGAGTCGTTGGTCGTGCCCGTCTTGCCATAGAGGTCGGATCGCTTGAGGGTGGCCTGAGCGCGCGCGGCTGTACCGGAGCGGGTCACTTCCTGCAGCAGGCTGGTCATCACGAAGGCATTGCGTGCGTCCAGCGTGCGCAGCGACTCATCGAGTGCCGGGCGTTCAGCCTGTTGCAAGACGCGGCCCTTGCTGTCGGTCAGGCGGTCGATGAGGCGCGGCGCCACCAAGTAGCCGCCATTGGCAAACACGCCGTAGGCGCTCGCCATCTGCAGCGGCGTAACCGACCCGGCGCCCAGTGCCATGGTCAAGTAGGCCGGGTGCTTCTCGGCCTCGAAGCCAAAGCGAGTCACCCATTGCTGGGCGAACGGCGGGCCGACAGCTTGCAACACACGGATCGAGACCATGTTCTTGGACTTGGCCAGCCCGCGCTTGAGCGCCATCGGGCCATCGAAGGTACCGTCGTAGTTCTTGGGCTCCCAAGGCTGGCTGCCCGTGGTGCCCGCGTCGAAGAACAAGGGCGAGTCGTTGACGACCGTGGCTGGCGTGAACCCCTTCTCCAGGGCCGCAGAGTAAATGAAGGGCTTGAAGCTCGAGCCGGGCTGGCGCCAGGCCTGGGTGACATGGTTGAACTTGCTCTTGCCGAAGTCGAAGCCACCGACCAGCGCGCGGATGGCGCCCGTGCTCGGGTCCAGGGCGACAAAGGCGCCTTCCACCTCGGGCACCTGGGTCAACGACCATTGGCCCTTGGCGTTCTTGAGCAGGCGCACCACGGCACCGCGGCGAATCTGCTTCTGTGCGGGGGCCTTTTCACCCAGGCCCGAAGCCACGGGTCTCAGACCATCGCCAGTGACGGTGACTTCCTCGCCGTCCTGCATGACCGCCACCACCTTGCGCGGCGACGCCTCCAGCACGACAGCAGCGCGCAGATCGTCGTTGTCAGGGTGGTCCGCCAGGGCCTCGGCCACCCGCGTGTCGATTGCCGCCGGGTCGGACGGCAAGTCGACAAACGCTTCGGGCCCCCGGTAGACCTGGCGCAGCTCGAACTCCATCAAACCGCGGCGCAGCGCCCGGTAGGCCACGCCCTGGTCGGCCGCGTCCACCGTCAGGGTGGCATTCAGGCCGCGGGTGTAGGTGTCATCGCCGTATTGCGCAAAGATCAGCTGGCGCGCCGTTTCGGCGACGAACTCGGCGTGCACGGCCACGTCCGACTGGGTCCGGTACTGCAACTTCTCTGCCCGTGCGGCGGCGGCCTGCTCGACGCTGATGAAGCCATTGGCCTGCATGCGCTCGATGATGTGTTGTTGGCGAATCGTGGCGCGCTTCGGATTGACGATCGGGTTGTAGGCCGACGGCGCTTTGGGCAACCCGGCCAGCATTGCGGCCTCGGCCACCGAGATGTCCTTCAGCGGTTTGCCGAAGTAGATTTCCGAAGCCGCAGCGAAGCCGTGCGCCCGTTGACCCAGGAAGATCTGGTTCATGTAGGCCTCGAGGATCTGGTCCTTGCTCAGCTGGCTCTCGATCTTCCAGGTCAGCAGCACCTCGTAGATCTTGCGCGTGAAGGTCTTCTCGGTCGACAGGTAGAAATTGCGCGCCACCTGCATCGTGATCGTCGAGGCGCCCTGGCTTCGCGCATCGCTGAACTGAGCCAAGCCGGCGCGAAGCATGCCGATGTAGTCGACCCCGCCATGTTCGTAGAAGCGCGCGTCCTCGATGGCCAGGACGGCGTCCTTCATCACCTTGGGTATCTGCGCGATGGGCAGGAAGCTGCGCCGCTCTTCGCCGAACTCGCCCAGCAGCACGCCGTCGGCGGAGAACACCTTCAAAGGCAACTTGGGACGGTAGTCCGTCAGGCTGGTGATCGACGGCAGGTTGGGGTAGGCGACCGCCAGCGCGATGCCGATCAGGATGGCGACCAGACCGACCAAAGCTGCCACCATGGCGACCCCCCAGGCGAGGGGGCGCACGATCCACAGGGCCCAATCAGGCAGGCGGTTGTTGATGCTCACAGGGGATGGGCGGAAGTGCCGCCGAAGGGCGCGCCAGCGATGGCTGCGACGATTATAGGAAGCCGGGTCGTCCGCACTGGCCCGATCTGTGAACTGCTGCGCGACAGTCGACACCACCCCAGGGCTTACCCCATGCGATGCTCATGCACGCCGTGTCAAGGTGCGTTTCTGGGCAGCTTGAGCCAGTCGGAGATTCGCAACGACATGGGGTCCAAAAGCGTGCCTTTTTCGTGGGCGCTCAAAGGCTTTGCTGCTAGCATTGAAGTAACTTGTTAACAGTCCAGAGCGTGAATTGACAACATTCGGTAACGCACTGAGGGGGTCCTGCTGTGAGCTTTGTTGATGCGCTCCTAGGCCGCAAGCACTCGTCGATGATCGGGCTGGACATCAGCACATCGAGCGTCAAGCTCGTTGAGTTGGGTCAGAGCTCAACCGGCGAGTTCATTGTCGAGCGCTTCGCCTCCGAGCCCTTCGAGAAGGGGTGGATCACCGACGGCCAGATCGAGAAGTTCGACGAGGTCGCGGATGCGGTGCGCCGTGTCGTCAGCAAGAGCGGCACCCGAACCAAGAACGTGGTGATGGCGATGCCGCAGTCGGCTGTGATCACCAAGAAGATCATGTTGCCCGCTGGTTTGCGCGAGGAAGAACTCGAGTTGCAGGTCGAGAGCGAAGCCAATCAGTACATCCCGTTCTCGTTGGCCGAGGTCAGCCTCGACTTCTGTGTCATCGGCCCGAGTCCGACGTCGGTGGGCGATGTCGAAGTCTTGATCGCGGCCTCTCGCAAGGACCGCGTGCAGGATCGCCAAGGCCTGGCCGAAGCTGCGGGCCTGAAACCCGTGGTGCTGGATATCGAAAGCCACGCCTCCCGGCTGGCCATGAGCCGGATCGTCAAGGCTCTGCCGAATGAAGGCAAAGACGCCCTGGTGGCCCTGTTCGAAATCGGCGCCGACACCACCAGTCTCAAGGTGCTGCGCGACGACGAAATGCTGTATGACCGCGACCAGGCGTTCGGCGGCTCCCAGTTGACTCAGCTCATTTCGCGCCAGTACGGCTTTTCCTTCGAAGAGGCCGAGCAGAAGAAGCTGGGCGGCGACCTTCCCGAAGACTACGAATCGGCCATCCTCGGCCCATTCGTCGACAGCCTGTCGCAGGAAATTGGCCGGGCCCTGCAGTACTTTTTCACCAGCACACCGCACCACAAGGTGCACTACGTGATGCTGGCGGGCGGCACGGCGACTTTGCCGGGGCTCAAAGAGCGCGTGACTGACCTGACCGGATTCGCCTCGATGGTCGTCAACCCCTTCGAGCACATGAAACTCGGCAGTTCGGTGCGTGAGAACAAGGTACGCCGCGAGGCGCCGTCCTACCTCACAGCCTGCGGGCTGGCGATGCGGAGGTTCATGCAGTGATCCTCATCAACCTGCTTCCCCACCGGGAAGAAAAACGCCAGCGGCGCAAGACTGCTTACTTCACCGGCTTGGCGCTCGGTGCAGCTGCCGGGCTCGTGGTCGCCGGCCTCTGGTACGGCGTGCTCGAACAGATGAAGTCGGCGCAGATGGAGCGCAATGCCTTCCTCGGCGCTGAAATCAAGAAGCTCGAGGCGCAGATCAAGGACATCGCCAACTTGCGCGCCGAGATTGACGCGCTTCAGGCGCGGCAAAAGGCGGTCGAGGACCTGCAGACCGACCGCAACATTCCGGTGCATTTGCTGAATGAACTGGTCAAGCAAACCCCCGAGGGTGTCTACCTCAGTGCCATCCGCCAAACCGGCAACGTGGTTGCGGTGACCGGCGTGGCGCAGAGCAACGAGCGCGTGTCAGAGTTTTTGCGCAACACGCTGTACAGCTCGCCTTGGCTGGAGAAGCCGGAGTTGATCGAGATTGCTGCGGGCGCCGGTGCTGCCGGTCGTCAGCGGTCCTACAACTTCTCGATGCGTGTCTCGATCAAGCGTCCCCAGGCGCCGGCCCCGGGGGCTGTGGCGCCCGCGGCTGCCGTCGCCGTCAAAGCACCCTGAGGTCGCAACATGGCTACCCAGACTAAAACCCCAAGCTTCGATGTTGGCGTTGCCTTTGAGCAGCTGGCCTCGCAGTTTCGCGGCCTCGATTTCAAGCAACCCGGCCAGTGGCCGCTGATCCCCAAGATCGCTTCGTGGGTGCTGCTAGGCGCCATGGTGGTCGGCCTGCTTTGGTTCCTGGTGTTGTCCGACAAGGACGTCGAGCTCGAAGCCGAACGCAACAAGGAACCCGGCCTCAAGCAGGACTACCGCGGCAAACTGGCCCAGGCCGTCAATTTGGCTGAGCTGCGCAAGCAGAAGCAGCAGGTCGAAGAGTACGTCACCCAGCTTGAGAAGCAACTGCCTGGCAAGGCCGAGATGGACGCCTTGCTGACGGACATCAACCAGGCTGGCATCGGACGCGGCTTGCAGTTCGAGCTGTTCCGCCCCGGCGCGATTGCGGTGCGCGACTACTACGCGGAACTGCCGATCACCATACGTGTCAGCGGGCGCTACCACGACATCGGCGCGTTTGCGGCCGACGTCGCCAACCTTTCGCGCATCGTCACCCTGCATGACCTGTCCATCTCCGGCGTACAGCGGGATGGTGGCGGCAGCTTGTCGATGGATGCTGTGGCGCGGACCTACCGCTACCTGGATTCGAGTGAAGTCGCGGCGCAAAAGAAGCCGGCCCCCGGAGCCAAGAAATGAGTCACCTCACAGGCCAACGCGCGCTGCCTAGCGCGGCGCGTTTCGCAGCGGTGCTCGTGAGCGCCGCCCTGCTGGCGGGTTGCGGCGCCGAGCTCAACGAGTTGCAGCAGTGGATGGAGCAGCAGCGGCGCGAGGTCAAGCCCAACGTGCCGCCCTTGCAGCCGCCGAAGAAATTCGATCCACAGCCCTACGCGGCGGCGGATGCGATCGAGCCTTTCAGCACCCAAAAGCTCTCGGTGGCGCTCAAGCGCGACGAGCGCGTTCCCAGCTCTTTGCTTGCCAGCGAACTCAAGCGCCGCAAGGAGCCCTTGGAGTCCTACCCGCTGGACAACATGAACATGGTGGGCAGTGTCACCAAGCAAGGCCGCCCGTTCGCGCTGTTGCGCGTCGACGGCCTGCTGTACCAGGTCAAGGTGGGTGATTACATGGGCCAGAACTACGGCCGCGTGTTGCGCATCAGCGATGCCGATCTGGTGTTGCGCGAAGTGGTGCAGGACGCCGCAGGCGAATGGATCGAGCGCAACAGCACGCTGCAATTGCTGGAGCGGGGGGCGCGATGAAGAATCCGAAGGAGAAGCACATCATGATGAAGTGTCGGGCATGGGGAGTGGCGGTGGTGCTGGCAGTCGGCGCACCGGCGGCAGCCCTGGCGCAGAGCGTGATCCAGTCGATCACCAGCAGCCAGCAATCGGGCAGCGAGGTGGTGCGGATCGAGCTGAGCGAAGCACTCACCGCGGTGCCGACAGGCTTCGCCATCCAGGCGCCACCGCGCATCGCGATCGATTTGCCGGGCGTCGGCAGTGCCCTCGGGCGGCCGTCGGTGGAGCTCAATCAAGGCAACCTGCGGTCCGTCAACGTAGCCCAGGCGGGCGAGCGCACTCGTCTGGTGCTCAACTTGAAGCAGGCCGCGACTTACCGCGCCCAGCTCGACGGCAAGGCGCTGTTGATCATCGTCGACAGCGGCGCTCCGGCTGGGGCCACGGTCGCGGCGGCACCGGTCGGCGCAGCGCCTGCAGGTAATTTCGCGCCGGTGCTGAGCCGTGAGCAACAAGCGCTGCGCGACATCGATTTCCGCCGCGGCGCCGATGGTGCCGGCCGTGTGGTGGTCAGCCTGCCGAACAGCCAGGTGGGTGTCGACATTCGTCAGCAAGGCACCGGCCTGGTGGTCGAGTTCCTGCGCTCGGCAGTGCCTGACAGCCTGCGCAAGCGCCTGGACGTGACGGATTTCGGCACCCCGGTGCAGACTGTCACGACGACACAGAGTGGCGACCGTGTGCGCATGGTGATCGAGCCGCGCGGCAACTGGGAACACAGCGCCTACCAGAGCGACAACCAGTTCGTGGTCGAAGTGCGCCCGGTGCGCATCGATCCGAACAAGTTGACTCAGGGGCCTGGCTACCAGGGCGAGAAACTGAGCTTGAACTTCCAGAACATCGAGGTGCGTTCGCTGCTCCAGGTGATCGCCGACTTCACCAATTTCAACGTCGTGACCAGCGACACCGTCACCGGCAACCTCACGCTGCGCCTGAAAGACGTGCCGTGGGACCAGGCCCTGGACATCATCCTGCAGGCCAAGGGCCTGGGCCTGCGCAAGAGCGGCAACGTGATCTGGATTGCGCCGAAGGACGAATTGGCCATCAAGGAGCAGGCCGAACTCGAAGCGGGCAAGAAGAAGACGGAACTCGAGCCGCTGCGCACGCAGAGCTTCCAGCTCAACTACGCCAAGGCAACTGAAGTGGCCGCCTCGCTGGTCAGCACCGGCGGTGGGGCCGGTGCGCAGGGACAAACAGCGCGTCTGCTGTCGGCCCGCGGTAGCGTGATCGCCGAACAGCGGACCAACCAGTTGTTCGTCACCGACATCCCGACCAAGCTGGAAGAGATCCAGGCGTTGATCGCCAAGATCGATATCCCCGTGCGCCAGGTGCTGATCGAGGCGCGGATCGTCGAGGCCAACGACACCTGGGGTAGGTCCCTCGGCGTCAAGTTGGGTGGTCAACTGCAGAACATTGGTTCAGGTGGCCTCGTGGGAGACCCCCGGCGGGTTGTTGTTGGTCCAAACGTCACCAGGCCTCCTGTCAACGGCTCGGGGAACAACACATTTGGCGATTTTGTGAATCTGCCCGCTATCGGACAAGGTGGCTTCGATCCTGCAAGTATCGCGTTGTCGCTGTTCAATCGTGATGCGAGCCGATTCATCAACCTCGAGATCTCGGCCCTTGAAGCGGACGGCAAGGGGAAGGTCGTTTCCAGCCCGCGCATCATCACGGCGGACCAGAAGAACGCCTTCATCAGCCAGGGCACCAAGATCCCGTTCCAGAAGTCGACCAGCTCGGGCGCCACCGCGGTGGAGTTCGTCGAAGCGACGTTGAAGCTCGACGTGACGCCGCAGATCACGCCTGAAGGCAACGTGATCCTCACAGTGAAGATCAACAAGGACAGCCTGGGCACACTTACCGCGCTGGGCCGAGAGATCAACGTCAAGGAAGTGAGGACGGAAGTGCTGGTCGAGAACGGCGGCACCGTTGTGATCGGAGGCATCTTCGAACAGAACGAGTCTTCGAACGAAACCAAAGTGCCGCTGTTGGGCGACATTCCCTACCTTGGTAACCTGTTCAAGACCCGGACTCGTGATACGTCGCGCACAGAGCTGTTGGTGTTCTTGACGCCTCGCGTGGTCACCGAGCGCAGCGTCGTGCGTTGACGCCTTTTCGTGGGTTTGCCGAGGGGTGATCACACCGGTCGAGGACAGCCGATCTCTCTCGTCGGCATGCCCGGCAGTGGCAAGTCCACTGTCGGGCGTCACGTGTCCCGTCACCTGCGCCTGCCTTTCATCGACACTGACCAAGTGATCGAGCGTCGCATCGGCTGCTCGATCCGCGATTACTTCGAGACCCAGGGGGAAGCGGCTTTTCGCGATCTCGAGCAGGCGGTGATCGAAGAGGTCACACAGCTTCCCGGGCACGTGATTGCGACGGGTGGCGGGGCGGTTTTGCGCGAGCCGAACCGAATCGCGCTGCACGCTAGAACGACAGTGGTTTACCTGCGTTCGAAGCCAGAGGACCTGGTCCGGCGCTTGCGGCACGACACGCAGCGCCCGTTACTGAAAAGCGCTGCGGGCGACCCCTTGCGCCGTCTGCGCACGCTGTTCCAGGAGCGCGACCCGCTGTACCGCAGCACGGCCCACTTCATCATCGAGACGGGGCGGCCGTCCGTGCACTCCCTGGTCAACACGGTGCTGATGCAACTCGAACTGGCGGGCGTTGTGCCGGTGGCACCGGCACCGCACGCGCCGTTTGCAGGAGAGACGCCGCCGTAAACTCGGAGCATGCCGAGTTCGACGCTTGCCTCTGCGCGCCGTGTACCCATCGCCCTCGGCGATCGCAGCTACGACATCATCATCGGCAGCGGCTTGTGGACGGAGGCTGCCGTGTGGCAAGGCCTGCCGCGTGCGGCCACGGCGCTGATCGTCAGCAACCCCACGGTCGCCGGTCACTACGCAGGGGCCCTGCGCGAGGCGCTGGCGCCGCATTACAAGCGCGTCCTCACGCTCGAACTGCCCGATGGCGAGTCCCACAAGGGCTGGGGGGCCCTGAACCTGATCTTCGAACGGCTTCTCGGCGAAGGCTGCGACCGCAAGACCGTGTTGTTCGCGCTCGGCGGCGGTGTGGTTGGCGACATGACCGGTTTCGCTGCGGCCTGCTACATGCGCGGCGTGCCGTTCGTACAGGTGCCGACGACCTTGCTGGCGCAGGTCGACTCCTCGGTGGGGGGCAAGACGGCCATCAACCATCCACTGGGCAAGAACATGATCGGCGCGTTCTACCAGCCTGAGCGCGTGATCTGCGATCTCGACACGCTGGCCACCCTGCCTGAGCGCGAACTGTCGGCCGGCTTGGCGGAAGTCATCAAGTACGGGCCGATTGCCGATGCCGCGTTCCTGGACTGGATCGAGGCCCACCTCGACGCCCTGTTGGCGCGTGACGCAGCCGCGCTGTCCCACGCGGTGCAACGGTCCTGTGAGATCAAGGCGGCCGTGGTCGCTGTGGACGAGCGTGAGGCCGGGCTGCGTGCCATCCTCAATTTCGGCCACACCTTCGGCCATGCGATCGAGTCCGGGCTGGGCTATGGCGAATGGCTGCACGGCGAGGCGGTGGGCTGCGGCATGGTGCTGGCCAGCGAGTTGTCGGTGCGGCTGGGCCTGATGCCACCCGCCTTTGCCGAGCGCATGCGGCACCTGTGCCTGCGCGCCCGACTGCCGGTGCGTGCGCCCGACCTCGGTGCCGAGCGCTACCTCGAGTTGATGCGTATCGACAAGAAGAGCGAAGCCGGCGCCCTGCGCTTCGTGCTGATCGAGGCGCTTGGGCGCGCCGTGTTGCGCCCGGTGGGCGACGACGACGTGCGCGCTGTTCTGGCCGCCCACCTCGCTGCCTGACGGTTCTCGCATGCTGGCCCGCTACGCCTGCGACCCGGCACGCAGCCAAGGTCGCCGTATCGGCGAGCCCGCGTCGCCACCGCGCACGGAGTACGAGCGCGACCGTGACCGCATCGTCCACAGCACGGCTTTCAGGCGCCTGGTCTACAAGACCCAGGTGTTCGTGAATCACGAGGGCGATTTGTTCCGCACCCGCCTGACGCACTCGCTCGAGGTGGCGCAGCTCGGCCGCTCGGTCGCTCGCGCCTTGTCGCTGAATGAGGACCTGGTTGAGGCGATTGCCCTGGCGCACGACTTGGGCCACACACCCTTCGGCCACGCCGGGCAGGACGCGCTGCACGACTGCATGGGCAAGCATGGTGGCTTCGAGCACAACCTGCAGAGCCTGCGCGTGGTCGACGAGTTGGAGCAGCGCTACCCCCGTTTCGACGGGTTGAACCTGTGCCTGGAAACGCGCGAAGGCATCCTCAAGCGCTGCTCGGTGCCCGTGGCAGCGGCACTTGAAGTGGCCGAGCCTGGCGGTGTTGCGCGCAGGTTCCTCGGCCAACAGCAGCCAAGCTTGGAGGCGCAGCTGATCAATCTCGTCGACGAGGTCGCCTACAACGTGCACGATGTCGACGACGGGGTGCGCTCGGGCCTGCTCAGCCTGGGTCAGCTGGAAGCGGTGGGTCTTTATGTGCATCATCGCGACGCTGCCCTGGCCGATCATCCGCAATTGGCGGACTCGCCGCGCCGCCTCTTGGCGGACGCACTGCGTCGCATGCTGTCGGCCCAGGTGCACGACATCATCGCGGCGACGCAACGCACGCTCGATCAGCATGGCCCGGCGGACGCAGATGCGGTTCGCCGCCTGCCGCCACTGGTCTGTTTCGGTCCAACCATGCGCGAGCAGAGCACCCAGTTGAAGCGCTTTCTGCACAGCGCGCTGTACCGCCATCCGCAGGTGATGGCGACCACCCAACGTGCGCGTGACCTGGTCCGGGTCCTGTTCAGTGCCTACGCCCAGGCCCCTGTCCAGATGCCGCCGGAGCAGGCCGCCGCCTTCGAACTGCGGGGTCATCGCGTGGTGGCCGACTATGTTGCCGGCATGACCGACCGCTTCGCCGCGCGCGAGTACGAACGGCTCACCGGCCAGCCGGCCTTCGCCCGGGATTGAGGCGATGGCGCGCGCAAAGCGGCTGGCCCTGGCGGGCGAACTGCATCACCTGATGCAGCGTGGCCACAACCGGCAGAGCGTGTTTGGCGACGACGCCGACCGCGCCAGCTACCTGTCCATGCTGCACGTCGCGGCCACCGACTACGGGGTGGCGATCCACGCGTACGCCTTGCTCGATGCCGAGGTTCACCTGCTGGCCACACCGCAAGAGGCGCCTGCCATCAGTCGCCTGATGCAATCCATGGGCAGGCGGTATGTCACCCGCTTCAACCGGCGGCATGCCCGCAGCGGGACCTTGTGGGAAGGGCGTTTTCGAACCAGCCTGATCGAGGGCGCTGCGTTGGGCCTCGACGCAGTGATCTATGTGGAGTCGCTGCCGGTGCGCACGGGGCCGGTGGGCGCAGCCGGCGACTGCCTTTGGTCGAGCGCCGGGCACCACCTGGGCCATCGACGCGACGCCCTGATCACTGAGCTCGCCGCTTACTGGGCGCTTGGCAACACGCCATTTGAAAGAGAGTTGGCGCACGCTCACAGATTGCAGGAGGGGGTTGAACGGACTCTGTGCGAGCGCTTCGAAATGGCCGTGCTTCAGGGTCGAACCGTGGGGTCGACGTCCTTCGCCGCCGCGGTCGAGGAGCAAACGGGCCTTCCGGTGCGGGCTCGGGTTCGGGGCCGACCGCGTCACCCGCGCATCGACACCTTTTAATGACTGTCCCCAATATAGATGTGAGTTGCTACTGAAGCGTTTTTTCGCGAGTCTGACCCCGTTTATTGCACTTGTCCGCTTTGCTGCAGCGCAGTAACCTCGCTCTCCCCCGAACATGCCGATGGAGAGCGCCATGACCCAGGCCGCCCCGCACCCCCTCAGCGCCGAGGCGCAGGCCCTCAGTGCCGCTGCCGCCCACGGTCTGTATCAACCGACGCACGAGCGCGACGCTTGTGGCGTCGGCTTCGTTGCCCACATCAAGGGTCATCGGGCTCACGGCATCGTCGAGCAAGGGCTGAACATCCTGGCCAACCTTGACCACCGCGGCGCCGTCGGCGCCGACGAGTTGATGGGGGATGGCGCGGGCATCCTGATCCAGATTCCCGACGAATACTACCGAGCCGAGATGGCTGCGCAGGGCATTGCCCTGCCGCCGCCCGGCGAGTACGGCGTGGGGATGATCTTCCTGCCCAAGGAGCACGCCTCGAGGCTGGCTTGCGAGCAAGAACTTGCGCGCGCGGTCAAAGCTGAGGGTCAGGTGTTGCTCGGCTGGCGCGATGTGCCGGTGGACCGCGAGATGCCGATGTCGCCCGCAGTTCGGGCCAAGGAGCCGGTGATCCGCCAGATTTTCATCGGCCGCGGTCCCGACGTCATCGTCCCCGACGCGCTCGAACGCAAGCTCTACGTCATCCGCAAGACTGCCAGCTCGGCGATCCAGGCCCTCAAGCTCACCCACAGCCGCGAATATTACGTGCCCAGCATGAGCTGCCGCACGGTGATCTACAAGGGCCTGCTGCTGGCCACGCAGGTCGGCCAGTACTACCTCGACCTGCAAGACCCGCGCACCGTTTCGGCCCTGGCCCTGGTGCACCAACGGTTCTCGACCAACACCTTCCCCGAGTGGCCGCTGGCCCACCCGTACCGCATGGTCGCGCACAACGGCGAGATCAACACCGTCAAGGGCAACTTCAACTGGATGCGCGCGCGCGAAGGCGTGATGAAGTCCCCCGTGCTCGGTGACGACCTGGAGAAGCTCTACCCGATCAGCTTCGAGCACCAAAGCGACACCGCGACCTTCGACAACGCGCTTGAGCTGCTGACGATGAGCGGCTACCCGTTGGCTCACGCTGCCATGATGATGATCCCCGAGGCCTGGGAGCAGCACGAGGGCATGGACCTGCGCCGGCGCGCGTTCTATGAGTACCACGCCGCGATGCTCGAGCCCTGGGACGGCCCGGCGGCGATGGTCTTCACCGACGGCAAACAGATTGGCGCCACGCTGGACCGTAACGGCCTGCGCCCGGCGCGCTACATCGTCACCGACGACGATCTGGTGATCATGGCCTCGGAGTCGGGCGTCTTGCCGATCCCCGAGAACCGCATCGTGCGCAAGTGGCGCCTGCAGCCGGGCAAGATGTTCCTGATCGACCTGGAGCAGGGACGCATCGTCGATGACGAAGAACTGAAGAACCAGTTTGCTTTCGCCAAGCCCTACCGCCAGTGGATCGAGAACGTGCGCGTCAAACTCGATGCGATCGAGATCGAACCGGCCGCACTGCCGCCCGCGGCCGAGGCCTTGCTCGACCGTCAGCAGGCATTCGGGTACACCCAGGAGGACTTGAAGTTCCTGATGAGTCCGATGGCGGCGAACGGCGAAGAGGGCATCGGCTCGATGGGCAACGATTCGCCGCTGGCGGTGTTGTCGGACAAGAACAAGCCGCTGTACAGCTACTTCAAGCAGCTCTTTGCCCAGGTCACCAACCCGCCGATCGACCCGATCCGTGAGGCCATCGTGATGTCGCTCAACAGCTTCATCGGCCCCAAGCCCAACCTGCTCGACATCAATGCCGTCAACCCGCCGATGCGGCTGGAGGTCACGCAGCCTGTCCTTGACTTCGACGACATGGCGCGCCTGCGCGCAATCGAACGGCACACCCACAACAAGTTCCAGAGCTACGAACTCGACATCTGCTACCCGCTGGCCTGGGGCAGCGAAGGTGTCGAGGCCAAGCTGGCCTCGCTGTGCGCCGAAAGCGTGGATGCGATCAAGAGCGGCCACAACATCCTCATCATCACGGACCGTCATGTCGGCCGCGAGCTGCTGGCGATCCCTGCGCTGCTGGCTTTGTCGGCCGTGCACCAGCACCTCGTGCGCGAGGGCCTGCGCACGACCGCGGGTCTGGTGGTCGAAACCGGCTCGGCGCGCGAGGTGCACCACTTTGCTGTGCTGGCCGGGTACGGCGCCGAGGCCGTGCACCCTTATCTGGCCATGGAGACCCTGGCCGCGATGCACGCCGACCTGCCTGGCGACTTGAGTGCCGACAAGGCGATCTACAACTACGTCAAGGCCATCGGCAAAGGTCTGTCCAAGATCATGTCGAAGATGGGCGTCTCGACCTACATGAGCTACTGCGGCGCCCAGCTGTTCGAAGCCATCGGCCTGGACACGACCGTCATCGACAAGTATTTTCGCGGCACCGCCAGCCAGGTCGGTGGCATCGGCGTGTTCGAGGTTGCAGAAGAGGCGCTGCGCATGCACCGCCTGGCCTTCGGCAACGACCCGCTGCTGGCCTCGATGCTCGACGCCGGCGGCGAGTACGCCTGGCGCGTGCGCGGCGAAGAGCACATGTGGACGCCCGATGCGATCGCCAAGCTGCAGCACGCCGCGCGTGCCGGCAAGTTCGAGACCTACAAGGAATACGCCCAACTCATCAACGACCAGAGCAAGCGCCACATGACGTTGCGCGGCCTGTTCGAGTTCAAGGTCGACCCGGCCAAGGCGATCGCGCTGGACGAGGTCGAACCGGCGAGCGAGATCGTCAAGCGTTTCGCGACGGGTGCCATGTCGCTCGGCTCGATCTCGACCGAGGCGCACGCCACCCTGGCGGTGGCCATGAACCGCATCGGTGGCAAGAGCAATACCGGCGAGGGCGGCGAAGACCCGGCCCGCTACCGCAACGAGCTCAAAGGCATCGTCATCGCCGACGGCACCAAGATCAGTGACGTGATCGGTGCCAACGTGATCGCCGCTGACTACGCGCTCAAGGCCGGCGACAGCCTGCGCAGCAAAATAAAGCAAGTGGCCTCGGGCCGATTTGGCGTCACCACCGAATACCTGGTCAGCGCCGACCAGCTGCAGATCAAGATGGCCCAGGGCGCCAAGCCCGGCGAGGGCGGTCAGCTGCCGGGGGGCAAGGTCAGCGAGTACATCGGCATGTTGCGTTACTCGGTGCCGGGGGTCGGCTTGATCAGCCCGCCGCCGCACCATGACATCTACTCGATCGAAGACTTGGCACAGTTGATCCACGACTTGAAGAACGCCAACCCGCGCGCCAGCGTCAGCGTCAAGCTGGTCAGCGAGGTCGGCGTCGGCACGATCGCGGCCGGCGTGGCCAAGTGCAAGGCCGACCATGTGGTGATTGCTGGCCACGATGGCGGCACCGGCGCCTCGCCCTGGTCGTCCATCAAGCATGCCGGCACGCCCTGGGAGCTGGGCTTGGCCGAGACCCAGCAGACGCTGGTGCTGAACCGCCTCAGAGGTCGCATCCGTGTGCAGGCGGACGGCCAGATGAAGACCGGCCGCGACGTCGTGATTGGGGCCCTGCTGGGCGCCGACGAGTTCGGCTTCGCGACCGCACCGCTGGTCGCGGAGGGCTGCATCATGATGCGCAAATGCCATCTCAACACTTGCCCGGTGGGCGTGGCCACACAGGATCCGGCGCTGCGCGCCAAGTTTGCCGGTCGCCCTGAGCATGTTGTCAATTTCTTCTTCTTCGTTGCGGAAGAAGCGCGCCAGATCATGGCGCAGCTGGGCATTCGCAGCTTCGACAAGTTGATCGGCCGCAGCGACCTGCTCGACACCAAGAAGAGCATCGCGCACTGGAAAGCCAGCGGCCTGGACTTCAGCCGCATCTTCCACCAAGTGCAGGTGCCCGCCGAGGTGCCGCGCCACCAGGTCGATCTGCAGGACCATGGTTTGGGCAAGGCCCTGGACGTGAGCTTGATCGAGAAGTGTCGCCCCGCCATTGAACGCGGCGAGAGGGTGCAGTTGATGGAGAGCGTACGCAACGTCAACCGCAGCGTCGGTGCGATGCTGTCGGGCGAGCTGATCCGCCAGCGCCCCGAAGGCTTGCCGGACCAGACCATCTTCATCCAGATGGAAGGCACCGGCGGCCAGAGTTTTGGCGCTTTCCTGGCCCGCGGCATCACGCTGTACCTGATCGGCGACGCCAACGACTACACCGGCAAAGGCATGAGC
>Ga0163144_10007326_pt1 | contig 24206 bp, 18 predicted proteins | sample OliLak19BULKMAT1_FD_123175 | JGI IMG/M metagenome (GOLD analysis project Ga0163144, IMG submission 123175) | Freshwater microbial mat bacterial communities from Lake Vanda, McMurdo Dry Valleys, Antarctica - Oligotrophic Lake LV.19.BULKMAT1 | ecosystem: Environmental > Aquatic > Freshwater >...
AGTAATATCAAAAGGAAAATTTTGGATACCCACCATTGTGTTAGCCCAAAGTACCTGCACAACTATCTGAATGAATTTTGCTACAAACAGAACCGACTTCCTTCTGGAATCAATATCTTCGATCGCTTGCTAATAGCCTCATTTCCAGAATGGAGCAAACAGTTGGCGCATCCATCCGAATAGGCATAAAAATGTATTTGGTGCAACTGAGTTAAAAGCCTCTGCCAAGACAGTAATGGATAAAAGAGATACAGATGAGTGGTCCAATCTGAAAGAGTTGATTGATTATGTGAATCAGTCAGGTCTTGCACTTTCCGCTATTCTCGCTAAACAATCTGAGGAGGATTGGGTAGCGAGCATTACTACCAAGGAGTTTGGATCGAAGACGAAAGCTGAAGCCTTTGGCAGAATAGTTTCTCATACTGCATATCACGCCGGTCAGATGGCCTTGGTATTGAAGCATGGCAAATGATACCAATGTTATTTAATCAATGGTCCATCCTGAATTTCGCATTTGAAGGCTGTTTTAGGTAATGCGCTGGAGGACCTTGCATGTATGAAGCGCTAAATACCGTTGTGATATGCTCAGTGTAGTGAAACGAAATTGGACTATTACATAAATCCAAACGGAGTAATAACAAGTCTTGGAATAGAATAATAGGAACCTCTCAAAATGAATTTGTTCGAAGTATCTTCGAATGCACTTATGCCATCTGATGGGATTAATTTTACAATTAGGAAATGAAAAATCAAAACATACAAACTGAAATAGACGCAAGTTACCTCTACGGTAAACTAGCGGACAATGAAACAGATGGCGCTATTGCCAACGTCTTTAGGCAAATGAGCGATATAGAAAGAAGTCATGCAGAAGTGTTTGCCAAAAAGGAAAACTTGAATTTGGAGAATTTGATGAAACCCTCATGGAGGGCGAAAACCCTCAATACAATCGGTAGAGTATTTGGGTACGACTATGTTTTGGGCGTATTGATGGATACCGAAAAAAGTATTTCCAGCGCTGTAATAGCCACCAAAAAACGAAACAAAGTAGAAATATCTGGCTCGGAGAACAATCATGTGAGTATTCTCCGCTCAATACTGGAGAAGGAGAAAAGGGTTACCGGTCAGCAGCTTTCAAAATTCGAAAGTCGACACCGATCAGTGGGTGGTAATGCAATTAGAGCGGCAGTCTTGGGAGGCAATGATGGATTGGTTTCGAACTTTAGCTTGATTATGGGCATTGCCGGAGCGACAGCAGGTCAGGATGGTGTTTTGATGGCTGGTTTGGCAGGCATGCTTGCCGGTGCTTTATCTATGGCCTTGGGCGAATGGATATCGGTCAAAAGTTCTCAGGAATTATATGAAAATCAGATGCAAATTGAAATGGACGAAATTGAGAATAACCCTGAGGGTGAGATGAGAGAACTTGCGCTAATATACATGGCTAAAGGCATTCCTGAGGCCCAGGCACAGGAAATGGCAGCAGAAATAATGAAGAATAAGGAACATGCCCATGAAGTATTGGTCAGGGAGGAATTGGGCATTAATCCCGAAGAACTAAAAGGATCGGCTGTGGAAGCAGCGGTTTATTCTTTTATACTTTTTGGAATAGGTGCCGTACTTCCTGTTCTGCCATTTATGTTCACAGACGGAACCAAAGCGATGGTTTGGAGTGTTGTTTTAAGCGCCATTGGTCTTTTTTTAATCGGTGCTGCCATTACACTTTTTACCGGACGAAATGTTTGGTTCTCCGGTTTTAGACAAGTCCTTTTCGGATTGGCTGCCGCTGCTGTTACTTTCGGCATTGGTAAATTGATTGGTGTGTCACTGGGTTAAAATTGACCTTGTATAAAATTTCTTCTCCATGTCGTTGCTATCTCGGTTCGTTTTTATGATATCTGGGGATTGAAGGGAACTTCTAAAAACATCTTTCACCTTTCGACCAAATTCAAAATTATAGCGCAGTCTGATAAAATCTTTGGGCCAAATCTCGCGATAAGACAGATCTTGTAATACGTGCATCCATCATGCGGGATTTTTCTGCACGAAACAGAAACACGAATCACGCGATAGAGATATCGGAATTCATAGGTCGAACTATTACTTTGTTCTATCGTGTAGATTTGAGAATCCCGCAGCGCATTAACCTCAAGATGCTTCCAATGCGCAGTGCGGTGTAAAACCGGTTTTTAAAGGTTGCCTGAATTCGGGGTTTTTTATCGCTATCCGAATACTTATGATCTGAAATTCGTTTTGCATTGGATCAAGAATATTTTGTGGTTTTTGGAGGTTACCTCTTGAGTCCTATATCTATTGTTCTATGATGGGTTTATAATTATTGAAGAGCCAGAAGTCATGGTTGAGCGTGAAAACAAAATGATCTTTTGATAATCATTTTTCCTCAAATAATTTCTTTCGACCTATGCTTAGAAATATGATTTGTCCTTATTTAAATTTTCTCACATCTAGCTGTACACTTTCAAGCCAGGTTATAGCATCCGCTTCTTGTTTGAAAATTTGAACAGGATGCAATGGAGTGTCGAATTTCATATAAAAATTTCCGACAATTCTGAGGGGAAGCGAATTGACTAAAATGGCATCAGCGATCCGGAATTCCAAAGCTTCTGCGTTTCTCCCCATGTATTGACGAGCCTCCGATGTGTGGTTGGAAAACGTATCTCTTGTATCCAAAAGAAATGCCCGTGGAATCCCATGGCTCAATTCCCGGATGATTTTCACATAATCGAACGCCGCATTGATATCCACCACAGCGTTTTTGTGGAATTGGAATCTAATAATTCCGTCATCCCTTAGTGAAATTATGGCTGTTGAATGTTCTATTGTTTCCATTGAACTGCGCAGTTCATTAGTGCCCAAATATAATGAGATGGTGATCTTCCAGCTATAAATTCACTTTCAGTTTTCTGAGCTAAAATGGGTTCTATTATTCATTCACGGTGAAGATGGCTCTTTGAAACATCTTGGTCATTTCTTGTTTGCTTTCTCTAGGGCTTTCTGTGCATCTCTGCGTTTTCTCTCTGCCTCACGTTTTTTCTTGTTGAAATATCCCCTCAATAGAATATTGTTTTTTGCGGCCTCCATATTTTCCTCAAGTCCTTGGGAGCTCTTCTCTAAGTTCAACATGGTTGCACTGAAACTTTCTGACAAGGTGGAATCCTGAATTAATTGGCCTAAGGTTCCATGGCCTTCATTAATATTCACCATTATTTCGGCTAGTTCGGCGGAAATGATTTCTGCATTCACAGCCGTAATCTGCAAACTTGAAATGATTTCGTCTGTTTCTACCGGCTCTTGTGATAGTAGTTCTTGTCCTTCTTCTGCCTGAGGTGCCTCAGCGCTTCCTTGAGAGATCATTAATATTCTGTCGCCTATGATACCTTCAGAACCTATTGATGCTAAGCAATCGTTTTTGATGAACTGATTCACCTCTTTTCGAATCATCATGTCGACTTGAACTGTGGAGTCATTTATGATACTGATGCGATCAACTGTTCCTACGTTTATTCCTGAGAATCTAACATTGTTGCCCACTTGTAACCCGCTCACATTGTAAAAGGTAGTAGTAATCTTAAATACCGGATTGAATAAGTTTCTTTGTTTGCCAATAATGAAAATCGCAATGGCAAATATTGCAATACCGGCTGCAACAAAAATTCCAAGTCTGATTTTGTATCCCTTATTTTGTGTTCCCATTTTTTATTTTTTGTATAGTTCGTGTTGTTGTGTTGGGCCGATAACGATGTGTTATTTTTTTTCCGTTTGTTACGAAAAGAATTTTTGAATGGTGGGATCAGTTGATTTCTCAAATTCACCTATTGTGCCTTCGTTATGCACAATACCTTCATCTATCATAAGCACTCTATTTGCTATGGTTTGAGCGCTTTTTATGTCGTGTGTAATGATGATGGAAGATGTTTTGTATTTTTTTTGTATGTCTACAATGAGTGAACTTATTTCGCTGCTTGTCACAGGATCTAAACCGGCTGTTGGTTCATCGTAGAGCATTATCTCTGGATCTACTACTACTGTGCGGGCCAAACTGATTCTCTTCTTCATGCCGCCAGAAAGTTGTGAGGGCATTTTGTCGATCGCATCAACTAACCCAACATTTTCGAGCGCTTCTTTTATCTTGCTTTCTACTTCGTCGTCGGAGAGGTCTTTCTTCATTCTTCGGAGCGGAAATTCGAGATTCTGTCTTACGGTCATCGAATCATACAATGCTCCGCTTTGAAACAGAAAGCCAATTTTTTGCCGAATCTTGTCCAATTCTGATGAATTAAGTGAGAGTATTTCTTTCTCTAATACTTCAATTTTTCCTCTGTCCGGCACAATGAGTCGAACAATGCATTTGATCAATACCGATTTACCGGATCCGGATTTACCAAGTATTACTAGGTTCTCATTTTGGTTGACATGCAGCGAAATATCTTTTAGAACTTCTTGTTCGCCAAATGAGACTTTCAAGTGTTCTATGGAAATCACTTTCTTGTCGTTCGAATGTTCGACTTGTGGTATGGATGTTTCTGAGGTAGTTCTGTTCATGATGACACTATCATATCTGTAATTTGAACGGCAATCATGTCAAGCACAATAATCATTAATGATGCGAGCACTACGGCGCTATTGGCGGCTTTACCTACACTTTCTGTTCCCCGTCCGGCGTTATAGCCTTTATAGCTTCCTACGAGTCCTATCACAGCTCCAAAGGCAAACGATTTTATAACGGCAGGTATGAGATCAATGAATTCTACTTGTTTGAAGGCTTGCGACATATAGAGAACGAAGGAGACATCGCCTTTGATATTGGCGCCCAACCAACTGCCTAGAATTCCTAATGCATCAGCGTAAAATGTTAGAATGGGTATCATAAGCGTAGCTGCGAGTACCCGAGTTACAACGAGATAGCGAATCGGGTGAGTGGAGGATACTTCCATTGCATCAATTTGTTCGGTCACTTTCATCGACCCGAGTTCCGCACCTATACCCGAACTTATTTTTCCTGCACAGATGAGTCCGGTAATAACGGGACCCATTTCGCGGATTAAAGATACTGCCACCATCCCTGGAAGCATTGTTACTGCTCCAAAATCGACTAAGACAGGTCTTGATTGGATGGTCAACACCAGACCTATGATGGTTCCTGTTACCGATATGAGGGGCAATGATTTGTATCCGATCTGAAAGCATTGATGAATGAACTCCTTGAACTCAAACTTTCGTGAAAAGGTTGATCTAAATACGAGGAGAGTGAATTGAAATCCATCAGCCACATCTATGAAAAAACTTTTGAGTTTTGTCATGAAGGCACTTTCTTTTTTCGTTTCGATTTTGTTTTCCGCGTTGGGCATTCTTATTTTAGTTTTTTCTCAAGCGAATTTTGACAGGTTCTCGATTCTGGCTTATCCAGCAGCTATTTCTTCTTATCCTTACTTTGAACTTTGAGAGTTTCTTTTCGTTTTTCTTCAAATTCATTTCGAGGAGCCTCGTCGTTGAGATCATTCATTTCATTGTAGGCTTTTTCAAGTTTATCCGGTAAGTCGCCTGAATAGACGATCTTGAAAAATGAAAACCCGTTGTAAGGAACGATCATATCTGCTTTGTGAATCGTTACTTGTTTCATCAATTCGTGTTTGATAAAGAGCGATAAAATGTTCTTTTCGCGTACTTCATTCAGCTCATCGTAGAGTTTGTTTAATTTTTGTTGGTCAAATACTGCCAGACATTTTTCTTGAATGGTAAAGGCCAAGGAATTGTTTGTATTTCGCTCGAGGTATTGAACGAATAGACTGTCTTTAACCGACATTTTATCGACTCTAATTGAATCCTTTTCGATGAATTGTAGAGCATCCATTTTTTCTCTCAGTAGGTAGAATTTTTTCTTCGCTTCATATAGCAGTAGAGCTTCTTTTTCTTTAGAGGAATAATATTGGGGATAGATGTCTATTTTGTTTGACGCATCTTTCTTCAGAAATTCCGAAATTTTGTGAATGTAGTTGTCTTGATTGCGGGTAAACTCATACTGTCGTGGGTAAATCTGTAAAGAATGAAATTTCTCAATTTCAGTTTCATTGTTCTTGACTTTAAATCTATAGGGAGTGGTAAGTGGTTTTACAATCATGTTTCTGAGTATGTCCAGAATAACGTCACTCAAATGAAAATTAGGATCCTTGAGATCACCCGATATTGGTATTTCATAATCGATTATATTTCCTTTTTCTTTAACAAATGCTAGGATGAGTGGCATAGGTATCCACTGATTGTTTTTGTTTTTGACTTTCTTTGAATTCCGAGGATCAAGAATCGTTAGGTGATTATCGCTCTTGATTTCACCGTTTCTCACATTCCATTTGCCGCTGATATCTAGACTTCCTTTGTTGAAGGGAAACGAGGTATAATAAAGGGTGTATGGATTGAAAATTGACAATGCTATCCCGGAAAATCTGTAGACCAGATCAAAATCGGAGCTATCCTTAGGATTTACACTTAGCGAAATACTTCCCTTTCCGAAAGGTTGTATTTGTGAGTTCATTTGCACATTTATTCGCGAATTTTTCCTGTTTATCGAGTCGGCTATGATGTTGAACGGATGTAGCTCAACTTCAAATTTTTCATTTAACGAAAAATCTTTAAACTTTAAATTTCCGTCTCGAATACTCAGACTTCCGACTTCATAGTTACTAGAAAAGAAATTCTTGGCGAGAATTTTTACGTACTGGGCAATTTCAATTACCAAGTTAAATTTTCCAGAGGCTTCAGCGATATTATCCCCATCCTGGCCAAAAATGTTTTGCAAATTATCGAGGTAATCGTATCGCTCGTATGCCACCAATGCTTTGTTCAAGTCGAGCGTGTCAAAATTGTAAATGTGGTTTTGAGGGCTGAGTTCGTTAATGACTACTCGAAACTTCTCGAATGCGGCATAGTCTTCTTGTGCGTCTTTTCCGAAGTGAAAGTTTTGTATTTCAATGTTTCCAGCAGTGGTGAGAACTTCAGGATTGAGAAAACTCCCACTAGCTTGAATGTCCGCTTCGAAAATGGCTGTAAATCGTCCATAGTTCATCAGATCAGCGAGGTATTGCTCAATTATTTTAAGGTCTAGTTGTTGAACCTGTATGTTCAAGAAGTACGATGACAGTACAGTATTTACATTCGTGTAGCCTTGAATACTTCCGCTTCCAATTCCTGATTCGAAGGAAAATGCTACAGATATAGTATCTACATCCCATCTATAACCTGTACTTGATATATCAATGTTTTTGAAGGAATATTGAACAGGGATTTCTGTTTCTTTATAGAGGAATTCCCCATCATACAAATCAATGTTAAGTATACTAAGAGCTAAGGTTGAAGAATCTTCATCTGTAAGTTCAGGTGGATTAAATAGTTGAATCAGGTCATCGATATTATCTTTTTCATTACCTTGGATCATCTGAATTTTAGGGTGTTGCAGTTTGATATGATTTATTTGGTAATCACCAACCATTAGTTTTAAAATGGCGAAATCGGCTTCGACAAAGTCGGCCTCCATAAAAATGCTATCACTTTCAAATTCGAATATTTGAAGTTGGTTTAATCGAACAAAACCTGTGAATGGGTTCAAATAGACGTTATCAACAGTAGTCTCCCTTCCGATGTATTTCACATCATATTTTTCGATCAAATATTTGGCTATCGGAGAGGCAAAAAGGAGAATTGTGATGAAGAGTAGGGTAAATGTCAGAAAAGTGATGAAAAGTCCTTTACGGATTTTCCGCCACTTTTTGGCATGAGGAGGTGCCACAATGGGATCGGGAATGGTTGGATTATGAGTAGCGATAATCGTGAATTTTGTGAATAAACTGTATGTGTTCCACGAATTAGCGGTGGAAGTTTTAACGTGCTGAAAGGTTCGACTTTTTAGGTGTCCTCGTGTTACAAAATTTGGCGGAAATCTTACAAAATTCGCATATTGCATTTTTTAAGCATGTATTACAATTGATTATCTTGTGGTTTTTAAAGCAAATGCTAATGCCAATATCTCCTTTTTTCTGTCTTACATTTTTTGAATAATGGAAGAGCCATTTGTTAGTAAATTGTACCTCCTCGAGAAATTTCCAGGTAAGGGTGGATGGACTTTTGTGAGCATCCCCGAAATTCCACCCGACAAAAAGGCCCATTTCGGTTGGGTAAGGGTGAAAGGTACTATTGATGGATTCTCTATAAGCAAATACCATCTCATGCCAATGGGCAATGGAAGTTTGTTTCTGCCAGTAAAATTGGAAATCAGGAAGAGAATTGGAAAAAAAGAAGGAGATTATGTTTTTGTGACACTTTATCCAGATATCGATCCTCTTGAGGTTCCGGAAGAAATGCTAATCTGCATCCAATATGAGCCTATCGCTTTGAGTTTTTTTAATACCCTATCTGAAAGTGAAAAAGGGTATTACATCACTTGGATATACTCGACCAAGAAGGAAGAAACTAAGGTCAAACGAATGGCAAGAGCAATAGATCGATTGACCTTGGGAAAAAGGATGTTTGATTTGTAAATGGTATCTATAATTCTGAGGTTGATTCATATATGAAAATAAGTGAATAAAAATACTGGCAGGGTGAAGATAAATTTGGTCTAAACCCGTTTTATCTTTTTATGGTCATCCCATACTTTAACCCTCAGTATAAATGGATTGTGAACTTGTATTACTTTTTTATCGAAACTGAAAGAGTTTTTCTGGTTCCTCAAGTATAGTTTCTCCGAATTCTGAACATCAAAACCTTCGGCAGCCCATTGCGCAGGTTGGGCCTACTCCCGACTTATCTTTGCACCATGTCCAAAAAGAATAACACACTTCAGGATGGAATGGTGTACTCCACCAATCCTGCATTCAAGCCAGAGGAAGATGAAGTTTCCGAGACCCTTGCGCCGAGTCAACAAGATTTGCGTGTATGGCTCGAAAAAAATCACCGCGGTGGGAAAACAGTCTCAGTAGTCAAAGGTTTTATAGGAACAGAGGATGACTTAGAAGCTTTGAGTAAAGCACTGAAAGCCAAATGCGGAACCGGAGGTTCGGCCAAAGATGGCGAAATCCTCATTCAAGGAGATCATCGCGATAGAATAGTTACCTTGCTCGACACTATGGGTTATAATGTAAAAAAGGCAGGTGCCTAATGAATATAGATCAAACTGAACGCCAAACGTACATCGTCAAAACCATGTTTGGCATGGAGGAACTTCTTGCGGCCGAAATGCGGGATCTTGGCGCTCTCGATGTAGAAACGGGTCGACGTTTCGTGAGTTGCAGAGGCGACATTGAACTTATGTACAAAATGAATCTCTGGCTGCGAACTGCCCTCAGAGTGCTAGCTCCATTGGCGGAGTTTATAGCGCGCAGTCCGGATGAATTGTATCTGAAGGCCAAGAAACTCGACTGGCACAAATTGTTCTCAGTAGATCAGACATTTGCCATCGATGCAAATGTGCAATCCGAAGAATATCGACATTCTCATTTCGCTTCTTTGAAGTTGAAAGATGCGATTGCTGATCACTTCAATGAACATTTGAAGAAAAGACCCAATGTAGATACTGATAACCCAGACGTGCGGATACATCTGCATATTTTTCAAGAAAAAATTAGTATTTCGCTCGATACAAGTGGCAGGTCCTTGAATCAACGCGGATATCGCATGAGCGGTGGTGGCGCACCTCTAAACGAAGTGCTCGCTGCTGCCATGATCTTACTCACCGGTTGGAAAGGCGAAAAAGACTTTTACAACCCGATGTGCGGTTCCGGCACCCTCGCTCTTGAAGCGGCCATGATTGCGGCTAATCTGCCTCCTCAGCATCTCAATTGTGAATTTGGTTTTATGTCGCTGCTCGATTTCAACAATGAGATATGGAACAAAGTTGTGGAACAGGGAAAAGCAGCAACACGCCAACTAAAATGTCGAATTTTTGCTTCCGATATCGACCGAAGCCAAGTGAGCCTCACCGATGCACACCGAAAAGAGGCATCATTTGAAGACCTCATCACAATAGAGGAATGTGATTTCTTTGATCTAAAACCGTTAGGTGAAAGTGGTATCCTGATATTGAATCCTCCATTTGGTGAAAGGATGAAAGAAGATGAATTGGTTCTGTTGTACAAAAGAATTGGCGACAGATTCAAACAAGCGTGGCCAGGATTTAATGCTTGGGTCATATCCTCTGACTTTGCTGCGGTGAAACAGATTGGGCTAAAACCTTCAAAGAAAATTAGGTTAATGAATGGACCTCTCGATTGTACTTATAATAGCTATGAGTTGTTTGCAGGTCGACGAGCAGATAAGGTAGCCATGGACAAGGAAGGAAAAAAGGAAGATGAATAAAGTCGCTTTCATTACTGGTGCTACATCCGGATTTGGCAGGGCCATTGCTCACAGACTTGCTGAGGGTGGATTTGATGTTATCATAACAGGGAGAAGAGAGGAAAGGCTTTCTGAGCTCAGTGCTGAATTAACTCAAAAGTACAAAATCAAAGTTCTTCCAATTTGCTTTGATGTTCGCAACCCGAATGAAACAGCGCTTGCTGTTCATGCTCTCAGTTCTGAGTGGCGTAAAATAACGGTTCTCATCAATAATGCCGGTCTTGCTTTAGGTCGTGAACCTTTCCAAGATGGTAATTTGGCCGATTGGGAACAGATGATTGACACCAATGTCAAAGGTTTGATCTATGTGAGTAAGGAGGTGATTCCACTCATGCATGGATTAGAAGGAGCTACCATTATAAATATGGGTTCTATTGCAGGTAAAGATGTTTATCCCGGAGGAAATGTCTATAGTGCATCAAAAGCGGCAGTTGATTCGCTCACAAAATCGATGCGAATTGATCTTCTTCCTCAAGGTATACGGGTTGGCCAAATTGCACCGGGAGCAGCAGATACAGAGTTCAGTTTAGTGCGCTTTAAAGGCAATAGTGAAATTGCATCTAAAGTGTATGTTGGATTTGAACCTTTGATGGCAGTGGACATTGCTGAGGCAGCATGGTTTATGATTTCTCGCCCGGCTCATGTGTGTATCAACGACCTCGTGATAATGCCTGCAGCACAAGCAAACGCAACTCAATTTTATAAAAAGTAAAGATGAATTTCCGTCTACGTTTTTTGTTTTCGGTATCAGGATTTCTTGCGTTGATCGCAATCACTCAATCCTGCGCTTTCCAATCTGAAGTAGCCGATCTCATTGTACACAATGCCGTTATCTATATCGTTGATGAGCAGTTTTCGACGGCTGAAGCAATGGCGATTAAAGATGGAAAAATCCTAGAAGTTGGACCTGAACGAACTATCCTGAATAAGTATAGGGCGGATAAAAATGTGGATGCTGGAAAGCGATTTGTTTATCCTGGTTTTATTGATGCCCACTGTCACTTTCTGGGCTATGGTACCAATTTGCTCAAGTCAGATTTATTTGGTTCGAGCTCATGGAATGAAGTTATTGAAAGGATACAGAAATACGCTCCAGCGCGTGAAACAGCATGGATCATGGGTCGCGGGTGGAATCAGGAACAGTGGATTGATACTTCATTCCCAAACAAAGCAAAGTTGGATTCTTTGTTTCCTGATACTCCGGTTTATCTCACACGAATTGACGGGCACGCGGCGATTGCAAATAATATGGCATTACAAAAAGCCGGTATAACTGCTATAACAAGTGTGACAGGCGGGCATGTTGGAGTTGAGAATGGGAAATTAACAGGACTACTTGTAGATAATGCAATGACGCTTGTTGAGAATGTTATTCCCCCATTTACAAAAGAGCAAAAGATCAGCGGATTGTTAAAGGCTCAGGAAAATTGCTTTCAAGTTGGACTCACAACTGTTGATGATGCAGGACTTATGAAAGCTGATGTCGATCTAATGGATTCGTTGCACAATGCCAATAGGCTCAAGATGCGGATCTATGCAATGATGTCTGATGATTCTACCAATTTTGACTATTATTTAAAGAATGGAATTGATACATCAAGTGAACGTCTAACGGTGCGCTCCTTTAAATTCTACTCCGATGGTGCATTGGGTTCAAGAGGTGCTTGTCTTCTTCAACCTTATGATGACTCTCCTTCTAGCACTGGTTTTTTACTCGGTACCGAAGATCATTTTCGCATGAGGGCATTTGAATTGTATAAAGCCGGTTTTCAAGTGAATACTCATGCTATTGGCGACAGTGCCAATCGTGTTATTCTTGGAATTTATGGAGAGATACTTCAAGGAGTAAACGATTATCGATGGAGAATTGAACATGCGCAAGTTGTTCACAAAGGAGATTTATATTTGTTTGGTAAGTACAATATCGTTCCTTCTATACAACCAGTTCATGCTACCAGCGATCGCAAGATGGCAATGTTGCGTTTGGGCAGAAATCGCATTCAGCGAGCATATGCATACAACGAGTTAAAGAAACAAACCGGAATGGTAGCCCTCGGAACTGATTTTCCTGTTGAAGATATTTCTCCACTCGCCACTTTCAGGGCTGCAGTGTATCGAGTTGATGGGAGTGCGATGCCAGAAGGACCATTCCAATTGGAAAATGCCTTGACTCCCAAAGAAGCTCTCATGGGCATGACAATTTGGGCTGCGATTGCGAATTTTGAAGAAAATAAAAAAGGGAGTCTTCAAGTAGGTAAATATGCCGATTTTGTAATACTCGATAAAGATATTTTGAAACTCGGTCCCACTGCGTTCTCCGATCTGAAGGTAATAGCTACATATATCTCAGGGGAGGAGGTTTTTCGATATAAAAAGTAGGGATTATACTGGTGATGCTAGTCCAATGGATTTTGATAGTGCGAAACTTCAAATAGAAACTTGCCCGTGCAAGCATCAAAATACATTATTTCGTTGAAATTGGGTTTTGAAGATTCCGGATTTTTATACGCATAATAGCACCACTTTTTTAACTCTTCTTTTTGTGTTTTGAAATAAGAGTCGTCCCAATCACTTGAAGTAGATTGTGGAACGAATTGCAGAAACTGAAGCCCAATGTCGGGACTTTCGGAGGCAAATCGGTTGAGTTTTTCCAAAAGATTTTGCTTTGATATTCGCCTCGTCATTTCTGTTTCTCCCAGAATTTCGAGATCTTTTTTATCAAAAACAACATTTTCAAGATTCGTTTCAATGTAATAGAGCGGAGCAAGCATGGACACCATCACTTTTATCGGAAATGAGACGGTTTCGTTATAAGAGGAATGTGTAAAACGGTATGTTATTTCAGCCGCATAACTGCTGCTATCATCGGCAAACTCACACCCTTTTCGAAAAACTGGTTCTATTGAACAAATGCTAGTAGTGCACTCTAAGGTGAGGTGTTTGGAAAAAAGTTCTCCCGGAAAACACGCATTGAGCGCACTATCAGCCAAAAATCGCAATCGTTCATTTGTCTTGTTTGTTTTAATGAAAGCTTTTCTACGGTCTTCTTCTAATTTCCAAGTGCTAGGTTCAAAAACTGGTTCACAAGTTTTTCGAAGTAAACAGGTGAGATTTCTACCTTCGAAGTGTCTCAATTGTTCCCAAGGAAAAATCAGATTATATTCTTTTTCATCGCGACCATAAGTAAGATCCAATTTTTGATTTCCGAATGTAAACATCAACTCGCACCAATCGTTATTTCGAGTTGACTGGATATCGAGGTTCATGGCCCGCTCACCGATGGCATCTGCACGGATGATGTGAAGTGAAAGATCCGGTTGAAGGGTGTCTGAGATATAGGTAATACTAATTATACCGTCGTTAAGTTTTATCTCGTGCCACTTCTGGTTATATCCCTGATTAAGACTTATGATGTAATCCGGTCCATTTTTTTGTTCTATTGTAAGTACATTTTTTTCAATCTGAGTGTCATAGGCATATTGGGCCATAACCGAGTGAAAGGGTAATTGATAGTCGACAAGTGCAAAATGAAAATCATAGTACCTTTCTCCAGGTAATTGTGAATTTACCGATAGGGAGCCGAAAGCAAAAAGGAGAATTACAATAAATTGTTTCATATATCAATGCCTGTACAGCAAACCTGCTCTTCGGTTCAATGGGTTACCATAAGTTGTTTTCTCTCTTGTTTATTGCCATCAAAATTCACCTCTAAAATATAGACTCCTGAGGCTAACTCACTGGTTTGAAGAAGGACTTTGCCTTCGGAGATGTTCATTCTTGTTGTAATTGGTTCGCCCAGGGCGTTATAGATTATTATTGAGTTGACGGGAACAGGAGAATCCACAATAGTAAAATCACTTGCCGGATTTGGATATAGATTGAAGAACTCTTGAATAGATTCTTCGGTGGAAGTGTAGTGGATGGTTTGTGTATTTGAACATCCAAATTCATTTGTTACTGTAAGACCATATTCACCATTGCCCATAATTGGAATTGAATCGGTGAGACCAACAATGGTTCCATTGAACGTCCATTCATAAGTTTCAAAGTCCTCTTCAACCCACATGTAATCATCAATTGTGATCAATGGTGTCGAGGGCGCTACAATTTCAAGCGTCAAATATTGGTAGATAAAACTTAGAGCAGAACAATTATTGCTAATTGAAACATCGCATGTGAATAATCCTTCTACGGGTTGATCAACTATGATCATTTGTCCACTTGCAAGATAGCCTTCTTCACTATACCAATCATAGGTGGCCCCATCTATTTCGGGTTCGAAAGACAATTCTATGGGTCCTTCACAAATGCTTAATTCTGTTGGGCCTGGATCTTCCGGAAGCTCTAGGTTGCTGTCAATAGTAAGAGTGTACATCAAAACGTTTGCGGTTTCATTAGTGCCACAATCATTCGCAGCATAAGCATAAACATAATATTCACCAGATGATTCCTCTGTTGCTTCGAAATTATAATTGGTTCCGCTAAATATTAATTCGTTATTGAGAAACCATTCGACCAAGTAAGGTTCATCTTCCGTTAAATATTCCATTTCGATCATATCTCCTGAACAACCGGACAAAATGAGGTCCGAGAAAAATGGATCCACTGTCGGGTTGAACGAGACAATTAGTTCAAACAAGTTGTATTCTGCTTGGTGTATTCCACAAGAGGCAATTGCGGTAACTAAACAGGAATAGACTCCGTCGCTTTCCGAGTTTACATTTACCAAAAGACTTGTCCCATCGCTCAATTCAATTCCATCGTGAAACCAAGTGTATGTCATTTCAGCACCGGGAATCGCAATGTCGCATTCAAGTGTAATATTATCTTCATCACAAACATCAATGCTCTGAAGATTCAATTCTACGGGAAATTCGGGACCTTCTTCAACAAGTATGTTCACATATTCGAAAGTTTGGCTGATTCCGCAATTCCACATTACAGACATAATAAGTTCAATTTCATGAAATCCGAGTTCTAAGACAGCACTTGATATGGATGGGCCTGTACCGAGAATCTCTCCATTGTCTATCCAACTATATTCAACTACTCCAGGAAATACCGTTGATGCATCAACAGATATCTCTGAAGGAAAACCTTCGCAAGTAACGTATTCGCTAGTCAATGAATAGGTGAGGGGATAAGGCTCTGATTCCACAACATTATACATTAAAAAAGTTTCTTCGGCACTCCCGCAATTATTCGATGAAGTGACATGGCAATAGAACTGGCCGTAGTAATGTTCTCCTAGGCTTACTACCAAGGTTTGGTTGATTCCGATGACCTCATTGTTGTGAATCCACTCGTATGAATCGATACTGACGTTTGCAGTAAAACCGAAGTACAAATCTTCGCCGCAAGGTGCTAATATTGTTTCTGATTCGGTCGGTGTAATTTCAATGTTGTCGCCGGGTAATATCGTGTATAGTAAAAACCATTCAGAAATATAAGTGCATTCATTACCATAATAGGGTGCGCCATAGTAATCACCAAAGTAGTATTCACTCACTATGCCAATGGGTAATGTCTGGCCAGTCCCTATGTAGCTTCCATTGAAGTACCACTCGTAAGCTGCTGCGGGATGGTCGGTTTCAAAGATTAAGTCAATGGTTTCTCCAATACATGCATATACAGTTTGATATTCGGAGGTAGGTGGGAATACTTCCGGAAGCGCCAGTATTGATAGGTCCCATGAGTAGGTATCTACTTCGCTGGCGCAACCTCCAGAACCGGTAATGCTAACAGACAAGGTACCACTATCTGATGCCGACAATGATTCTATGTAAAGTGTGGGATCCGTGGAAACGACCACATCATTGATAGTCCATACATAGCTAATTACAGGATACCCGAATGCTGATACAGGTAATTCTAAAGAAAAACCTTCGCAATATGGGTCTATAAATTGAGGTGCGGATGTATATATACTGTAGTTGTCGAGTATCGTAATTTCAATTGATTCGGATTCAATGTTGAACGATCCACAAACCGAACTGACAATGACGTAGCTGGTGTATATACCGGATTGGAATCCTTCGACGTTCGAAACAATAAATGGATTGCCCTGTCCTATGTAGTTTTCACCCTGATACCACAGAGCAGAACTAATAGTTCCATAGCTGGTTTCTGCAGTCAATTCAAAGGATCCTCCTTCACACAAATCATATTCTGTAGACGAAATACTCAACGTTGGTGCAATATTTTCAATGGCTGTGAAATTGGCATACAAAATCAAGTCATAAGTTCCACATTCATTCGAATCAGTGATGTGGCATTCGTAGGTGCCGGTGTCTTGAGCATCCACATTCAAAATGATGAGAGTTGTATTTGTCGAAAGAAGAATTCCATCTTTGTACCATTCTACACCTTCAAAGCTTGCTTCGGTGTCAAATGAAATAAAACCTGTTCCTCCAATGCATGCCTGTGGATTTTCGACCTGCAGAGTGGCTACAAATACAGGTAGCGGGCATAGTGAATTATCCTTTCTTAAAATTCCTAGATCTGGAGATCCAATAAATCCTATATCATCAGTCGATCGCCAAATAGTACCCAAACTTTGAGTTGTAATATATGGAGGTGTTACATCTGTCCAATTGCTGCCTCCGTTGGTTGTTTCCATCAATCTGAATTCACCCCCAAATGAATCTACTCCCATTCCATGACTCGCATCATAAAAGTGAAGCGAGGAAAGATAACCCATTAATGAAGGAATGTTGATAGTGCTCCAATTGGCTCCTCCATTCGTTGTTTTGTACAAAATATCTTGTGTGCTGTGCCATCCTATGCTGCTATTTAGGTAGAAACACTCCGGGAGGTCGATACTTGTTGCAAGGGTTGTATTCTTAATCCAATTAATTCCTCCATCGCTGGTGTAATATATGTATCCGCTATCGCCTGATAATCGACCATTCATCGTATTTGTAAACTCCATGTCATATAGGGGAAAGACTACTAATGGTAACGCTACATTATAGTTTCCCGTTCCCCAAGTTTCTCCACCGTCAAACGAATTGTGAACGATCATATTGTTGCTTAGGACGTGGATATTCATTGCATCCAATGCGACAATTTTTCCACTTGTGATGGTTGCATTTTTTATTGTCCAACTTTGTCCCCCGTCAGTGGTTTTAGATAGTCCAGCGCTACCAATGGCAAAACCTGTTAGCGGGTCTACAAAGTCGATCGCGGAAACTACAGAAGGCGCAGTCATAAGATGCCAATTCTCTCCTCCATTCGAGGTGTGCATCAAACCAGGACTAAATCCAAATGCTCCAATGGCGTAAGCTTCTGCGCTATTCAAAACATCTATTCCTGTCACATAGTTGAAGCCGCTGTTTATTTCAGTCCAGGCGGTTCCATTGTTCTGAGTTCTGTATATCTGACCGCCAAAACCTGCCAAAATTATCTCTGAGGTACTTGTATTGTAAAAGTGATAAGTGCTCCGATTTTGAGGCCAGCTATATAAATTATTCCAAGAACCCCCACCATTAATAGTCCTATAGATTCCACTGAGCGAACTAACTAGAATTGTATTGTCAGTTTGAACTAACATCGCCTGATTAATAATTCCTGTTGGAATATCAGTCCAGCTTGAACCATTGTTCTCCGATTTTCTTATTCCACTGTAGCCTCCTCCGATGAGCGCATATATGTTTCCTGTATCGGAAAATTGTATGTCAGTGACTCCGTATGTGGTCACATTAATATTGATGAGGCTCCAATTTAATCCGGCATTGATGCTTCTATGTACTTTTCCGTTGCCTCCAGAAGTCCAAACTGTGTTGGCATTTTGGAAGTAAATCCCAGTAATTCCATCACCCAAAAACAATACTTCCGACCACGTTTCTCCAGCATCGGTACTCCTGAAAACACGCGAGTTCGTAGCAGCTAGAATATTGTTGTCATCTAGTGCTTCAACGATATAGAAATTCCCAAATCCATCGGGCAAGTCTCCATGCTGAATCCACGATTGACCACCGTCATTGGTCTCCCGCACCGACCAAGTAGACTGGTCTTCCATAATGGCCCATCCGTTTTGGGTATCTTGAAAGTCAATACACACGAATTTCTTGATGTCCTCATAGTATGCACTTGTCCAGCTATTGCCATGATCATTTAATCTGAAAAAGAAATTCTCAAATGCAACATAACCAAAGCTTTCTCCATCGAAGAAGTTCGTGCTAAATTGGAAATCTCCCGACTGCCAATGTGGGGTCCATAGCTGTGCACTCAGATTGTTCTCAGTACAAATCAATAAAAGGGCGGACAGTATTAAATACTTCATAGATGTATATTTTGAGTTCTAGCAAGTGCTAAATTTCGTGCCATTCGTATCAATGGGAACCTCAAAAGAATTATTTAATTTTTCTTTTTGGGTCCCTCTAAAAACCTCTTTTATCCCGCATTGGAAGCATCTTGAGGTTAATGCGCTGCAGGATTCTCGAATCTGCACGATGGAACAAAGTAATAGTTCGACCTATGAATCCCGATATCTCTATCGCGTGATTCGTGTTTATGTTTCGCGAAGCCAAATTAGACTAATTCTGCTTATTAAACTCAGATACCACATTGGGATTCGGTATGAAGTGCCAAGTGTTAGCAATCAATGTAAACTAGGTGATTTACTCGGTGTTTTCCACCACTTAGATTCGAACATTCCGCGATCTGCTTCCCATGTATTTCTGAAGGTTGTCTCGCGGGATTGGGCCCGCACGAATTTATCAGAATGTGCTATAATTTTGAATTTGGTCGAAACGTGAAAGAGGTTTGTAGAGGTTCCTATAGTTAAATCCTACATGAGACTGAGCAGTGCACATAAAAATAAAGGTTCGATGTATTAGATCCGAGAGATATTTTGGTTTTGCTCTCCCATCGTATGGTTTGGCGAATACTTAAATTGATTTCTCGAAGTTCTTTGGGCTACATGGGCGAAAGGGAATAACGAAATTGAATACTCAGGAATTTGTCGAGGGTATCTGTATAATGGAAGTATTGAACTATAAAAGTCAATGGAATCGGATATTTGTGAAGGTATATTGAATTTTGTAGTTTCCATTCAATAAATAGATCACACCGTTTGCTCGTTTATGATAAAAGTACCAGATCAATGCATTACTTTCGACTTGTATAAAAAAAAGGACATTCATGAAGAATTTATTGGTGTTAGGAATAACTCTTTTGGTTTGGGCAAATGCTATAAACGCACAGAGCATTGAAAGGTCGGTTATCTCATCTTATGGCATGTCTTATAGTGGCAATGGCATAAAGGTGGATATGACCGTGGGAGAAGTGGTGACCTTCACCGGATCTTCTGCCAGCGTTAAAATAACTCAAGGTTTCCACCAACCCTTGGTAATCGGAAATACTTGTCTTGGCGATTTCGATTTTAATGGTTCGGTTGGCCTTGCCGATTTGCTCCTGTTTATTTCAGATTATGGATGTCTGTCTGCTTGTGGTATTACCGATTTGGACAATAACGGGGCTGTTGGTGTTTCTGACCTATTGCTATTCTCCGCTGTATATGGAACAGTGTGTCCTTGAGTACGATTCGTCAAACTAGGAAAACTCGCTCCGAATAGCTATCGGAGGTAAGTCGATGGATGATATTTAGATACCCTTTTATATCGTTTATGTTTACCGTTGATAGGCCCTTTTATGTCGTTTATGTTTAGCGTTTAGGATCTATAACAGTCCAATTCAGTTTTCACTACATTGAACCCAGAATCCGCATTGGAAATCTAATGCAACTCTAACCCTCTTTGACATCAAGCACTTTCTCGATTTTTATTCTTGATGCATGAAGTGTTAAATGCCGTTATAGTATCTGTTGTCTCGGCTGAGCCGAGATTAGAGATACATAAACCCGAATCGCGCGATGGAGATACTGGAATTCATCGGTCGAACTATTACTTTGTTCCATCGTGTAGATTCGAGAATCCCGTAGCGCATTAACCTCTAGATGCTTCCAATGCGCAATGCGGGATAGACGGTATAAAAATCTGGCGATAGCACTTGCTATCTTCGGGGTTTATACCAATTCTGCTTATAAAATAGCCCAAACTATTTTATGAGCATAAATGGTATTAGCACTTCGTAGCCAATCCCAATGCGGTTTCTGGGTTGAACTAAACAGAAATCGCAACGGCATTTACCACTTCATGCATGGAAGATACGGCAGCGCCTTAGCGAAAGCAGACTTCCAATGCGCATTGCTGGATGGACCATTTCTGGAAGTCACATGATTATAACGTTGGTGTTATTTGCGTTTTCCCTCAAGTTTTGCGCCGCCTTGTTCGAGCAACATAGTATTGATCTTTCCCGATCCATCTTTTCCGAAGGTGAACTTTGCACCTACTTCCTTCGCCTCAAAAGTGGTTTCGCTAGTGGCTTTTAATTCGAGTTCACCTTGACCTGTGCCTTGTCCATATAGTTTACCATCTCTCACACTTACTGTGAACATAAATCCCGGCATCAATTCATAATCGCCGACTAATTCTTCCAGTTTCTTGAGGTCAACGGTAATATATTTAGACGGAGCAGGAAGAGCTTCGGAGGTCTTTATCCATGTAGAGGGACGTTGACCACTTCCATCGAAATAGAGTGATTCAATTTTGCCTTTTTTGTTTCTTTTGAAAGAGATGTTCGCAAGTGCATCATGAAAGAAAAACTCATCCTTTGCACTAGGAGTTAATTCATAAACTACACTGCCTTCGCGCTGCGAATAGAGTTTTCCATTTTCAAAAGTGATGAATCGTTTAATATCATCAAACTTGTAAACTCCTGGATATTCACGAAGGTTTTTTTCATCCAACACAGTTGCATTTTGAAGATAGGGTTTACCCAACACGAGCCCTGCTATTTCAGCGGTAATGGCTGTTGGCCCATCTGCTTCTCTATTGGTGAGCACAACAATATAAAGATCTTGGTCGGGCAGATAACAAGCATTTGAAACAAAGCCGTTGATGCCTCCGCTGTGTTCTATCGTCCTCTCTCCTCGAGTAAGCCCAAGCATAAATCCAAAACCATAATAAGTGTCTTTACCATCTGCGAGCAGTCCTCCTTTGAATGCCCTTTCAAGGGAGGCTTTTGAAACGAATTTACCATCATGGATTGCCCTGTTCCATGTGTACATATCTTCAGTATTGCTAATCAAAGAGCCCGCAGCATGGGGCCAGGTCATGCTTATATAAGGCCCATTCATCCATCCGTCGCCATCGGGAGTATACCCCTTTACTTTGTTTGGAACGATCTCATGGTTTATTTCAAAGCGACTGTTTTTCATGCCGAGTGGTTCAAATATATTCCTCTGCACATAGTCGGCATAACTCATACCGCTTACCTTTTCTATTACAGCACCCAACAGTATGTAGCCCGAATTACTATAATTCCATTTCGTTCCCGGTTCGAAATCGAGGGGTCTGTTGTTGAAGTAGGCAATGACAGAATCTAGAGGTGCATCTTTCATCGAACGCTGAGCAAAGAAGTCCTCAAAATCGGTATAGCTAGGTACTCCGGAGGTGTGATGCACGATTTGATCTATTGTGATAGCCTCTTTCCAAGTCAATTGGGGTATATATTTCTTGATATCATCTTGCACATTGAGTTTGCCTTCTTCGTGCAGTTTAAGAATAGACATGGCCGTGAACTGCTTGGAAATACTGCCTATACGGAAGATCATGTCAGGTTCTATGGAGACATTTAGATCCATATCAGCAATGCCTTTTGCAGACTTGTATATTGTCTTGCCTTTGTGTACAACAAGCACAGAGCCGCCTGGCGCTTTGTCATCGAAGTATTTTTCTATTACAGCATCGAAGTCTTTTGAAGTAGGTACTTGCTGAGATAGTGCAGTGAATACGGCGCAAAGGAAAGAAAGCGACAGAAATAATTGTCTCATAAAAGAATGAATTTATTTGGTGTTTTGCAGAGGCTGAATTTAGATCAAAGTTACATATAGAGCCCACTGAAATCGGGAGAAATATGAAACTAAGAAGAAAGCGAGAACAGGTAAAAGGGACGATTTTCCGAAAATGCGAAGGGTTGATTATTGATTTTTTTTTCATTTTGGGAATGGGAAGGGGTGATTTTCGATGTTCTTTGGGAGCCTCTGCGGTTGATTTTTGACCTTTAGAGGTAGCATTAGAGGGATGAGTTGAAATTATTTTCAAATTTTTCTTACTGACTTTCAGCGTGATATAAAATAATCATAAAATAATTTTGGAGAAATGTTGCACCGGTAGAAAACACATGTACTTTTGCGGCCGCTTTTGAAGGAAGGGAGTTTGATAACAGCAAGCAGTTAAAAAAACTTCAGAAAGATTTGTTTCGGAGTTCAAAAGCACCGTATGTTTGCCCTCCCTTTTTCGAAAGGGAAGTTGGAAAAAGTTCTTTGAAATAATACAGCAGCGAATAGGTAAGAAAAACGCGAGTCAAAAAAAGGATTTCAAAATCTTACAATGGAGAGTTTGATCCTGGCTCAGGATGAACGCTAGCGGCAGGCCTAACACATGCAAGTCGAGGGGCAGCATGAACAATAGCAATATTGTTCGATGGCGACCGGCGCACGGGTGCGTAACACGTATGCAACCTACCTCATACAGGGGCATAGCCCAGAGAAATCTGGATTAATTCCCCATAATATATAGATAAGGCATCTTATTTATATTAAAGTCACAACGGTATGAGATGGGCATGCGTCCAATTAGCTAGTTGGTGAGGTAATGGCTCACCAAGGCTTCGATTGGTAGGGGGTCTGAGAGGATGATCCCCCACACTGGTACTGAGACACGGACCAGACTCCTACGGGAGGCAGCAGTGAGGAATATTGCGCAATGGAGGAAACTCTGACGCAGCCATGCCGCGTGAAGGACGAAGGCCCTATGGGTTGTAAACTTCTTTTGTACGGGAAAAAACCCTTGCTCGTGAGCGAGGTTGATGGTACCGTAAGAATAAGCACCGGCTAACTCCGTGCCAGCAGCCGCGGTAATACGGAGGGTGCAAGCGTTATCCGGATTTATTGGGTTTAAAGGGTCCGTAGGCGGATCGTTAAGTCAGTGGTGAAAGCCCACAGCTCAACTGTGGAACTGCCATTGATACTGGCGATCTTGAGTGCGTGTGAAGTTAGCGGAATGTGTGGTGTAGCGGTGAAATGCTTAGATATCACACAGAACACCAATTGCGAAGGCAGCTGGCTAACACGCAACTGACGCTGAGGGACGAAAGTGTGGGGATCAAACAGGATTAGATACCCTGGTAGTCCACACCGTAAACGATGATTACTAGATTTTGGCCGTAAGGTCAGAGTCCAAGCGAAAGTGTTTAGTAATCCACCTGGGGAGTACGTCCGCAAGGATGAAACTCAAAGGAATTGACGGGGGCCCGCACAAGCGGTGGAGCATGTGGTTTAATTCGATGATACGCGAGGAACCTTACCTGGGCTTGAAAGTTAGTGACCGCTCCTGAAAGGGAGTTTTCCGCAAGGACACGAAACTAGGTGCTGCATGGCTGTCGTCAGCTCGTGCCGTGAGGTGTCGGGTTAAGTCCCATAACGAGCGCAACCCCTATCTTTAGTTGCCAGCGGGTAATGCCGGGGACTCTAGAGAAACTGCCCGTGTAAACGGTGAGGAAGGTGGGGATGACGTCAAGTCATCACGGCCCTTACGTCCAGGGCGACACACGTGCTACAATGGCAAGAACAACGGGTCGCAAACCGGTAACGGGGAGCTAATCCTTAAATCTTGTCTCAGTTCGGATCGAGGTCTGCACCCCGCCCTCGTGAAGCTGGAATCGCTAGTCATCGCGCA
>Ga0163144_10007327_pt1 | contig 24198 bp, 17 predicted proteins | sample OliLak19BULKMAT1_FD_123175 | JGI IMG/M metagenome (GOLD analysis project Ga0163144, IMG submission 123175) | Freshwater microbial mat bacterial communities from Lake Vanda, McMurdo Dry Valleys, Antarctica - Oligotrophic Lake LV.19.BULKMAT1 | ecosystem: Environmental > Aquatic > Freshwater >...
ATCCTTTCGTGACGTCAGCTCAGCCTGCGCCTTCGACAGCACTTCGTTCACGCGCAGCCCGTGGTCAAGCAGATAGAGACTCCACGCACGATGGTACGCGCCCGGCTGCATGCTGACGGCCACTTCGAGTGTCTCGAAGTACTCCCTGGCTCGTGCGCTGTCGCCCATGGCCGAATACGCATCGCCAACGAGTCCAAGCGTGCCGGGGTCGAGCTGCAGCCCGATCGCGCGCTCGCCCCACGCCACTACCTGCGTGTAGTCGCCGTTCGCGTCCGCTACCCGGGCCATCGCGGACAGCAGGCGCGGATCGTTCGGTTCGACCGTGAGTCCATCACGGATCGCCGCTTCGGCTGCGCGCAGACGACCGCTGCGCAGCTCGAGATCGGCCACGCGCAAGTGAAACCACGCCTTGGTCTCCTTGGCAATCTCCCGGCGCGACATCGCCTCGCGGCGGGCGGTGATCAGCAGCCGCCGCGCCTCACGTACATGATTCGTGAGCTCGAGCCAACGGGCGACTCGTGGCGCAATCGATAACATCGATCGCTGCTCCCACACGGAGCGAAAGAGGCTGTCTGCCGCGACATCGTCACCGAGTTCCATCGCCACTTCGCCCAGTGTCGCCCGATACTGCGGCACGTCGGGGTCGCGCAACACCAGTTCCGTGGCGACCTCCCGCGCCTCCGTGAAGCGATGCTGGGCAAGCAACACCGACACCAGCGTGGACGCCGTTGCCGAGTTGCGGTTGGTGCGCTTGCCGAGCGAACGACGCGCCAGCGACTCGGCCTGCACGTAGTCCTCCCAGGTGCCACCCTCACGTGCCCGCTGCAGATGCAATGCGGCCAACTGGCCCATCGCGATTGCACTGATCGGATCCGCCGTCAGCGCCTGATTCCACACCGAGATCTGCACGTCGCGATCGGCGCGCTCGGAGAAACCTGGCTCGTTCGCGCCGACGGCGCCGTCGCGCGCGGGAGCCGCATTTCGCGACTCCCGGGTGAACCGACTTTCCGTGCGGGTGAACGCCAGTCCACCCACAATCGCCACAACCGCGGCGATACTGAACTGACGGAACACCCGCGCGGTGATCATCGCGCGGCTTCGAGATATGGGAACGTGGTCAGGTATGTGCGACCCGCGACGCTCACGTTGTCCGAGGTCAGGCCGGGAAGCACCGCAGCGGCCGGATCGAGCAGTCTGCCGAAGATGGCCGTCAAGCCCGCGTCCACCACGTCGTCATTCAGTCTGCGACCACCGTACCCATTCGCGAGCGCCCAGCTCAACCAACCGGCGGTGCTGCCAGCACGATTGGGGAAAACGAGCAGCATGTCCGGTACGAGCACAGCGGCCAGCGTGTTGGCAATCGTCGGACCCCGATTGAATGCGTTCGTGAAGGCCTTGATCTTGCCGCCGAAATCGTTGGCGACGTCGGTGGCCGGCGCGGTGCTGTTGTGCAAGCCGTGGTCGCGCTTCATGAAAAAGACTTCGCTGACCAGCGGATTGCCGAGTCGCTCGACCTGTGTGTACGTGCGAGTGACCGTCGGGGACGTAACACCACCGTCAGCGTTGTCATCCGAACAGGCAGCGACGAGTGGCAGCGCGAGCGCGAGGCAGAGCACTCGCGGGGAGATCAGGAAACGCATGGAGAATGCTCCGGGTCGATGATTGGTTTGGTGAGTGCGGCGCATCAGCGGCTGATCGTGCCCCACACACCGAACTTCGCGTCGGCGGCGGTGCTGGACTGCAGGAGTGCCTTGGGCAGTTCGATGACGATCGCGAGCGCGTTGAACGGGCGCAGGAAGTCCACGCCGGGTGTGCGGAACGCACCTGCGGGCGCACCGTTCTGCACTGACAAGGGGCCGGTGGACGGGCGACGATCCGGAATGATGTTGAAGAACTGCTCGAGATCGATCACGAACGGGTCGGCGCGCAGTCCGGCGTACGCCTGAACGCCAGTGGACGAACCAGCATTGCTGCCGACATTACCCCTCACCACATCACCGGTCGTGGCAAGGGCGGTCCTGGTGCCCGTCATAACGGGCGCGACAGGTCCGCGCACGGCGTACTTCTGCGCAGCACCGACACCGTCGTCGAACGTGATCTGAAACACGCGATCCTCGATCGCATCACCCGTGTTGTCGATCTTGAGCTGGTAGAGCAGATTCGGATCGAACGACGCGTTGGAGCCAGCGATCGGACTCGACGTCGTGACGATGAGAGCGATACGATCGGCGGTCGAACCGGGAAACGCGTAGACGTCGTTGATGTCCATGCGCGGATTCAGTTCAACTTCCGGCGTGTCCTGGTGATCCGACGCATAGACACGCTGCGCGACGGTGACAACAGCCGCGCTGGCGAGCACGAACGCCGCGTTGCGCAGCACGCGCCGTGTGACGAGCGGGAGAGGCATGGAGAGGCTCCGGTGAGCAAATGAGCGGTCAGGCTCAGTGGGATGCGACCGCTTTCAATGCGGTGCGCCATCGACCCAAATGGGCCGAACACGATGACTACGCCCGTCATCGTCCGTTGGATCTCTGCACTAAGCGCGCCAGCCGTGGTACTCTCGGGCTCGGCGTGGTTGTCACGCGAACCGGACGCGCTATCGGAGCCGTGTGACCATCGTCACGCTCTCTGACATGGCGAGCACTGGTGCCGACGCGCCTTCCATCGGCAGACGGCGCTCAGTCTTCTCGCTGCGCCTGCGGCGCCCCGAGCGGTCGATGATCGATGTCTGTCGCCCGCCGCCAATCTCTTTTGCGTCCACATCCTGAACGGTCTTCGCATCGACGCGATAGCGATAGGTGCACGACGCGAGGGACCTCGCGGCAGCGGCCGTGGGCGGCAATGCACGCGCTGTTGAACGCCTGCCGCGGCGGATACCTTCCGGCAGACCTTACCGACATTCATGACTGCGACCCCGCGCGACGAAGACCACTCCGCCCTCCCCGTCATTCGCCTCGCCGGTACCGAGCGCGAGCGGGTAGTCTCGCGACTGTCGGATGCGTTCGCGCAGGATGTGATTGTGGTGGAGGAGTTCGAGCGTCGGGTGGAGGCGGTGTATCGGGCGGCCACGCGGGCCGACCTGGATCTGCTCGTGCGCGACCTGCCGTCGCCCACACCTGCCTCCACGCAACGCAGTGCAGCTTCGTCGCTCGCGCCAAGCACCGACAGCGATCGGCGCATTGCGGCGGTGTTCAGCTCTGTCGAACGCACCGGTTTTCACGAGATGCCGCGCCATCTTGATATTCGCGTACTCTTTGGCAATGTCGAACTCGATCTTTCCGGCAGCTGCTTCGCGCCCGGTATCACCGAGATCAGTGTCTCGGCTACCTTTGGCAATGTTGAGATGCTGCTCCCTGCGGGTGTCATCGTCGAGAACGATGGTCAAGCGCTCATCGGCTCGTTCGAGTATCGCGTCTCCAAACGCAAGCCGCGTCCGAGCGTGGGTGTCCCTGCCGCGACGGCCGGCTTGGCCGCCGGAGGCGGTGTGGCCGTGGTGCGCATAACCGGACGCGCGCGCCTGAGCAGCGTCTCCATCAGACAATTGCGCGAACACGAATGAGTCAGCGTATCGGACACCAGACATTGCGCGCCGCCGTCATGCGCGCGCCGCATGCGCCCATCGTCGTGGAAGAGTTGCCATGGCCGACGCTCTCGCCCGGCAGCGCGATGTTGCGCACGCTCTTCTCCGAAGTGTGCGGCACCGATGTGCATCTGCATCACGGTCGACTGGCCGGTGTGCCGTATCCCATCATTCCGGGACACGTGTCGGTCGGACATCTGACGGCCATTCGCGACACCGTGCGGGACATCGACGGCGTTCCGTTCCGCGAAGGGGATCTCGTCACCTTTCTCGACGTGCACGAAACGTGTGGTGCGTGCTACGAATGCCTCGTCACGCGTCAGTCCACGCGCTGTCCGCATCGCAAGGTGTATGGCATCACCTACGGTGTGAGCGATGGCCCGCTTGGCGGATGGGCGGACCACATCTGGATGAAGCCCGGTGTGAAGATGCTGCGGATTCCCGACGGTGTGGATCCGGCGCGCTTCATTGCCGGCGGCTGCGGACTGGTGACGGCCATGCATGCCGTCGAGCGCGGAGGCGTGCGACTGGGTTCATCGGTCGCGGTGCTCGGTGTCGGTCCGGTCGGACAAGCGGCGATCGCACTGGCGGCGCTCTCCGGTGCGTATCCGGTGGTCGCGGTCGGTGCACCTTCAACGCGCCTCGAATTTGCCATGCGCATGGGGGCAACGCATGTCGTGCCGCTCGAGATGCCGGCCGATGAACGTGCGCAGGCCGTGCGCGACGCGAATGGTGGTCGCGGAGTGGACGTGGTGATCGAAGTTGCCGGAGCGCCGGATGCGGTGCCGCAGGCGCTCGATCTGGTGCGCGACGGCGGCGTGGTTGTGGTGGCCGGCCAGTACACCAACGCTGGTGACGCCACGATCAATCCGCATCTGCAGATCAATCGCAAGCATGTCGAGATCCGCGGCTGTTGGGGTTGCGACTACTCGCACTTTCATCGCGCACTGCAACTGCTTGCGCATCAGGGCGCGCACCTGCCGTGGCTCGATGCGGTGTCCGCGCGCTACTCGCTCGAACAGGCCAACGAGGCGCTGGCCGCTGTTGCCAATCGCGAGGTCGTGAAGGCCCTTATCGTCCCCTAGCACTCTCGACCGCCGAACTACGCCGCGAGGGCTCGGGACGCGGGCTCGGCGCACTGCTGCTCTCCAATCCGTCCAACCCGACCGGACGGTTGCTCGAAGGCAGCGCGTTGGCCGGCTGGGTACGTGAAGCGCGCGATCTGCGCTGCACACGTATTCTCGACGAGTTCTACTCGCACTACATCTGGCGTCAGGACGGTGAAGCATTCTTCGAGACCGCGTTGGCCGAACGCGTGATCACCGTGCCGGGCATCTTCTTCGACATTAATCCCGGCAAGCGCCGGGCCGATCATACGTCGCGTTTCCGTCAGTATCTGCGCTTCTCGTTCGGCCCCAACGAGGCCGCCGTGACGGAAGCGGTGCGTTGGCTGCAGACGATGGTCGCGCGCTTCCAGCGCTGAGGCGCGAGGCCCGTTGCTCGCCTAGCTCGCCTAGCTCGCCTAGCTCGCCTAGCTCGCGGCCACCATCGCGGCGCTCGCGTGCCGCTGCTGCTTCTGTCGCAGATGTCTCGCCAACAGCGTGACAACGAGAACGTTGGCCACCAACGCGGCGATCCCGAGCAGCGAGACGTGCCGGCCCACTTCCCACAGCTCGAGCGGAATCGGCAGTCCGGTGGCGACCACCGTCAGCCATTCGGCCCATACCATTTTGCGCCACAGGCCAACGCCTTCCACCAGAAAGAGCACGGCGTACAACAGCGCGCCCACCCCGATGCCGAGCACCTGGTGGGGCGCGAGACCGGTGATCCACCCGGCGGCGTGCTGCATGATGTTTCGCTCGCTCGCGATCGGCAGCGTCTCCACCCACCGCTGCACGAGCGTCGCAATCTCGGGACGCAACAGCTGCAATGCGGCCAGCGCGACCCCAATGAGCGTCAGCGCCTGACTGAACTTGAATGCCGCGATAAGACGAAGCACCAGCGAACGATCTCCGGGAAGGAAGGCGCGACGTGCAGCGTCGCGCGGTGAATGCTAGTGTTGTCCTCACCGCGACGGGAGTCGCCGCAGCACCCTCGACTCATACCGCGACACTATTCGTCATGGCATCACCAGCAGCGCCCACGGCCTCGCACCGCTTGCGTTCCATCGTCGGTGGATCGGTCGGCAACCTCGTAGAGTGGTACGACTGGTATGTGTACAGCGCCTTCTCGCTGTACTTCGCCAAGTCGTTCTTCCCCCCCGCCGATCAGACGGCGCAACTGCTGAACGCCGCGGCGGTCTTTGCGGTCGGGTTTCTCATGCGACCGATTGGCGGCTGGTTGATGGGACGCTACGCCGATCGACACGGACGACGCACGGCGTTGACGGCCTCCGTGCTCCTGATGTGCGCCGGTTCCCTGCTCATCGCCATCACGCCGTCATACGCCTCCATCGGAGTCGCCGCCCCTGCGCTGCTGGTCTTCGCGCGCATGATGCAGGGGGTGAGTGTCGGCGGCGAATACGGTGCGAGCGCGACGTATCTGAGCGAAATGGCCGGTCATCGTCATCGCGGCTTCTGGAGCAGTTTCCAGTACGTCACCCTGATCATGGGGCAGTTGATTGCACTCGGCGTGCTGCTGTTGTTGCAACGCATTCTCGATGGACCACAGCTCGAATCGTGGGGATGGCGCATTCCGTTCGTGATCGGTGCGGCCTGCGCGGTGGTCGCGGTTGGACTGCGTCGAGGCCTCGAAGAGACGTCCGCATTCACACGGGCCGTCTCTCCGACGGCCACCCCGATGTCGTCTCTGCGTGGACTGCTCGCCCACCCACGCGCCGTCGCCACGGTCTTCGGACTCACCGCCGGCGGCACCGTCGCGTTCTATACCTTCACCACCTATGCGCAGAAGTTCCTCGTCAACACGGCCGGTTTCAGCAAGAATGACGCGACACTCGTGTCGGCGGCATCACTCGCCATCTTCATGTGTGTTCAGCCGCTCGTGGGCGCGATCTCCGATCGCATCGGACGACGTCCGGTGCTCACCACGTTTGGCGTTTTAGGGGCGTTGGGCACACTGCCGCTGCTCACCGCCCTGTCGCATGCCACCACCGTCGGCGGCGCCCTGCTGCTGCTCACCCTCGCGCTGCTGGTGGTGAGTGGCTACACCGCCATCAACGCCGTGGTCAAGGCTGAACTCTTCCCCACCAACATTCGTGCCCTCGGCGTCGCGTTTCCGTACGCCATCGCGGTCTCCATGTTCGGCGGCACGGCGGAGTATCTCGCGCTCTGGTTCAAGAACATGGGGCACGAGACGTGGTTCTACTGGTACGTCACGGCCTGCATCGTCGCGTCACTGGCGGTGTACGTGACCATGCCCGAAACGCGCGATAGCGCGGCGATGCGCGAGTAGCGGCGCGCCCGCGCAAAGGCGGCGTTCATCGAAGCGACGGCCCGGGAGACATGATCTTGAGCGCATCGGCACCTCGCGCCCCCGTTCGTGGGAATTGGCTCAGGGCGGGACGGTCTGGATCTCCACGCGGGACGGGAAGCGTCCGCTGCGCCAGATGGAGTGCGTCTGGGCCACGTAATCACTCGCCTTCGCCCGGAAGATGTTTGGAACCCACGTCTGTGGATTGCGATCGATGATCGGGAACCAGCTGCTCTGCACCTGCACCATGATCTTGTGCCCCTTCAGAAACCGATAGCTCTGCGTGTGCAGGTCAATCGTGAAGGGCGTCACGCGGTTGGGAACCAAGGCTTCCGGCGTCTCGAACGATCGATGAAAGCGGCCGCGAAACACATCGTTCGCCACCATCAGCTGATAGCCGCCCAACGTGTGATCGGGCGTCATTGTCTCCGGATACACGTCGATCAACTTCACCACCCAATCCGCATCGGAACCCGTGGTGCTCGCGAACAGCTTGGCGGTGATGTCGCCGGCAACCACGACATCCTCGGTCAACACCTCCGTTTCCCAGCTCAACACATCGGGGCGCCCCTGCACGAAGCGCTGATCTTCCACCAGCCACGTGCGCCATCCTGATCCCTTTGGATTGTACGTCGCTTCGATCGGACGCTTGCGATACGGAACGGGCTTCGCCGGATCACTCACATAGCGGTCCACGCCATCCCCATCGGACGCACTCGGCGCTTCGAAGGAGAGCCGTCCGTCAGCGCGAAAGAAGAGCGATCTGGTTGCGGCTTCCTTGGGAGGCCAGGCGGTGAACGTGCGCCAGCTGTTGCTCCCCGACTCGAACACGGTCGCTTCGGCCGGCTTGAATTCGCCGAGGTCTTTGAGATGGTGCGCAAAAAACGGTGCCTGAATCTTCTGACGATAGAACTCGCCGGTCGCCGACCCGAAATCGATCGGGCCGATCTTCTGTCCTGGTCCGTTGCTCCAACCGCCGTGCCACCACGGCCCAACGACCAGCGCGTTCTCGGCGCGCTGATCGTGCTTCTCGAGCTCACGATAAATCGTCAGCGGTCCGTAGAAGTCCTCCTGATCCCACCACCCGGCGACATTGAGCGTCGGCATCGTCACGCGTTTCAGGTACGGCTTCATCGCTTGCTTCTGCCAGAACGCATCGTAGTTCGGATGCTCGGCGAAGTCGGTCCAGGTCGGGAGTGTCTTATCCTTCAGGTAGCGTGACTGCACGTTCGACAGCGGGCCAAGCGCGAGATACCACTCGTACGTGTCGTACTTGTCGAAGGTGAAGTTGGAGTTCTCTTTGCTCGCCTCGGTGAGAAACGCATACTCGAAGCCGTAGCTCAGTCGGAACGCGCCGTTATGATGGAAGTCGTCGCCAATGAACATGTCGGCCGGCGACGCCTGCGGACTGACGGCCTTCAGTGCCGGATGCGGATCGAGCATTCCCATCGCTGCCGTCCAGCCATCGTAGGACACGCCGAGCATGCCGACGCGCCCGTTGTTCTTCGGCACGTTGGTCAGCAACCACTTGATGGTGTCATACGTGTCGGTACTCTCGTCGATCGCGTTCTGCGGACCGTCGAGCGGACGCGGCGGTCGCTGCATCACGAACGTACCGTTGGACTTGTAGCGCCCACGAATGTCCTGAAAGACAAAGATGTAACCGTCTTGCGCGAGCTCCTTGTAGCTGCCGCCGAGCCGCCCTGCCGTTCCGCCGACACCATACGGCGTGCGCTGCAGCAGAAACGGCAACGGTTCGCCGATCTCCTTGGGCGCGAACATTTCGATGTGCAGCGTCATCCCATCGCGCATCGGCAGATCGAACGAACTCTGCACGTACTCGGATGGTGTGTACCTGGGCGCCACCTGCGCGGAGAGGGGGGCGACGATCAGCAGCAACAACGCGAATGCGCGGTAAATCATGCGTGCCTCGGAGTCTTTCGAATGTGCGGTGAGCACTACGTCCTTCACAGCGAAGGTTGTTCAAGCTTGCATCGACGGCGTCAATTCGTCCAACACCAACCGCACGCGACGCCGTGGCCTCAGCCAGCATGTCAGTCGCGCGATTGGCTACTTCGTCCAGAAGACGATGCTGCCGCAGCCACTCAGCGTGGGCAGGAACGGCGGCGGTGCCTGCGACGCGGAATAGACCTCCACGGCGGCCAGCTGCTTGATGGAAATCAGATTGTCGATATCTGTGGCCGCGACGTCGAGCATCTGCCTGCCATCGACAAAGACTGCGGGAATGCAGCGGTCCTCGAACGTCCCGCGCATGGTGATTCGCGTCTCCACGTTCGAATCATCGAGATAGACACCCGGCAACGTGCGGAATAGCTCCGACACGTACGTCGGGGTACGTCGCGCGATATCCGCGACATCGAGAAACCGGCCCAACCCGGATCGACGGCGCTCGCGGAAGCCCGCGAGATTGTTGAAGCGATCGGCGTCGGCCCGCACCTTCATGGTGTCGAGCACCGACTTGAACGTCGCGAGCGCGACCGTGACGCTTGCGGCGCCCTCCACCACATCCACCGATTGCCGCGCGGGATAGTAGCCGACCGCGCGCACTTCGAGTGATCGCGTCCCCATCGGCGCGTCGGTCAACGTCCACTCGCCGCGCTCGTTCGTACGCGTCTGCGGACCGTTCACGATGCCGACTTGCGCGCCAGCCAGTGACCGTCCACCTGTCGCCCCAACCACGACACCGTTCAGTCGTCCGTCTCCCACATGCAGGCGACGCAGCGGCCATGCGCTGTCGGCCGGCGCGCGCGCGACGCTATCCGCCATGCGTGGAATGATCACCGTGCGCAGCGGTCCGATGTACAACTCGCGGCGAAGAAATCCTCCCGCCGGTACCTGTACTTCGATCACGTCGGTGCTGTCAGCGCCATGATTGGCCACCAACGTCATCGTGCCGGGATTGGGTGCATTGCAGACCGCGTACCAACCGTTCGCCTTCGACGTGGCAACACGTCGTGGCGTGCGGCGCTGCATCCCCTGCGCGGAAAACGACAACTCGGCCCACTGTCCTGCAATCGTCGCGCCGACGATCGGCGCACCCGTGCGCGCGTCGCGCACGCTGCCCATCACCACGGCGCCTGCACTCGCCGAGGTTGCTCCGCACGCTGCCGCACGAAACGTCGGTAACCCAGGAATCGCCAGATCGGCGCGCACCACACGCTGCCCCTGTACCGTGACCGCGCGCAGCAGCGGATCGAGCCCCAGGGAATCGAGCACCGGATGATAGAAGCCGAGCGTGTAGCTGCCGTCCGGCACCGTATCGAACGCGAAGGTGCCTGCCGCGTCCGACATCACCGTGCGTCCGAATCGCGCCAGCGAGTCTGCGGAGACGAGTTGCACCGTGGCGCCGACCAGTCGTGTCTGAGCGAGACTGTCGTGCACGACGCCACTCACCATCGGCCCGCGCATCGGCGCGGCAGCACTCGACGACTGTGCATCGGCCTGCGCCGCAATTCCCCATGCAGCCAGCGTGATCGCCGCCGAGTACGCGCGTCGTCGCATCAAGTCCCACCGGCAACGGCGCATTCGCGATCGACCGATCATGAAGCGGACGGCCGTCGCCCACCGGCCAGGTGTACTGTCGAAACCCGCATCATGCATCGCTCACCCCGGGAGCACATCGGGCCAGGTCAGCGGCACGCCGTCGCGTCTCAGCTGCGCCTGAAAGTCCTTCCGTAACGTATCCTGCCTAAGCACGGCTCGCGGCGGCTGGCGTTTGGCGAGACAAAACGCCACGAGCGAGCCGACGCTCTCTCCGATATTCCATTCGATGGGGTGCAGCCGGTAGCAGCCGTTGGTGAGATGCGTGACACCGAGGTTCTTGCATGCCGGCAGCAGGTTCTCGATCCGTCGTGGAATCAGCGCGCCAAGCGGGATCTGAAATGGCAGCGTCGCTCCATACTGTCCGCGATCACCACGCGTCGTCAGGTGCAGGTCCATGCTGTAGTGTCCGATGCCCACCGAATCGGCGAAGCGCATCGCCGTCACCTCGCCGCGTGCGCTCCCAGTCTCGCGCATACGAGCCTCAGCGGTCACATGCTGCTCGAGCACCGTAAACGCGGCGAGCATACGCCGGCTTTCGCGAATGTACGGATACTTCGCCAGTCCATCCGCCGTGCCCACGATCTCCGGTCGAAGTCGAAGCCCTTTCCATCCGGCGGCGCCGCTCGGCGTCGGCGCTTCCGTTTGCAGCCAGTAGAGCAACGAAAGACTCAACTGCTTCGCACGGTCGATGTGTCGAGCCGCAGTCTGCGCATCGACATCGCAGAGCGTGCCGAACGAGTAGTCGTTATGCGCCCAGTTCACGATCGTCACATCACTCGCGAAGGCGCCAGGCATGAAGAGATCGCGGTCGAGCACGCGACGGTACGTCCAGTATCCCTTTCGCGCGACGGGGTCGAACCCGATGCGCTTCGAGTCTGCATCCTCGAAGCTGAGCAACCGTTGCCGGTTCCCTGACTCCGACGACAAGGTAAGGTCGCGCCAGTACGAGTAGTCGCGCGGCTGGTCGATGGTGTGCTCCTCGCCCGGCAGGAAGTCCGTCGCAAAGCACATGGTAAAGCCCTGCATGTTGTCGGGCTGCGGTTCAGCCTTCGCATGAGGTTCACCGGTTTGCGCGATCGACTCGGCGCCGACCACATACTCGGCGCCCGTCATCGGCAGCAGGTCGCCCAACTCGGTGGCATCGGCAAAGTAAGGCGCATGGAGCACCACATCCTCGTCACGCAGCAGGTCGCGCACGCGAACCGCCTGCACGCGGTCACCGGCCACCGAGGCACTGATGGCGCGATGGTGCAGCAGCACGCGCACCGCCCCGCTGCTGACATGCGGGGCCAGCATCTCCGTGAGCACGGCCAACGCCACGCGTGGTTCGCATCCGAGACGTGACACCCAGCAGTTGCCCGGATTGAGCCGCGCATTCGCGCGTGCGCGATCGGTGAGCGGATAGTGCCGTCGGTAGTACGCACGAATATTCGTGCGCAGCGTCTGATAACTCCGCGTACCGCCGATCGTTTCGATCCACTGGTTCTCGTCCGGCGGCACAGCCTGTTGCGTCAACTGCCCGCCAATCCAATCCGTCTCTTCGGTCATGATCACGCGGAGCCCGTGGCGCGCCGCCGCGAGCGCTGCGGCGCAACCTCCGAGTCCGCCGCCGATGATCACCAAGTCTACGGAGCGCTCTGCTGCGCGCGTCCGTCGCGCACCGGCGGCAGCATGGATGCATCCGGATGCGACGATCAGCAATGGTGCCGAGAGCGCGAGCTGCTTCAGGAACTCGCGTCGACCGGATGTCGTGTCACTCACCTCGCGCCCTCCACGCACACCATTGTTCCCGTACGAACGAAAACCCCCGGCTCGCGCCGAGGGTCTCGCTCACACACCGCCCCTACCGATTGGCCGCGTTGTCCAGTTGCGGCCGGTTGGCATCGGTGGTCGAGATAATGGTGATGTTGCCGCGGGCGCCCACCGTGTAGATGCGCCCACCGACAAAGCTGACGCCAGAACGCGAGATGGCATTGGTGGTCGACCCGCTCACGCGCGTGTTCAATTCGTACACGCCTGCCGGAATCGTCACGAAGGCGCTGCCGCCCTTGTACGAGACGGCCCCGCCGATTGGTCGCTCCACGCCGTCGGTGGGGTTGCGCACGAACAACGCCATCGGTTGCGCGTTGGAGATCGCATTGACGAACCGCACCGATGCCGTGGTGAAGTCGAGGGACCCGAGACTGAACTCCAACGGGATCGGATCTTCGATTACAAACCCTTCGGCGGTCTTGCCCGTCGTGTTGTAGATGCCGCTGATGTACATCGAGTACGCCTTGCCGTCGGCGATCGTGGCGGGCACGGTGGTGATCGCGAGATCCTTGTCCACCGCTGCCGAAATGCGTGCGGTGAGCGTGTACTGGCCGGGTGCGATGCCGGAATACGACCCGCCGCCCCCGACGCCTCCCTGCGCGATCCCGGTCACCGCCTCGACGCCAGTGGCGGAGGTGATGGCGGTCATCTTCGTCGTGTTCGCGTAGAAGTTCACCGAGGGCGAACTCACGCCGTAGTTGAAGAACTTGATGCGGGCGGCTGGGAGCGTGCCGGTAATGTCCTGCACCGCGTTCTTTTCGCACGCGCCGAGCGCCACTGCGCCGCACAGGATCGCGATGGATCTGATCGATCGAATGGATGTCATCGTGGGTTACGGTTGAGTGATCCAGATCGGCTTCGTGTGGTAGTCCAGCGCGAGACCACCAATGGCGTCGAGCCCAGGACGATTCCAGACGTACTCGGAATTGAAGCGAGGACGAATGCGGTGCACGATCTTTCCGCCGTTGTCCGGGAACAACAGCGTCGGAGGCGCAAAGCCGGGGAATACCTGCATGCCGCTCTTGGGATCAATATCCGTGTAGTTGTAGCGGCGCATGTCCATCCAGATCTCGCTGTGCCCCCACGCCCACTGCGCGATGTACTTCTGCGACATGATCTGCGTAAGCGACAGTGCCGAGGCTGCAGCCGGAACAATCGCCGTGTTCGCGAGAAACGTCGCCTTCTCCGCCGCGGTGATCGGCAACGGCGACTGCGCGTTGTCGGTGTTGCGCGCATTCACAAAGTCGATATGCGATGAGATACCTTCGCGATACGCCGACAGCGCCGTGGCCAGATCGCCCAGTCTATACGCCGCCTCCGCCTTGATGAATTGCAGCTGTGCGTACGTCATGATCGGCATACGTACCTTGTCGGCCCACAGGTAGCGGCCCGGCAACTGCAGTCCACCGGCAAGGGCATAGCCGTAGAAGTTGTTCGGCTGCTGGGTGGTCGTCAGCGCGCCGAAGTTCGCAACGTTGATGTCGAGACCGCGGTACACGCCGTCGGGGGCCGGTGAGAGCATCCGGCTCATGCGCGGATCGACCGCCCCCTCGAACACGGTCCCGTCCATCAGCCCGACCACGAACCGTGTCTGCCGATACCCGTTGAAATTGCCGCGCGTGCGGCCAAGGAAATTGATGTCGTCGTTCTGCGTACCCGGATAGGCCAGCAGCGCGTCATCGGCGTTGCTGGTGAAGGACTGATTGACAGCTGCGATCACCTCCGCCGGACGATACAACGCCTTTCGCGTGTAGTGGTTGAGATTGAGCGCCAGCATGCCGTAGGCCAGCTTGAGCCACTTTGTCCGATCACCGTTGTACACCTTGTCGGTGCGGCCCAGGTAGGCAGCGTTCACCGCGCCATCGGTGCGCTTGAGATTCTCGATCGCCAGATTCAGCAACCGCTGGACCTCACTATAGGCATACTCCTGCGAGTCGTAGTTGAAGCTGAACTTCGACTGGTCGATCGCTTCCTTGACGATGATCTCGCCGTAAATGTCGGTGGCAGACTGCCAGCCCCACGCCTTGAGCAGATAGGCGACGCCGAGGAGGTCCCAGCGCTCTTCCGCGTTGGCCAGTTCCGTCATGTCGACCAGATTCTGCCCCAGCACAAAGTAGACATCACGCCAGACCTGTCCACCGTTGTCGCTGGAGGGATCGTAGCCCATGCGGTCCCAGGTGGTAAACGCCCCAGCTATGGGTACGTACCACTGCTGCGTGTAGCGTCCGATGAAGCGCCCGTCTAACTGCGGGGTCGTCGCCAACGCATGCAGCATCGGTGGCAGGTACAGGTTCGCCGTCACCTTCTCCGGACCGTTCGGATTGGTGTTGACGTCGAGGAAGTCTTCGCAGCCGGCGGGCAGCGCGAGCGCGCCAACGAACAGTGCGGTGAGCGCGCGCTTCATCGGCGTGCGTGCGAATCGTTGAGTGAGAGAGGTCATGGTCAGTATCCCAGCTTGAAGCCGACCGCATACCCACGCGGCATCGGGAAGTTGCCGAAGTCGATACCGGCGCCGCCCGAACCACCGACGGCGGCCGTGTTGCCGTTCACGATCGGATCGAGACCGGAGTAGTTGGAGTAGACGAAGAGATCCGTGCCGGTGATGTACATGCTGGCGTCCCGCGCCTTGAAGTAGCGACCGGGCAACGTATAGCGCACCGTCACGTCACGCAGTCGGACCCAGTTGATGTCCTTCTCGATGAACAGCTCTTCGCTGATCCCCGAGTAGAAGCCGGTCTGTACGGCGGGAACGACCACGATGTTGTTCGGTGTGGGATTGGCCGTGTTCTCCCTGCCGTCACGCAGCACCCCTTCGATCACACGCGGCGTATTGCGATCAAGCGTACGATTGCTCAGGCCACGTGACGTGAGGAAGTGCTCCGTCGCATTGAACACGTCGCCGCCCTTCCGGAAGTCGAGCAGCGCGCTCATGGTGAGGTTCCGGAACCGCACAGTGTTCGTCAGTCCAACGGTGAAGTCGGGCTGGCGATCATAGCCACCATCGATGAATGCTGTCGAGCGCAGCGGCAAACCCGTCGTCGGGTCAATGAGCATTTTGCGCGAACCGGCGATCGTGTCGCGCAGGTAAAACAGACCGGTCAGCGCGCGGGTGGAGAGCCCGGGCTGCACGCCGTTACGCACGTTGCCGTACAACCACGTGTCGGACACATACGATTCCGGCAGCGCATTGGGCAGCGCGAGCACCGTCCCGCGCGCGCGCTCGAAGTTGGCCAGCACGTCCCACGAGAAACCACGCTGCTCGATCGGCGTAGCACGCAGTGTCGCTTCGAATCCTTCGTTGCGCGTGGCGGCACCATTCAGGTTGAACAGAATGAAGCCCGTGCCATAGCTGCCACGAATGTCGTTCACGATCTGGTCGGTCTTTTCCTTGCGATACACCGTCAGGTCGAGGCCAATCCGGTCGTCGAAGAAACCGAGCTCCGTGCCCGTTTCGTAGGAGGTCGCGAACTCCGGACGCAGCGCCAGATTCGGGCCCGTGAAACCGTAGCCATACCCGCCGTTCGACGTCGTCTTGAATTCGAGCGCCGGGCGATAGGCATACGGGCGGGCGTCGTTACCCACTTCCGCGTACGCCGCGCGCAGCTTGCCCGTCATGAACTTGCCGATCGTCGGGAAGGCATCGGTGAATACGAAGCTCGACGTCACACCGGGATAGAAGAACGAGTTGCGTTCAGTCGGAATCGTGGAGGTCCAGTCGTTCCGCCCGGTCACCGTCACGTACAGGTAGTCGTGATAGTTGAGCACGGCCTGTGCATACGCGCTCACCAGACGACGCTGCGTCAGGATGGTGCGGTTGGTACGAACGTTGGTGTTGTTCGCCGACACGAAGTTCGGATCGAGGAAGTCTCGACCGAGCAAACCGCTCACGTTCGAACGGAAGTCCGAGATCTGATTTCCACCGAGACCGCTGACCGAGATGTTCTTCGTCAGCTGCTTACGGTTGAACGTCAGCAGCGTCTGCGCCGTCAGATTGCGCACGACGTCCGTCGCGTTGTCGAGAATGCCGTTGTTGTCGTTCGGCACCCCGGCGCTTTCCGGGTGACGCACGATCAGTTTCTCGTCGGTGTAGCCGTCCGACTGGATGTTCGTCTTGAGGCTCGCCCACTTCACGGGCGTCAGCGTCAGTCCGAAGTTGGTGATCAACCGGCTCGTCTTCGCATTGACGCGATTCTTGTTGACGCTGAAGTACGGGTTGTCCGTCTCCGAATTGGAGGCCAGCACGGTGATGCGCCGACGCGTTCCGGCAGGCGTCAGATAGTCACGCGCGTCGTCCGTCTGCGGCCAGAGCAGCAGTCCGATCAGCGGTCCGTTCGTTCCCTTGAGCGCCTGATCGTTTTCGAGTACGGAGTATTGCGCCGACAGATCCGCGTTCAGCCACCGCGTCACTTGTGCGCCGGTGCGCCCCGTGAGGTTGATGCGATTGAGGTCCGACTCCGGAATGACGCTGCCTTGCGCATTGGCGGCGAGCGCAAGCCGGTAGTTGATGCGGGAGTCCTGCGTTGCCCCGCTGAACGACAGGTTGTGCTGCTGCGATTGCGCGGTCTGGAAGAAGCCGCTGACGTTGTCGTAGAACGTCGTTCCGGCCGCGTATGGCGCCCCAAAATACGAGAAGGCGTTCAGCAGATCACCGGTCGTGCCCGACGGCGCATACGTGTTTTGCACCACCGGATTACCGCGCGTCTGGTCAATACGGAGACGATTGCTGTACTCGAAGCCGCCGGTTCCCGGTTTGCCGCGCTTGGTCGTGATCACAATCGCGCCGTTGCCGGCATCGATCCCATACAACGCCGCCGCTTCCGGCCCCTTGAGCACCACCAGCGTCTCGATGTCTTCCGGATTGATGTCGATGGCGCGATTCGAGAAATCGATGCCGCGGTTGCTGAATGCGGTCAACGAACCCGGCGCGTCGGAGGCCAGCGCGCCGCTGTTGAGCGTCTTGTTGTCCATCGGCATGCCGTCAATGATCATCAGCGGCTGGTTGCTGCCGCTGATCGAACTGACGCCACGAATCGTGATGGACGATGATGCGCCGGGCACACCTGAGGTGCTGATCACTTCCACGCCGGCCACGCGTCCCTGCAAGCCGTTGATGAAGTTCTCACGACCGGTCTGCGCGATGTCCGCGCCCTGCACAGTCTGCTGCGACGTGCCGAGGTTGCGCCGCTGGGTGGTCTCGCCAAGTGCGGTCACCACAACCGCGTTCAGCGACGACGCCGTCTTCTCCAGCTGTACGAAGATCGTATTCTCGGCGCCGATCGTGCGCTCGATCGGCACATAACCGATCAGACGGAACTGCACCACTTGGCCGACGTCGGCGCGAATGGAGTAGTCGCCATTGGTGTTGGTCTGGGTCCCTTGCGTGCTCCCCCGGAGGACGACCGAGACTCCCGAGAGCGGGACCGCACCATCGCGCGTCACCTTGCCGGTCACCGTCTTCTGCTGCGCCAAGACTGGCGATGCGCAGAGGAAGGTGCCCATGAGGAGTGCGAGAACTCGTTTCTTCATCATGCAGGGTACCGGGTTGTGGTTATCAGCGCGTCGTGCTGCGGACGTCCGCAGGAACGCACGCACGCTGATGTCACTGAGCGGGAGGTGGAGCCGCTCGAATTAGGGTATGAAATGCGTTGGCCTGGATGCGTGTGGCGGGGACGCACGCAACTGGTGCCCGTGTGCCGCCCGCCGAGCGAGCGCGGGGACGCGACAACGGCGAACGCGATGACGGCAAACCGATCTGTGTACGCAAACGTCAGCGAAAAGCGGTCTACCACGATCGGCTAGGTTATCGCTGCTGCAGAACGCTGTCAAACGACCTCGGCACGTACCGACAATGCGAAGTCAGCCGTCTTATTGGTGAGAGGTTGACGCCCGCGGAAGGATTGGGCTGCGACTCGATCAACAATAAGAACAGATGGGACGGGCATGCCGTCACTGTCGTGAACCGTCCACGCCACCTGCGACATCAGGGCGCACGCCACACCGCCGGCGCACTCGCGTTCCCAACCTTGTCGATGGCATGCACCACCACCGCGTCCGTGCTTGATGCACCCGCGCCACCGGGGATGTCCGTCGTGCGCACCGTCGATGGCAGCAGCCGCATCGACCAGAGAGTGCCGTTACGCCACCGCACCGCCCACCAGGCGAGTGCCTTCCCGCCATCGCCACTCACCGTCACACGCAGCGTCGGTGTCGAGCTCGCCGTGGCCGTCGCCACAACCGTTGGCGCACTCGGCAGGGTGCCATCGAGCCACGTCGTCGCGGGCACCAGCGCCGGTGTCGCGAACACGCCGCCGCCCAACAGCGATGCCAGCCCATCACGATTGAGCCGCAACGAGGTCGTGTTGTACAGCAGCGTACCGGTCGGTCCCCCGCTGGTTGCTGCCCGCGAACGCGCCAGTGACACCTGCGAGGCGATCTCACCTGAGGCGAAGGCACTCGTGCTGCCGTCGGCCACCCGATACGCGGCGAGCCCGGGCCAGAGATGGCGACGCAAGGTGTTCTGCTGCGACCACCAGTCGACCAACGCGGGAAAACTCTGCCCCGTGGACGCGATGGACCAGTACAGCTGCGGCGCGAAGTAGTCCACCCAGCCACGCTGCAGCCACAATCGCGAATCGGCATAGATCGAACCGTACGCATCGAGCCCCACGATGCCGGCCGGATTGCCGGGTCTCCAGATACCGAAAGGGCTGATCCCCACCCGCACCAGCGGGTCGACGGCGTGCACATCGCGATACAACCGCTCGACGAAACGGTTCACGTTGTCGCGTCGCCAATCATCGCGACCCAAGGTACCTCCGCCCGTCCGATACCGCGCGTAGCCGGCGCTGTCGGGGAACTGCAGGTTCGGGCAGCGCGTATCCGGATACGGATAGAAGAAGTCGTCGAGATGCACCGCATCCACGCCGTAGCGTCGCACCACATCCTGCACGACGGCAATCGCCTGATCCTGCACCGCACTCTCGCCCGGATCAAACCACAGCTGCGTACAGTACGCGCGCGTGAGCTCCGGGCGTCGCTTGCCAAAATGTCCCGGATCCATGCGCAGCGAATCACTCAGATTACCGGCACGAAACGGATTGAACCACGCGTGCAACTCCAGCCCACGCGCGTGCGCTTCCGTCACCGCATACGCGAGCGGGTCCCACCCCGGACTGATCCCCTGCGTCCCTGTGAGTGAACGCGACCACGGTTCCAGCGAGGATGCAAACAGCGCATCACCGTTCGCGCGCACCTGCAACACGATCGCGTTCAATCCAGTTGCGCGCGCCATGTCGAAGATGGCGGTCAACTCGGTTTGCTGTTGCGCCGTCGTCAGCCCGGAGCGTGACGGCCAGTCGATGTTGGCGACCGTCGCAACCCAGAGCCCGCGAAACTCACGCGACAGCGCGGGGATCGTGAGCGTCGCCGGTGGCGTGACCGGCGGAGGCGTCGGGATGACCGGCGCGGTTGGGGCGTCGCCGCCACCGCATGCAGTCACCAGCGCCAGTACGAGCAGCGCGGCGCGCGTTGCACGACGGCGTTGCGGCGCGCGTATCGTTGCGCCTCGAGAGTCCATACTTGATCTAGCTGTCAAAATCATCAGCACAACATAGCCTGTGCGTTTCGCGTCGCCACTTGCCTCCTCGCCGGCGGGAGCGCAAGCTGGCCCTTCATGAGAATCGGCATCGACCTTGGCGGCACCAAAATCGAAGGCGTGGCACTCGCCAACACCGGAAGGGAAATGGCACGATTGCGCGTGCCGACACCGCGCTCGTATGCGCAGACCGTCTCCGCGATCGCTGCGCTGGTGCAGTCGCTCGAACGAACGACGGACGACGGCATCGGCTCCGTCGGCGTGGGCATCCCGGGCACCATCGTCCCCGCCACAGGACTCGTCAAGAACGCCAACTCCATCTGGCTCATCGGTCAACCACTCGGTCGCGATCTCGAAGCAGCACTGGCGCGACCGGTGCGAATTGCCAACGACGCGAACTGCTTCGCGCTCTCGGAAGCGGCAGACGGTTCGGCCCAGGGCGCCGACGTGGTGTTCGGCGTGATTCTCGGTACCGGCGTCGGCGGCGGCATCATCGTCAAGGGAGACGTCATCATTGGCGCCAACCTCATCGCGGGCGAATGGGGACACAATCCGCTCCCCTGGCCGTACGACGACGAACGTCCCGGCCCCTCGTGCTACTGCGGCAAGGTCGGATGCATCGAGTCGTGGTTGTCCGGTCCCGGATTCGAGCGAGATCACGCCTTGCGCACCGGCGACCCACGCAGCGCACGCGCGATCACCGCGCTGGCGGCGCACGGCGACGCGGACTCGATTGCCTCGCTCTCGCGCTATCACGATCGCCTCGCACGGGCGCTCGCCTCCGTCATCAACCTCCTCGACCCGGACGTCATCGTGCTCGGAGGCGGCATGTCCAACACGCCCGGACTGGCCGAGGCGACGCTCGCCATCCTGCCGACGTGGGTGTTCTCCGATGCGGTGAACACGCGCGTGGTCCGCAACGCCCACGGCGACTCGAGTGGCGTGCGTGGTGCCGCCTGGCTCTGGCCGCTCGACGCACGCGCGTGACGTGACCTCATGACCACGGCGCGCGTGGTGATCACGATCGCCGTGGTCGTCCTGCTGCTTGCCGCAGCGACCGTCTACCTGCGACGGTACGCGCGTCGCGCCGGGCGCCGCACCTTGCGTCGATACCGCGCGGGCGTCGACCGCTTCAAGCTCACGCGCAAGACATTCGTCGTCGAGCAGGTGCTCGCCGATCACGCGGTCGCCGACGCCGTTCGCGCACACGCCGAACAGCAAGGCGAAACGGAGGATGCGACCTGGTTGCGAGTTCGTCGCTATCTGGACGAAATCGTCCCCTTCTTCAACATCCTCGCCTACTACCAACTCGGCTACCACGTCAGTCGCGCCGTGCTCGGGCTGTTCTACAAGGTATCCGTGGAGTTCGAGAAGCCTGATCCGTTTCGCGGATTGCCGCGCGATTCCGTGGTCATCTATCTGATGAACCACCGCTCCAATGCGGACTACGTTCTGGTCGCGTACGTCATGATGGGCGATGTCTCCATCTCGTACGCCGTCGGCGAATGGGCACGCGCCTTTCCACTCGAGTACCTCTTCAAGAGCTTTGGTTCGTACTTCATTCGACGCCGTTACCGAGAGCCGCTCTACCATGCGGTGCTCGAGGCGTATGTGCAGCTCATCACGCGCAACAGCGTCACGCAAGGCGTCTTCCCCGAAGGCGGACTCACGCGCGACGGTGCGCTGCGTCCCGGCAAGATCGGACTGCTCGACTATGCCCTGAGCGTTGCGCGCGATCCCGCCGTGCGCGCGCGCATGTATGTCGTGCCGGTTGGCATCAACTACGATCGTGTGCTGGAAGACCGCTCGCTGTTGCGTGAGCTCGAGACGCGCGCAGAACGTCCGGTGACGTCCCGCCTGTCGCAGCTGCGCGAGGTGAGTCGCTGGCTCTTCTTCAACACCGGACGTCTGCTCACCGGCCGCTGGCGACGGTACGGACGCGCCGCCGTCACCATCGGAACTCCGGTGTCCGTGAACGAGTGGCTCACAACGCTCGATCGCGATCAGGTGTCGCTGTTCGACGTGCCGCGCTCCGAACGACTGCCGCGCGTGCAGGCCTTCTGCGATGACGTTCTGCGTCGCATCGGTGCGATCATTCCCGTCACCCCCGTGCCGTTGGCCTGTGCCGCCCTGCAAAGCTTCGACGCGGATTTCGTCACGCGCAGACAACTGCTCGACCGCATGGAAGCAATGCGCGAGGTCCTCACGGAGCTCAACAGCCGAGTCGTCCGGGCTGATCGCGACATCGCGGAAACGTTCGATCGCGCGTACCGCATGTTGCGAATGCGCCGTGTCATCGCGCGTACCGGAGACGGCTTTCTCATCCTTCCCAAGGGCCGCCCGCTCATCACGTACTACGCCAACAGCATCGTCCACCTCCTCGGCCCATTCGCCGACGGGGTCCGCGCACGCGACGCGCTGCCGATGCACGACTGGGAACGCGCCGAACGGACCCGCACGCCCGCGTCTGCACCGCCGGTGACACCGTCCGCGGCTCGCGCGCCCTTGCCCTGATCGCCAGCAGCGAGGACTGGCGCATCCCCCCCGCCCCTCAATACTCTACCTTGGTGTCGGAAGTGTGTCGAAACGCGGTGGAAGTCTGCTGGCCCTTCGTATAACGGCTATTACCTCGGCCTTTGGAGCCGATGACGATGGTTCGACTCCATCAGGGCCTATCCAGCAATGGTTGATGCGCGTTAATCGCGTGACGCGAGCATCAACTGAGCGTCCGACGTTCGGAAGGCGAAATCCCGCGAATCAGCGCCATGCTGACTCGCGGGATTTCTGTTGCATCATTCACATTGCAATTCAAGCGCTCAACTGGGTCATGGCGCGAGCGACAAACCGCAACTGACTATCACGGATACCAACAGATCAACCGCTCTGATTTTCGGGGATGCTGCAACACCGTTTCTTTGGTTGTTCGTCGTATCCCCGGGAATCCGTGCGTTTCCGTTCGTATCCGTGATAGTCAGTCGCTGTTCGCCGTATCCCCGAAATCCCCGCGCGACAGCGCGTCAGAACGTGTACCGCGCCCCCAACTGCATCTGATAGCGATTGCCAGCCTTCACCGTGCGCCCGAAGTTCGGGTTCACCCGGTACCGGTACTCGCGACTCGCCTGGTCGAACGAGATGACGTTGAGCAGTGTCTGATTGGCGCCCGGCACGATCCGTACGCCGCCCCAGTTGTGGTTGATCAGCGACGCTGCGTTGAACACGTCCAGTGTGAGTTCGGCCTTCTGCCCGCGAATGCTCGGCAGCTTCTGCGTGAAGCGAACATCGACCTGCGTGACGAACGGGTTCCGGATGCTGTTGCGATCCGCGATACGCCCGATGGTAGACTGCAGATACTCGGCGCCGATGTTCTGCGGGTTGTTGTACACGAGGCGAAGTGAGTCCGCGAAGCCCTGCCGCAGTCCGGGCGTGGCCGGATTGAAGATGAACGCGAGGTCGTTCTGGTTGCCGAACGAGCTGCCGGCACCCACGTCATCGCCGTTGATGTCCTGCGCCACCGTGGGCGACCACGGCGAACCGGATTGGCCGATCACACGCGCGCTGAACTGGAAGCCGCCGATCTCGGGCGTCGCGCCGTAGAGCACCAGCTTGTGGCGGAAGTCTGTGCCGCTGGCGCCCCACGTGCAAGGCGCGGGTCCGACGGCACGGGCGTGAACACCGACGTGATCGCGATGCAGCAGTTGAAGGAGCTGTTGTCGCGTGTTTCGTTGAGCGTGAACGAACCGCTGATCGAGCCGCTGCGCGGCAAACGCAGCGATGCGTCGACGAACGCTGCCTTCTGGTGTTGCGCCGCATCGCTCCGCAGCTCGAGTACGCGCTGGAACTGCGCAAAGGGACGCGCCAGTACCGGATTCCGGCCACCCGTCGCGGTGATGCTCGACGCGGGCACGAACACTCCGCGATTGGACTCGTTCGCCAGGGTGAACTCGGGGCTCGGACGCAGGTTGAGATCCACGTAGCGATACAGCTCTGACGTCTGCGCATACTGTGCTGCCGCGCCCAAGGTCAGGTTCCCGTCGAAGAGGCGACGCTGGTAGGCGATGTCGCTCTTCCACGTACGCGGCACCTTGAAGTCCGGCCTGAACATGTTGATGTACGCCGGCCGCGCGCCGCTTCCCTGCGGAATGCCGGGCGTGTTGGCAAGCGACTGGCGATACGCGTTGAAGTCCGGCGTGGGAACTGCGGCGCCCGTCAGCAGCACGTC